>OGRE01003088.1_pt1 | contig 10614 bp, 9 predicted proteins | sample 1553421 | NCBI WGS metagenome assembly OGRE01 (sample SAMEA2580076, study PRJEB22360) | human gut metagenome | biome: human gut; feature: human-associated habitat; material: faeces | place: Denmark | collected 2008/2010 | reverse complement strand
CGTCGCGATGATTCTGGGGGCTAATGTGGGTACGACGGTAACGGCTTGGCTCGTCGTGTTGCTGGGATTCGGATTCGATTCGACGTCGGTCGCCATGGCTTTGTTGATTCCCGCTTTCGGGATGTCGGCGCTGGGGCGGAAACGCACGCGGGATGCGGGGCGTATGCTCTGCGGCCTGGCGCTGCTGTTGCTCGCGATCGGGATTTTCGGCAGCAACGTGGCCTCGCTGACCGGTCGTCCTGCCGTGACCGACTGGTTGGCCGGACTGAGCGGCCGGGGTGCGGGGACGGCTCTGCTGTTCGCTTTGGCCGGCGCTCTGCTGACGGCTCTCGTGCAGTCGTCGAGCGCTATGACCGCTTTCACGATCGTATTGTGCGGCGGCGGACTGATTCCGTTCGAGTACGTGCTGGCCATGGTGTTGGGCGAGAACGTGGGTACGACGGCGACGGCCAATTTGGCCGCGGTCGTCACGTCGGCCGATGCGCGCCGGGCGGCCCTTTCCCATTTTCTGATCAATCTGTTCGGCGTGCTGTGGGCTCTGCCTCTGCTGCCGTGGCTTGCGCTCGGCATAGCGGACCTGATCGTCTGGGCAGGCGGGGTTTCTCCGCTGACGTCGGCCGTTTCCCAGCCCGTAGGACTCGCGCTTTTCCATACGCTGTTCAATGCGGTCAATGCGATGCTGCTGTTTCCGCTGGTTCCTCGGCTCGCCGGACTGACACGCCGGTTGATTCGGGGAAAAGGGCGCACGCGTCAGGCCGGTTCGGGAGCGGTCCGCGTTCCGAGAATTCCCGAGGGCGAGTTGTCGGCCTATCCGCTGAGGGTATTGCTGGCGAAGCGTGTCCGCGCTGTGTACGGGATGTTTTCGGATGTTCGCGGTTATTTCGGGGAGACCGACCCGCAAAGGGCCGGGGAACGTGCGCGCGATTTCGAGGAACATAGGCGGCAAAGCGCGGAGGCGAGTCGGGAGGCCGAGGGAATGCTGTCCGCCTTCGGGGAGCCGGGCAAGGCGCTGGCCGGGGCTTTCGGTGCGGCCGATACCTGCGCCGCCGCTTGCGGCGACGTGCTGGATGTGCTTCGCTCCAAACGGTCGGAAGGGATATGGTTCGCACCCGGTCAGCGGGCAGCGGCGCAGGAGAGGATGGAGCGCATAGACCGGGCGCTTTTGCGTGCCGTGCGGCGGGGGGGGGGGGGTGCCGCGACGGGCGGTCTCACGACTTGCCGATCCGATCGCCGAACCTGAGGAAGAACAGGCGGCCGGTATTCCGGTCGAGCCGTCCGAGGCATGGCCGGCCTGGGAAGAGGAGGAGGCTCCGCCTCGGTCCGAGGCCGTTCTGGAGAAGCTGCTGGCCCGGACGGAGCGCTTATCCGAAGCCGTGGTCCGGCTCCTTGCGGGCTTGGACGGTATCTGAACGAGTTGCGGTATGAATGACAAGAATCGGAAAAGAGTCGTGAGACGACGATTGGAGGAATTTGCGAGCCGGACGGGCTTTGCCTTGGGCTTTTTCGATGAGCTCGCTTCGACGAATGACGAGGCGCGCGACGCGCGTTACACGAACGGGGCGGTCGTGATCGCCGAGCGGCAGAGCCGCGGACGCGGACAACGGGGCAATTCATGGAGCAGCGCGGAAGGGATGAATCTGACCTTTTCGGCCGTGCTCTGCCCTGCCGGCTTGCGGGCCGAGAGCCAGTTCTATCTGTCGAAGGCCGTCGCGCTGTCCGTTTCGGATACGGTCGATTCGTTCGGAATCGAGTCGAGGATCAAGTGGCCGAACGACATTTATGTCGGAGACGGCAAGGTGGCCGGCATTCTGATCGAGAACGACCTGATGGGTGCCTGCGTATCGCGCTCGATCGCCGGAATCGGGCTCAATGTCAACCAGACCGCGTTCGATCCGGCCCTGCCTAATCCGACCTCGCTGGCCTTGCAGAAGGGCGCGGAGTTCGACCGATCCGAGGTTTTCGAGCGTTTTTACGGTTTTCTGACAGTGCGTTGCAGGCAGCTGGACGGCGGCGATTACGGAAAGCTGGACGAGGATTATATCGCCCGGCTGTACCGCTTCGGAGAGCGGCATCCCTTTGTCGACGGTCTGACCGGCGAGCGTTTCCGGGGAACGATCCGGGACGTGCTTTACGGAGGGGAACTGCGAGTCGAAAAGGAAACGGGGGAGATTTGCGATTATCTGTTCAAGGAGATCGAGTACGTGCACGATCGGGACGGGGAAGTTTCGGCAAAATGATGTAACTTTACCCCTGCATTATGCGTTATAGTGTCAAATCCCGGACTTAATGACCGTTGCCGAGTACGATAAATGTGTCAGTCAATATTCCGATAACCTTTACCGTTTCGCCCTGAAGTCGCTTCGAAGCGACGACGAGGCGAAGGACATCGTACAGGAGAGCTTTCTGAGGCTGTGGGAGAACCGGGAAGCCGTGCTCGGCGGTAAGGAAAAATCGTACCTGTTTACGGTGGCTTACCGGCTGATCGTGGATAGAGTTCGCATGGGAAAGCGCTATACGGGGGACGAGTCGGTGCTGCGTACGAGTCCGGCTCCGGGGCGACCTGACTACAACGGCATTTCGGAGCTGATAGACCGTTTTCTGGACGAGTTGCCCCCGTTGCAGAAGTCGCTGATCATGCTGAGGGACTACGAGGGCTACTCGTATCGCGAAATGGCCGAAATGACGCGGTTGTCGGAGACTCAGGTGAAAGTGTACATATTCAGGGCACGAACCGCGCTCAGGAGGATCATAGGGGATATAAACAACATACTGTAATGAGAATCAGCATAGAGGATTACGAATCGCGGGCTCTCGATTACGTCGAGGGAAACCTGCCGGCGGACGAGCTTCCGGCTTTCGAGGCTTTCTTGTCCGAACATCCCGACTTGGGGCGAGAGATCCGTTCGATGCGCGGGAGCGTGCCGGTGCTCCCGGCGGAGAAATGGGTCTATCCAGATAAGAAAGCGTTGTTGCGGGGAGGCATAGGGGTTTCGGTGTGGCTGAACAGGGCCGGGTCGTTTCTGGGCGGCATGGCGGCGGCCTGCCTGTTGATCGGGGTGTTCGTGCTGGTCGACCGGCACGACTCGTCGCGCGACGACGCGCTGCTGGCCCGGGGTATTCCGGCCGGGCAGCCGGACGTCGGGCGGCGGCAGGAAAGTGCTTCGGCCTTGGTCTCGAAAGAGCCCGTTGAGGCTGACGTAACGGAACAGGCCGTGTCGCAGAAGCCCTCCGTGTATGTCCGCGTTGCGTCGGCTTCGCCCGTACAGGTCCCTCCTGTTCCGGAAAGCGCCACCATGCGTGCCGCATTCGTCCACGAACGGATCGATCCGGTGCTCTCGGGAGAAATGGCCCGCGCCTGCCGGGAGCGGGCCGCTCCGGCCGATCTGAAAGACAGGCCGATTGCCGAGACGATCCGCAGCGTTCCCGTTGCGCTCGGAAGCCCCGATCCGCAGCCGGACATGTGGCGGTATGACGATTCCCGTTCGATGCCCGCCGCCTCGTTCCGCGACGGGAGGGCTTCGGAGGAGACCGCTACGGGAGGGATGCGCGTCCTGACGTCGATTCTGGCTCCGCTCGACCGCATCATACCGATCAGGACTTACCGTACCGAAAACGAAAGCGGCGTAGAAATTATCTCGCTGATCCGCATTGGTAACAAGAATCCGAAAAACAATCCATAGAGTCGAAATGAAAAGAATTCTGTCGATCGTCCTGCTTCTGCCGCTCGTCGCGTCCGCCCGGGCCCAGTCGTCTTCCGATACCGTCGCGCAGAAGCGCGAAGTTTTCGTCGAGGACCGTTACCGCGATCCGGACCGACGTGCCGGAGGCGAAAACCAAAGCAAGTTCGTGCTGCGCATCAACGACTTCTCGAAAAAGCGCGCCGGAGAGCGCCACAGCAAGCTTTTCTGGAACGACGGACACTGGGCCGGCATAGGAATCCATTACAGCGGGCTGATTACGAACCTCGGCAAGCTGAAGTTGCCCGATCATCTGCAATGTCTTTCGCAGAGCGCCAAGTCGATCGGCGTCACGTTGAATCCGGTCGATCTGACGCTGCTCAAGAGCCGCCGTTTCGGTCTGATCACGGGTCTGGGTTTCGAGTTCAACAATTTCCGGTTCGAGAACAACATCGCGTTGAAATACGAGCACGGCGTGACGGTGCCCGACTTTCAGTACGAAGAGCAGCGGATCCGGCTGCAGAAGTCGAAGCTGTTCACCTGTTATCTGAACGTGCCGCTTCTGGTCGAGTTCCAGATGGGGCGGCACAATCTGTTCTATGTCAATGCGGGCGTCGTCGGCGGATGGCGCATGGGCTCCCATACGAAAATCAAGGCGAACGATCCGAACCTCAACGGCAAGTTCAAGGAGCATGGCAGCATGGGGCTGCGCAATTTTCACTACGGCTATACGATCAATATCGGCTACGACCATTTCGCCCTCTCGGCGACTTACTACCGGCCTACGATATTCAAGGAAAAGCACGGTCCGCAGGTCCAGCAGATAAATATCGGCCTGACGCTGATGCTTTAGCCGAGGACGGCCGGATGCGCGGTCGATGCGGGGCGGGTGCGGAAAGGCATCCGCTCCGCGTCGTTTTGTGCGATTATTTTGCGGCGCGGCGCGGGAACGACCTCTAAATTGACTATATTTGCAGGGAAACCCTTTCGTTAAATCCCGTCGGCTATGGAATACAGCAATACCCTGACCAAGTTCGGAGCCGCTCCTGCGGATGCCGAGATACGAGCGATTCTGGCGGACGTGCAGGCGCGCCTGCGGACGAACGGCAACGAAGAGGTATACCGGCGGTGTTTCCGCAGCATCGACCTGACTTCGCTCGGGGCGACCGACTCGCACGAGCATATCGAGCGGTTCGTGGCCAAGGCCGTTCGTTTTCCCGGGCATTATCCGGACATAGAGAACGTGGCCTCGGTATGCGTCTATCCCGTTTTCGTCGAGACGGCGGGGCTGGTCATAGCCGACAGCGGTATGACGATCACGAGCGTAGCGGGCGGTTTCCCGTCTTCGCAGACCTATCTGGAGGTGAAGATGCTCGAAACGGCGATGGCCGTCGAGAACGGCGCGGACGAGATCGACGTGGTTATCAGCCTCGGCGAGATGCTCAGCGGGGAGTACGACCTGATGGGAAACGAGATCGAGACGCTCCGCAACGAGGTGGGCGACGACGTCGTGCTGAAGGTGATTCTCGAATCGGGCGTGCTGGCCCGGCCCGAGCTGATTCACCGGGCAGCCGTGATAGCGATGGAGGCCGGAGCCGATTTCATCAAGACCTCGACCGGCAAGGCGGCCGTGTCGGCGACGCCCGAGGCGGCTGTCGTGATGTGCCTGGCGATCCGCGAGTTCGCCGAGCGGACGGGACGACGGGTCGGGTTCAAGGCGGCCGGAGGCATTTCGACGCCTCAGGACGCCGTGCTTTATTATACGATCGTCGAGCGGATTCTCGGCCCGCAGTGGCTGACTCCCGCTCTTTTCCGCATCGGAGCGAGCTCGCTGGCTGGCAATCTGCTGAATGCGATCGTCGGCCGCGAGGAGAACTATTTCTGATTTCCGCTTTTATCCGCAAGCCGTTGGCGTCGGAATCCGGAGCTGCAAAACGCCGGAGAGTCCGTTGTCCGAGGCGATGACATAAATATTTGGGACGAAATAATGAAGAAGATCGAAGTGGACGGATCGGGTAGACTGAACGTGCCCGATACGGTGGAGATTCCCTTTATCGAGGGAGACGGAGTCGGCGCCGAAATCACGCCGGTCATGCAGAGTGTCGTGGACGCGGCGGTAGGGAAAGCCTACGGCGGCCGCCGGCAGATCGAGTGGAAAGAGGTGCTGGCCGGCGAGAAAGCCCACAAGATAACGGGCAGTTGGTTGCCGGAGGAGACGATGCAGGCTTTCAGAGATTATCGGGTCGGCATCAAAGGGCCGCTGACCACGCCCGTCGGAGGCGGTATCCGCTCGTTGAACGTCGCGCTGCGGCAGGAGCTGGACTTGTACGTTTGCCTGCGCCCGGTGCGTTGGTTCCGGGGAGTGGTCTCTCCGGTCAAGGAGCCGCAGAAAGTCGATATGCATATTTTCCGCGAGAATACCGAGGATATTTATGCGGGCATCGAATGGATGGCCGGTACGCCCGAGGCGGAGAAATTCCTGAAATTCCTGACCGAACAGATGGGCGTGACGAAGGTGCGTTTCCCGGAGAGCTCGTCGTTCGGCGTGAAGCCCGTTTCAAAGGAGGGATCGCAGCGGCTGGTACGCTCCGCCATCGAGTATGCGCTCGAGCGGAAGTTGCCCTCGGTGACGCTCGTCCATAAAGGCAATATCATGAAATTTACGGAAGGCGGATTCAAGAACTGGGGCTACGACGTGGCCGAAAGCGAGTTCGGCGACCGGACCTTCACGATGCGCGCATACGAGGCGATCAAGAAGGAGAGCGGATCCGGAGCTGCCGACGAGGCGCTGAGCTCGGCCGTAGCGGCCGGGCGGCTGGTCGTCAAGGACGTGATCGCCGATGCCTTTCTGCAGAATACGCTGCTCGTGCCGCAGGAGTATTCGGTCATCGCGACGCTGAACCTGAACGGCGACTATATTTCCGACCAGTTGGCCGCCATGGTCGGCGGAATCGGCATCGCGCCCGGAGCCAACATCAATTTCCGGACGGGACACGCCATTTTCGAGGCGACGCACGGCACGGCGCCGAACATTGCCGGGCGTAACGTCGTGAATCCGTCCTCGATCCTGCTGTCGGCCGTCATGATGCTCGAGTACATGGGATGGACCGAGGCTGCCGCCATGATAACCGCCGCGATGGAACGGGCGTTCGAGAGCGGGCGCGCGACAAGCGACCTGGCTCGTTTCATGGAGAGGGGAACGCCGCTCGGCACGGTCGAGTTCGGCCGGGAAGTGACAGGTAATTTATAACATTTTGTAAAAAATCGCAAAGTTTTGTATATTGCGCTGTCGCAAAGTTAAAATAGGAGGAAAGATGAAGAGAGAGTACATCATTTACAAGTTGTCGGAGTCGATCAAGTCGACGAGCCATATCGAGGCGGATCTTTTCGTGAAATACAACGTCAAGCGGGGGTTGCGCAACGAGGACCATTCCGGCGTGCTGGTCGGGCTGACGCAGATCGGCAACGTCGTCGGATACGAACGGCAGCCCGAAGGCCAGATGAAGGCGATTCCTGGCAAGCTGATCTACCGGGGTATCAGCGTCGAAGACTTGGTAAGGGGTATTCAGGCCGAGAAACGGTTCGGTTTCGAGGAGACCGTCTTTCTTCTTTTGTCGGGCTACCTGCCCGACCGGGAGGAGCTGACGGCCTTCTGTTCGCTGATTCACGATTTCATGCCGCTGCATCACAAGACGAAGATGAACATTCTCGACATGGAGGGGCAGAACGTCATGAATATTCTGGCCCGCAGCGTGCTCGGCATGTACACCTTCGACGATAATCCGGACGATACCTCGCGCGATAACCTGATGCGGCAGTCGATCGATCTGATCGCGAAGTTTCCCACGATCATCGCCTATGCGTACAACATCGTGCGTCACAGCAATCAGGGGCGCTCGCTGCATATCCGCTTTCCGAAGGAGGAGCTTTCGATAGCGGAGAATTTCCTCTATATGCTCAAGGGCAGCTATACGGAGCTCGACGCGCGCACGCTCGATCTGGCGCTGATGTTGCATGCCGAGCACGGCGGCGGCAACAACTCGACGTTCACGGTCCGCGTGACCAGTTCGTCGGGAACCGATACCTATTCGTCGATCGCGGCGGGAATAGGATCGCTCAAGGGACCGCTTCACGGCGGAGCCAATCTGGCCGTCGTCGACCAGTTCGAGCATCTCAAGGAGAACATACGCGACTGGACCAGCAAGGAAGAGATCGATTCCTATCTGATCAGAATGCTGCGCAAGGAGGTGTATGACAAGTGCGGGCTGATCTACGGTATCGGACATGCGGTCTATACGATTTCCGATCCGCGGACCGTGCTGCTGCGCGAAATGGCCCGCGATTTGGCCAAGGAGAAAGGACGCGAGCGGGAGTTCGCCTTTCTGGAGCTGCTCGAAGAGCGGGCCGTGGAGACGTTCATGAACTTCAAGGGCAACAAGGTCAACAAGCGGGTCTGCGCGAACGTGGACTTCTATTCGGGATTCGTGTACGATCTGATCGGCCTGCCCCGCGAGGTGTTCACGCCGCTGTTCGCGATGAGCCGCATCGCCGGATGGACCGCCCACCGGATCGAAGAGCTGAATTTCGACAGCAAGCGGATCATTCGTCCCGCCTACCGGAACGTGTCGGGCGAGAAGGAGTTCGTTCCGCTCGACCAGCGAATCAAGTAAAGCGGGCTGCACCGGATTCCGGCGGGGACTGAAAAGGAAAACCGACGGAATGCGGAAAACTCGCAGTGCCGGGAAACCGGAAAACCGGCGGAGCGATCGCTTCGGCCGGCTTTATTATTTCTCGTGTGCGGCGGGACCGGGACTTTTTCGCCGGATGGACCGCCGTTTGCAGGCCTTTTCATTCCTGCGTTCTGTGCCGTTCGTTTCGGAAACGGCCGCGGGCAGGGTGTTTTGCCCGATATAATTTATTAATTTCGCCCCGGTACAGATACGAAGAACATGGACGAGCAACGCAATTATACGGGCAGCGCTTTTTGGATCACGCTGATCGTCGTCGTCATGACGGTCGGCATGTCGTTGATACCCGGTTTTCAGGTGGGCCGGGCGAGCGTGAAGAGGGTCAATATCCTGTCCGACCTGATCCGGCAGGAGGAGCATCCCCGGCTGGAGGAAGCCGATCTCTATTTCGATACCACGTTTTTGGCCGAAGGCCGGGCGATCGAGGCGGCGGCCGCCGCCCACTCCCCGGGCGGCCCGAGTCGCCGGCTGCCGACTCGGCCGGAGGACGGCAAGCCGCCGAACCGGAAATACGGGAGTTGGTATGGGATCTGCCGGGATACCGGCCGATGCCCGGGCACGATCGCTCCGGGAACGAGGGAACGGGAATCGATTCGGCGGCGCTCGTTGCGATCGAGGATTTCGGCGGCGAGGTTCCGGCCATGGAGCATTTCTACCGTACGATGCTCGAAAAGGACCGCCGGCGGCCCGTCCGGATCGCCGTTCTCGGCGACTCGTTCATCGAGGGCGATATCGTGACGGCCGATGTGCGCGAGCGGATGCAGGATCTGTACGGCGGCTGCGGCGTCGGCTTCGTACCTTTCTCGTCTCCGATCGCGCTGTACAGGGCTACGGTGCGGCATACGTTCGACGGTTGGAAAACCTACGACGTCAAGGCGTTCCGGAAAGTGCCCGAGGACGTACGGGACAAGTTTTTCGTGTCGGGCAACGTCTGCATTCCCCAGCAGGGCGCGACGGCGCGCATGGAGGGCGTGACTTTCCGCAGGCATATCGATGCGGCGCGCGTGGCGCGGATTCTGTTTATCAATCGGGGCAACACCTCGCTGCACGTCGTGGTCAACGACTCGCTCGAGCGCGATTTCCGGCCCGACCCGAGTCCTCTGGCGCAGCAGATCGTAATCAACGGTCCGGTCCGCACGATCGCCGTCACGTTGAGCGATCCCGAGGGATTCGTCGGGTATGGAATCGAGCTGGAGTGTCCGGATGGCGTAACGGTCGACAATTTCTCGATCCGGGGCAACAGCGGGCTGGCGCTGTTCGGGACCAATCCCGGAGTCAATGCGAGGATCGGCGAACTGCTCGGCTACGATCTGGTCGTGTTGCAGTACGGGCTGAACGTGATGTCTCCCGAGGTGATGCGCTACGGCTCCTATGCGAAGAATTTCGTCCGGGTAATCAACTACATGAAACAATGCTTTCCCGGCAGCAGCGTGCTGGTGATGGGCATATGCGACCGCAGCATGCAGCGAGACGGGGAGTTCGAGACGATGCCCTCGGTTCCGGGCATGATCGCCGCGCAGCGTTCGGCCGCCGAGCAGGCGGGCGTAGCGTTCTGGAATACGTTCGACGCGATGGGAGGACATAACAGCATGGTCCGCTTCGTCGAGAGACGCTGGGCGGCCAAGGACTACACGCATATCGGCTATACGGGCGGCAAGTATGTGGCCGACCGTCTCGTCGATGCGCTGATAACCGGCGTGGACAGCATGCGGCGCGAAATCGAGTTGCGCGAGCGGATCGATCGATTGCTGAAGTACGACTCGGCTGCGATCGATTTCAGGGTTCCCGACACGGCTTTGCCCCTGCAGCCTTCCCTTTGACAGGAAGCCCGATACTCGGATCGCCTTTTGCCGGTCGAGAGCATGTTGCAGAAACGGGACCGGTCCGGACCGATTCGCACGTTTCGTCCGCATAGAAAAGATGCGCCGGAAAAGAAACTCCGCATGAGAACGGTCTGCCCGTAGCGGTTTCGTCCTGCTTATTGCATTCGCGGAATCTGAGCCGGTCGATGGGATCGGGCCGGGGCCGCCGCGAGACGATTTGTCCGGAACGGAACGCCGGGCCGGTCGGCCGCGCTCCGATTTTTTGGGACTTGAAGTAGCGTCCGCATAGGTTGATATCCGGTAGCGAAAGCATCGACAGCGGAAGGGCGGGCCGCGGGGCCAGCCGGGGAAGGGGGTATACACACT
>OGRE01003072.1_pt1 | contig 10665 bp, 8 predicted proteins | sample 1553421 | NCBI WGS metagenome assembly OGRE01 (sample SAMEA2580076, study PRJEB22360) | human gut metagenome | biome: human gut; feature: human-associated habitat; material: faeces | place: Denmark | collected 2008/2010 | reverse complement strand
AGGGAGATCAGTTCTCCAGAGCAACCATTATGCTGACCGGTGCTCTGTACGGAATACTTTCCTATCTGATGCGCACCGGATGGAAGGCTGTGGTAAAGAAACGCAGCAGCCGTTTGCTTCTGATCATCACGACCGAAAAACAGTCACAGTCCGTTGTGAAGAGCATGCTGGATTTCGATTACATCGGCGTTCATCCGACCGGCGTTGTTCTCGTAGACCAGGACAGAACCGGACACAAAATTCATGGTGTACCAGTTGTATCCAACCTCGCAAACGTAGCCGAATATGTCTGCCGCGAGTGGTTTGATGAAGTTCTGATTGTTCTTCCGGAGGACAGAGAAATTCCACAGAAGGTTTTTGATGCTTTTACAGAAATGGGAATCACGATTCACGTTAAAATTGCAGACGTCAATGAGATGCAGGGGAAAAACCAGACAGTGGAACGTATGGGAAATTACACAGTTATTACTACCTGCATTAACATGGCAAGCGCAGGCCAGCTTATCCTGAAACGAATCATGGATATCTGTGGTGGTCTCGTAGGATGTATCCTGACAGGAATCATCTTTTTGTTTGTCGCTCCTGCAATCTATATCAAATCGCCGGGGCCGATCTTCTTCTCACAGTACCGTGTTGGAAAGAACGGAAGAAAATTCAAAATCTACAAATTCCGCAGTATGTACATGGATGCTGAGGAACGGAAAAAAGAACTGATGAAACAGAACCGTGTCAGCGACGGTCTGATGTTCAAAATGGAGAACGATCCGCGCGTTATCGGCAGCGAAAAGGGTCCTGGCAAGGGAATTGGAAATTTCATCCGCAAAACTTCACTGGATGAGTTCCCGCAGTTCTTCAATGTATTAAAAGGAGATAGCGGTATAATAGGAACAACCAAGAAAAACCTTGATTTTACAAGGGTTTCGCTGGCTTAGTCGAATTTTGTTATGATAATTTTTCTGTATGGTTGTGTCGAGTAAGTTGCGAAACTGCGAAAAGTGAATGGTTTCTTGGATGCTTATTTTGACCCACACTATAAGCTGAAAAATTATGATAAGGAGATTTGACCTAGCCTGCGGATGCTCTTCAAAAAGAACATTCACAGGCTAGTTGTCGTGTTAGAGAAACGTCCTATTTAAATAAGAAGAAAAATACTTATAACTTATGAGGAGAGTGTTGAGAATGGAAAAGAAATTACTGATTGTTGCCTCTAAAAGATATGGAGATTATGTAAAAGAAATAGCAGAGTCAATGGGCTGCTTTGAGGCAATCTCCTTTGTAGATAATGACAGAGAAGGTGCTATTGGAAAAGTGGAAGAAGTAGAAACTTTTTATCCAGAATATAGATATGCAATAGCAGCATGTGATGATGGGGTGGAAAGACTTGAATGGAACAAGAAATTAGAAGCACTTTATAATATTCCAGTTTTAGCCCATATGGATTCTACAATTTCTCCATCAGCTAACTTAATGCCTGGTTGCATTGTTGAGCCGAGAGCAGTCGTTGGGTGTGGAAGCACTATCGGTCAGGCAACGATTGTAGGTGCCAACACAGTAGTGGAGCCTTATAGCTTTATTGGTGATAGTTGTACATTAAAATCTGGAACGATTGTGAAATCAACGAGCGTACTTGAAATTGGAACTGAAACAGAGCAGGGAACTGTTTTGTTTACACCACTTACAAGCAGACAGTGAAAAATAAAAAGTGAAAGGATGAAACCGCCCCGATTTTCGTGGGGGGGGGGTACACAATGAATAGTCAATCAAATGGAAAAAATATGGATATGAACCGTACAAACCAAAGTACGCCGAATATACGTTGGATGCTTGTCGGGTACGACTTGGTTGTATATGCAGTAGTAGCAATAATTCTTTTGGTCTTATATGGAGGAATGGATAAACTATCGCCTGTTGGAATTTGTCAGCAAGTTGGTTTATCTGTCCTGTGTATTTTTGCAGCACGTCTTTTGGGTAAAATATATGGACAAGTATGGAGATATGGCGGGATTCAGTGCTATATCCGCTTGTTGTTTACTGATTCTATCGCTTTTATAGTGTATCTGGGTTTGGAACTCCTGCTTCCAGTTCAAAAAATTACATTTGCTAGATTGCTTTCATTGGTAAGTTTGAATCTCTTAGGAGCATTGGCACTTCGTATGATGTACCGCTATGCATACAAATGTGGAAATCAGGAAACTACGAGAGGAAAATTCCTTTCTATATTATTACATACATTTTCTGGAATTGAAGCAGGAAATGAAAAGGAAGTACAGAAGATCAAAGTCGCAATTATCGGTGCTGGACGAGTTGGTGTAAGTTTGGCAGAAGAACTTTTGAATAATGCTGAAGCAGCATATATACCAAGATGCTTCATTGACATTAATAGAGAAAAAGTTGGACGAGATATACATGGTATTCCTGTATGGTCGGAAGATGAAGCAACATTTAAGCGTTTGGGAGAATTTGAGGTACAGGAAATTATTTTTGCAATCCCATCAATGGATGCTAATAAAAAGAAGGCACTTTATGATTATTACAAAGATGCCGGATATAAATTGAAAGTATATGATTACCCGACTGTGTATGCTGCAGGAGGAAAAAGACATCTTAGAGAATTTGATATTGAAGAACTTTTGTTTAGAAAGCCATTAGTGGTTTCTGATGAAAGAACAAATGCTTATTACAGAGATAAGGTAGTACTTATTACTGGCGGTGGCGGTTCCATTGGCTCAGAGCTTTGCAGACAGTTAGCAAAAATGCAGCCAAAGAAAATTATTATCCTTGATATTTATGAGAATGGTGCTTATGACGTTCAGCAGGAATTGAAAATAGCGTATGGAAACAGCTTGGATTTGCAGATTGAAATTTGCTCTATTACCCATAGAAAAGCACTTGAACGTGTATTTGAGAAATACCATCCGCAGATCATTATCAATGCGGCGGCTCATAAACATGTTCCTCTGATGGAGCATAACTGTGTAGAAGCTATCTATAACAATGTGTTTGGTACACAGAATCTGGTAGAACTTTGCGAGGAATATGGAGCAGAACGCTTTATGATGGTTTCCACAGATAAAGCAGTCAATCCAACCAACGTTATGGGTGCGACAAAGAGAATGTGTGAAATGATCGTGCAGAGTGCAAGTACACATGGAAAAGTAAAGTACAGTGCTACACGATTTGGAAATGTACTTGGCAGTGCAGGATCAGTGATTCCGTTGTTTAAGCGTCAGATTGCGAATGGTGGTCCGGTTACTGTTACAGATAAGAGAATTATCAGATACTTTATGACAATTCCAGAGGCTTCACAGCTTGTTCTTCAGAGTGGAGCGATTGCAAATAATGGAGAATTATTTGTTCTGGATATGGGACAGCCGGTTAAGATTATGGATCTGGCAGAAAATATGATCCGCTTATCTGGTGTTCAGGGAATTGAAATTATTGAAACGGGATTAAGACCGGGAGAAAAATTGTATGAGGAGTTATTGGTTAAAACAGAGGAACTGGATAAAACCGATAATAGCATGATTTTTATTGAAAGAGATACAGCTTTAAATAAAGAAGAGATTTATAAAAAAATCAAAGTTCTTAGAGATGCCTGTGATACAGGTGATGATTTGATTGCAAAAGAAGCTCTCCGAAGTGTTGTACCAACATTTAAGACACCAGAAGAGGTAAACAAAGAGATTGCATAAAGAATAACCACAACATGGAACGATATAAAAGAGGTAATTACATATGTTTAAAGAGAACAATAATTTTGAAAAATTTGAATCAAAGGTTTGGTTAAGCAGTCCGACTATGCATGGTCCGGAAATTGAATATGTGAAAGAAGCGTATGAAACAAACTGGATGTCCACAGTTGGTAAGAATATCAATGAAGTAGAAAGAATGGCATGTGAATATATCGGTTGCAAATACGCAGTTGCATTATCAGCAGGAACAGCGTCCTTACATTTGGCAATGAAACTGGCAGGTATTGAAGCATATGGTATGCCAAAGGTTGGGCATGGTGCATTAGAGGGAAAGAAAGTATTTTGCTCTGATATGACATTTGACGCAACTGTAAATCCGGTAGTTTATGAAGGCGGAGAGCCGGTGTTTATTGATACAGAGTATGACACTTGGAATATGGACCCGGTTGCATTAGAAAAGGCATTTGAAATTTATCCGGATACAAAGGTTGTGGTTGTTGCACATCTTTATGGAACTCCGGGTAAAGTTGATGAGTTAAATACAATTATTAAAAAGCATGGTGCCATTTTAGTAGAAGATGCAGCAGAATCTATGGGAGCTACATATAAAGGCGTGCAGACTGGTACATTTGGAAAATATAACACAATTTCTTTTAATGGAAATAAGATTATTACTGGTAGTGCTGGTGGATGCTTCCTGACAGATGATGAAGAAGCAGCAAATAAGGTTCGTAAGTGGTCAACTCAGGCGAGAGAAAATGCTGCATGGTATCAGCATGAAGAACTGGGATACAACTATCGGATGAGTAATGTGGTTGCTGGTGTTGTTCGTGGACAGTTTCCTTATCTGAAAGAGCATATTGCACAGAAGAAAGCAATTTATGAGAGATATAAAGAGGGCTTAAAAGGACTGCCAGTATCTATGAATCCAATGGATCTGGAAAATTCAGAACCAAATTACTGGTTGTCTTGTTTGATTATTGATAAGGAAGCAATGTGCAAACAGGTTCGTGGCGAGCAGGATGTGTGCTATGTAAAAGAAACAGGAAAGTCTTGTCCAACAGAGATTCTGGAGGCGATTGCATCTATTAATGCTGAAGGACGTCCGATTTGGAAACCAATGCACATGCAGCCGATTTATCGTTTGAATCCATTTGTTGTCAGAGATGGAAACGGACGAGCAAGATCAAATGCTTATATTGCAGGTGGAGTGGCTGATGTAGGAATGGACATTTTTACAAGAGGATTATGCCTGCCAAGTGACAATAAAATGACAGCAGAGCAGCAGGATAGGATTATTAGTGTAATCAGAGCTTGTTTTGAGTAAGAGGGAGATTTTATGTGGAAAGAACTTGAAAAGAAATATTCTGTTCATAAAGGGATATATGCCAGATACATAAAAAGAATTATTGATTTGCTTGTAACAACAATAGGGTTTATTTGCATTTCTCCTATATTTTTGGTTGTGTGTGTATTGGTACGTCTTAAGTTGGGAAGTCCAATATTTTTTAAACAAAAAAGAACTGGAAAAGATGAAAAAACTTTCGAAATGATAAAATTTAGAACCATGACAGATGCAAGAGATGAGAATGGACAATTGTTACCTGATACAGAAAGATTTACTAAATTTGGAAATTTTTTGAGAAATTCTAGTTTAGATGAATTGCCGGAACTTTTGAATGTAATAAAAGGTGATATGAGCCTCATAGGACCAAGGCCGTTATACCCATTCTATTTACCTTATTATACAGAAAGGGAAAGTTTGAGGCATTCTGTTAGAGGTGGAATCACTGGTTTGGCTCAGGTTAATGGTAGAGCATTATTACGTTGGAATGATAGATTTGAAAAAGATGTTGAATATATTAGCAATATTTCATTCCGGGGAGATATAAAGATTTTATGGATGACTTTTTATAAAGTGTTTAAACAAGATGATATTGGCATACCAAGTGTGACTGAGGAAGGTGGTCTGCATATTATCAGAGAGGTTCAACGTCCTGAATATTTAAAGTTATTTGAAGATGATCCTAATATACCAAAATTTGTACAAGGAGTAAAAGAAAATGAATAATAATAAGTTAGTAATTTTGGGAACAAATGAATATCAAAATCCACTTATTATAAGAGCTAAAGAACTTGGCTATGAAACTCATGTTTTTGGATGGAAAACAGGAGCAATAGGAGAAAGTACTGCAGATGTATACCATGATGTGAATATTATGGATTATGAAACATTATGGAAGGAGGTTCAGAAAGTAGATCCTTGTGGAGTCGCTTCTATAGCATCCGAATTGGCAATGCATTCTGTTAATTATTTGCTGCGAAAGATGGGAATACCATGTAATAGTTTAGAAACAGAACAGATAGCGACAAATAAATATTTGATGAGATGTGCTATGCGTGATGCAGGAATTGATGGACCACGTTTTACGTTAGTGGAAAAAAACTTTAATAAAGAAGTATTAAAGGACTTTGAGTATCCATTAATTATTAAACCAGTTGATTTGAGTTCAAGTCGCGGTGTATTGAAGATTAATTCAGAAGTCGAATTGGACGAAGCTATTGAATATGCATTAGGCTGGTCTAAGACAAAACAGGCAATTCTCGAAGAGTTTATAGAAGGACCAGAATATAGTGGAGAGAGTATTGCATATGACGGAAAATACAAACTATTGGTTGTAACAGAAAAATCAACTACTGGTGCACCACATTTTGTTGAAACTGGACATAAACAGCCTGCAAACCTATCACCGGAATTATTTGAAAAGGTTGAGAAAACATTATATCGTGCATTTACTTCTATGGGAATAAAATATGGAGCTGTTCATCCAGAGTTTAGAATTACAAAAGAAGGAAGAATCTGTTTTATGGAGATTGGTGCAAGAATGGGTGGAGATTGCATTGGATCCGATTTAGTACCAATTTCAAGTGGATATGATTATATGGGAATGGTAATTTCGATTGGTTGTGGCAAAGAACCAAGTTTTGAGAAAATTCAGGAACCAAAGATAGCAAGGATTAAATATATTATCGCAAAGGAAGATTTGTGGGAGTTAAAAAAAATGAAAGAAGAATATCCGGAAAAGATTATACGTCAGAGCGAGATTAAAGAATTATCTAATAATCCCATTTTAAAAAGTGCAGACCGAGCTGGGTATTATATTATAGCCGAATAGTTAGCTGAGGAGGAGAGAAAAATTATGGAAAATAGAAAAACAATATTAGTAACAGGAATTGGTGGTCTTACTCCGCGTTCTATTACAGGAATTATTCGAGAAAATCATCCTGATTATAAAATTATTGGATGCGATATTGAGAAAAAAGCAATGGGCTTTTTTATGACTTTGAAAGATGGAACGAAGCTACTAGATGAATATTATATTTGTCCTCGTTGCGATAGCCCTGACTATTTCCCTTGGATGGAAAGACTGGTTAATGAAAAAAATATTGATTATGCATTTGTTCAGCCAGAGGCAGAAATTGTTAAATGGGGAGAATACTTTGAAGAACATGGGGAATTTCCTTGTCCAGTATTTATGGGATGCAAACTTCTTTCTGAATCATTAAGAGATAAGTCTATTATGGCAGATCTTCTTGAAGGCACTGACTATATTCCGAAGACAATCAAAGTAACTCAGGAGAATCCTCGATTTGAAGATGTAGAAAATGAGATAGGATTTCCGTGTTGGATTCGTGCTACGGAAGGGACAGGCGGACTCGGCTCATTGAGATTAGATGATATCAGTAGCTATAGAAGCTGGCTGTTTATTAACTCAAAGATTCCAGAATTCACTGTAAGTGAGTTTCTTACTGGACGTCATCTTGCTAATGAAATGCTTTATTATAATGGTGAATATGTAAAAGGTGCAGCACTTGAATGTTCAGAATATGTAATGGCGAATACAGCACCTTCACATGTGACCGGTAATACTCATTTTGGTCGTTTTCTTAATGAAGATAAGATAAATAAGTTTTGCGATAACTGTATTAAATATTTAGAGAAAAAGCTTGGTGTACCGGCTCATGGTATTCTTTCTTTTGACTTGAAAGAAGACAAAGATGGAAATATGAAAGTTACAGAGGTAAATATTCGTCATATGGCATATGTAGGAGTTATGGCACATGTGGGATTTGATTTGATTGAAGATACTATCAAAATTATGGAAGACGGAAATGCTGATCGTGTTGAGAGAGATCAGTATCACCATTACGAAAAACCATACATTTTTCTACGTGATGTTGATGTTGAACCAATTATTTTGGATAGTGAAAAAATATTCGATGATCCGAAGGCAAGATTTTAAGAAAAGAGATTAGAAATATGAAGTTATTGGAGTTTGCAAGAGGTAGAGCCTTTTGGGTAATGGATTCCTTAAAGGGAAAAAGAATTAAATCAGCACTTGAGATTTTACATAATTGTGAAGATGGAATATGGAGTGAGGAGCAGGTCAAGACATATCAGGAGGCGTGTATTCAAAGATTATTGTCTCATGCGAAGGAGACGGTTCCGTTTTATGCGGATCAAGAAGATACTGTCTTAAGAAAATGGCCTGTTGTAAATAAAAATATTCTTCGTTCAAATGGAGATAATGTTCTATCTAAAAAGTATGAAAAAAAGAATTTAATTTCAATGTCTACCAGTGGTTCCACTGGAACTCCTTTTACCAGTTGGCAAGATGGAAATAAGAAGAGGCATGTTAATGCAGAGACATTGTATTATAATGGTCAGATTGGATTTTCAATTGGAAAAAGAATTATCTATTTGAGATCTGTTGTGTCAGAAGTGCAAAAGAGCAATTTGCAGCAGTTTGCACAGAATATTTATCTGCTAGATTGTAATGACTTGAGTGATAAAGGAATAAAAGAAAAGATGCGATTTATTGTTGAGTATTCAAAAGGCTGTGGTGCGATGCTAATGGGATATGCCTCAACTTTGACAGCATTTCAAAAATATTTTGATAAGTATGGTTACGATGACGTAAAAGATGCGAAAATTTATGGGGTAGTTAGTGGGTCTGAAATGCTTTATGATGCAACCAGATCGTCTATTGAAAAAGCGTTTAGTTGTAAATGTGTATCAAGATATGCTAACGAAGAAAATGGTTTTTTAGGACAAGATTGGGATGACAATAATGTTTTCTTAATGAATCGAGCAGACTATTTTATAGAAATATTAAAAATTGATTCTAACGAACCCGCTGAAGACGGAGAAGTTGGGAGGATAGTTGTAACAGATTTATATAATTATGCAATGCCAATGATTCGCTATGATACCGGTGATGTGGGGGCAAGAGTCAAAATAAATCATAACGGTAGAGAAAGATATGCAGTAGGAGCATTTGGTGGTAGGATTGTTGATTCTGTAAAAGATTTTAATGGAAATCCGGTGTCCCCACATGCTATTACCAATCTTATGTGGAAATATAAAAAAATTAGACAATTTCAGTTTGTTCAGAAAGCAAAAGGAAAGTATCAGCTTATTTTAAATACTCAGAAGGATGATATAGATGAAGGGGAATTGATTCAAGATTATAAGAATATTTTTGGCAGAAATTCTGATTTTGTTGTTTCGTATTGTGATGATATTCCTGTCCTGGCTTCTGGTAAACGTAGATATATAGTAAATGAGAGTATTGATTAATAGAGGAAAAAGAAATGCTGGTTTTAGGAGATTTAGCGTGTCCGAATAGTAAATGTGCAGATTCATTGATTGCGGATATGCGAAAATATGATTTATTTAAAGATAAAATCATATTGTGCAATTTAGAAGGAATGATTAAAGATGAAGAATCATATTCTGACGAAAAATTATTTAATCATTCAAAAGTGCTTGATGCTTTCGAGAGTGGAAAAACTGTATTTTCAATAGCTAATAATCATACTTATGATTACCCGGCGCAAATAGAGAGTACGGAAAGGTTGTTAAAGCAGAAAGGATTTTATTGTAATGGTGTAGATCATGGAAAGATCGCTCCGACAATAGTTCAGGAAAGAAATAGTACATATGCAATATTTACACATTGTTGGAGAGTATATACTGTGACAAATCCAAATAATGAAAATAATCAAAATATAATAGATTGTTCGTATGAACACTTTCTTAGTATAATAACAGATTTTATAGATAAAAATTCGGATATGAAAGTAGTTTGTTATTTTCATTGGAATTATGATTTGGAAACATTACCTTTTCCTGCATACAGAAAATTAGCTTACAAATTAGTTGATGCTGGTGTATTTGCTGTTATTGGAAACCATGCACATCTTCCTCAAGGCGGAGAATTATATAAGGGACATGTCATTGTATATGGGCTCGGTAATTTTTATATACCGTCAGGATATTTTTTTAATGGGAAACTATCTTATCCAGAACAATCCAAAAAAATGATGGTATTAGAACTGTGTGAGGATTCCAATGAAGCGTTATGTCATTGGTTTTTAACTGATGAACAAGAGTGTCTTCGTTTGATTAAGACCGAAAGGTTTGTTGACGGAGAGATGATAACCAAGTATTCACCATTCAGAAAAATGGGGGCAAAAGAGTACCTTAAATTTTTTAAGAATAATAGGGTTAAACGAAAATTAGTTCCTGTATTCAAAGAATTTCAAGGTTTTTCATATTCAATCAAAGAATTTGCAGCAATCTATAGAATTAAGGTTATCAAAAAAATAAAACATTAATGAGAAATAAAGGAAAATGGTATGAAAGTTATATTTTTATCTATTAGTTATTCTGAAAATGATCATATTAGTTTTTACGAGGAGTTGCTACAAGAATTTGTTGCAAATGGGCATGAAGTTTTCGTTGCATGTGCTAGTGAAAAAAGAAAGAATAGAGATACAGAGATCTCAGATGAAAGAGGAATTCATGTACTAAGAATTAGAACAGGGAATATAACTGGAAATGTTAATATAATTGAAAAAGGATTGTCAACAGTTATGATTGACAAACAGTTTCAAAAAGCTATTTTCA
>OGRE01003067.1_pt1 | contig 10681 bp, 9 predicted proteins | sample 1553421 | NCBI WGS metagenome assembly OGRE01 (sample SAMEA2580076, study PRJEB22360) | human gut metagenome | biome: human gut; feature: human-associated habitat; material: faeces | place: Denmark | collected 2008/2010 | reverse complement strand
TCAACGATTTCTTTTTCGTCATCCACAATTAAAATCTTCTTGTTCATTGATCCTACACCTCATTTTCGGGTACGGCTTCCATTATGTCGCCAAAATCACACTCTAAGTATTCGCATATATTCAACAGCACGGGAAGGGTAACATTTTCATTTTTTCCGAGTTTCGCAAATGTACTTTTGCTTGCCCCGACCGCTTCTCGTAATCGACTCTTTTTCATTCCCTTGTCAATCAGAAGTTTCCAAAGTTTGTTGTACCGTACTTTCATTTCCGCACCTCCACCCAAATATAGTTTGTATTATAGCACTTTGAGAGTGAAATTGCAATTATTAAGTCTGTTTTTTGAGACTTTTAGTTTTCAAACCGGCGCAATATCTTTCTGATATGTAATCCAACCGCCTGCAAAATGCAGGCGGCTTGTGTATTTTAATAGGCAGGTGTGCCGTAGCCAAGAATCTCGTAATAACCGATAGAATACTCATTGACTCGGCAACTGTCGCTTGAGTTGCCCTCGACCGTATAAACCTTGCCGTTTTCGACTTTTTGGACAATACCGGTGTGGTCGGATTGTCCATCCTGCGGACCCGACGAACCCTTGTTATCCCAATCAAAGAAAATAATCATTCCGGGAACAGGCTCGGCAGAGCCGTCTATCCACTGTCCACGATCTTTGAACCACTGGACGCCGTTCACGCAGCCCGCATATTTAGGGATAACGCCGGTTTCGATATAGCCACACTCATTTGCACACCACGAAACGAAGCAAGCGCACCATTCCACACGGCTTCCGAAGCCATACCAAGACCAATACGGCTCACCGCCCACATTGCCCACCTGCGAAAGAGCGACGGTGACAATCTGATCCTCGCTATAACGAATGCCGTAAAGGACTGCCGCCCAAAGGGAATTGTTTTCGTCCTTGAGTAGCTCGGCAAGGTACTCCTGCTGTTCCTCATTGAAGCCATACAGATCAGCCATTTCCTCCACTGTCAGATGGGAAACCGTGATATAGAGTGTTGTCTTTGTGACCGTAGTTTCCGTCTGAACGATGTTGCCGTTTCCGTCGTCCGTTTCGGTGATTTCCGTTTCCGAGTGACTTTCACTTCGGGAGGATATGGAGTTCATCTCCCAAAAGATATCCGATAGAAGCTGCTTCTTGCTCTCGTCCATCGTGGCAACCTCCTGCGGGTTGTCCTTGTCGGTATTCGTCTTGACTGCATAGACCGCAAGCACATCCTTCCAAACGGCTCGACCACCGCTGATCTCCATATTATCATAGGCTACCGAGTTTTTCTCTGCTTCCATCTTGGCATCGTAATCAGCGTTGATTTCCTGCACGGCAGACTTCATCGACATTCCCGTACCGGAATCCTCGCCGGAGAAGAATATCCCAAACACAGAGTCACAAATCAAAGCAATCAGGCAAATCACAACAATGACCGCAACGGCAACCCAGCCGCCTGCGGCAATAGCAGCAACCAGTGCTTTGGTCGCCGCTATGATCGCTTTGACTGCGGCAATCGTTGCTTTTACGGCAGCTTTTACACCGGCAACTGTTGCCTTGGCTGCTGCTTTGGCGGCTTGTGCAGCTTTTTGCGATGCTTTCACCGTAGCCTGTGCAGTTTTCTGCGCCGCCTTTGCCGCCTGCTGTGTCGTTTTGATTGCCGTTTTTGTGGTCTTGACCGACCTCTGTGCGGCTTTGGCTGTACCTTTCCCGGCAGTCTTGATGGTTTTCTTACCGGCAGACCTGGCAGACTGTTTGATCGTCTTTTCCGTTTGCTCGACCGCCTTGATGGTCTTATTCCCGGAGGTGCGGACAGTCTGCCTTTTCATCGACTCAGCCGCCCGCTTTTCCCGGAACCTTTGAACGCCGTCCTTGGCTTTGGACACATTTCGCTTGGTTTCTTCCAACCCCTTGCGCCCCTGCTTGTCAAACTGGTGCGCCGTTTCGTGCGTGATACGGTCAACGCCGCCTTCCACTCGGTCGGAGGCGTATTCCTCGGCATTATGCTCATCAGGACGAGTTGCGTGTTCTGCCTTTTCCTTCGTCTGCACATAGGCGGATCGCATACGGTCTGCGGCGATTGCCGCTTTGTCGATCTTCTTGATTGTGCCTTTCACGACATCTCTCGTTTTAATATCAGCCATTGAACCCTCCTTTCCGAAGCGTACCAAAACGCCCCTAAATTAAAAACGAGGGGTAAAGGTATAAACACCTTGCCCCTCAAAGTGCGGAAACTGAAAAGCCTTGATATTGCTGGCTTTTTCAGCGCCTATTTTTCGACTCTGCCCGCTTTCTTCTTGCGTACTCTGCCTGCTGAGCTTTGTAAGCTCTTTGAGCGCACTTCTCGCAATATTTCTTTCGGTTGCCCTTCTTGATAATCGGCGCACCGCAGGACACGCACTTTTCAAAGCGTGTGCCAAGAATATCCGCTTCCAGCAAAGGCTCTGCCGGCAAAACAGCTTTGCGGAAATACTTGCAGAGAAGTGAGTATGAGATGCTATGCACACAGGCGCAGGGTTCTCCGTCATCCAGCGCAAGGCAGTTTCCGTTGTCATAATTGGGCAAAGGCACTTAATTAGGGCGTTCGCCCTCTGCCGTTGCTTCGGCGTGAGTCTTGGCAGCATCCGCACCACCGTCCTCCGTTATGCGCTTCGCCACGACCACAAGACGGCTGTTGTTGCGGCTGTACTCACAGGTAGACAGCGTAATGAGCTTATCGCCGTATTCAGCGGTCACGCCGGTATCATAGAAGGACAGTTCCTTGCTCTTGGCAATAAAGTCGTCAAACTCATTGGCGCTCTCTGCGTCTATAAAGCGATAAAACTTGAATGCTTCGGGACTGTCGGTGTAGACCACCGTGCGGAATACGGCAACGATCTCATACTCCTGCTTATCCGTCAGTATGTTGAAAGTGATCATCCGATGCTCGCTCCAAAAGTCTTTGTTCTTGAACTTTTCAAGGTGGGCAAACATTGAACCGTTGGACATATGGTGTCCATAGATGACAAGATTGTCGGACGGCTCCTGCACATCGCAATCCTCCTGCACATAGGGACAGCCATAGTCGGAGTATTCCTTATCAAAGCCGTGCTTTAGATAGAAATTCGGCTCATTCACCGACTGCATCACGGGATAATTGATGTTGGTATCTGCAATGCTGATCCAGCCCACCAAATCGCCGTTCTGCTGATAAAGCTCTGCAAGCTCCGGCAGAAGCATCTTTTCCTCGGAGTATGGAATCTGCTTCGCCGGTTCCGTTGCAGCATCCGTCTGTGCCGCAGCATTCACAAGGTCAGCCAGCTCGCCATAAAGCTCGGCTTGCTTATTCGACTCCTTGTAGTGATCGATAATAAAATAGGTGCTTGTGCCGAGGACGGCTACAAACACCGCAATAAGAATCATACAGATTTTCTTTTTCATTGAATTTCCTTTCTTGACACCAAAGGCGAGGGTTAAGCACCCTCGCCCGGTTTGGTAGTCATCAACTTATAGAGCTTTGTGTTCTTGGGAAACTTATTGGCAAACGGAACAAGGCTGGAGCCGACCTTGATTAGTCCGTGACCGGCATCCACATTGGTGATATAGGAAAGCTGGGTGTCCGAAATGTTCAGCAGCTTCGCAAGCTCCAATCTGTCCGTAGAAGCCTGATTGAGCATAACAATGAACTCGGAGTTTGCCAGCATCGTTCTTGCCGTGTGGGACTGAAGCAGGTCGTCCACATTCTGCGTGATGCCCGTGGCATAAGCGCCGTACTTTCGCACACGCTTCCAAAGGGTGAACAGAAAGTTTGCACTGTACTCGTGCTGGAACAGAAGGTAGATCTCATCAATGAAGATGAAGGTGTTCTTGCCCTTGGCTCGGTTCTGTGTAATACGGTTCAGGATAGAGTCGAGGACGACCAGCATACCGATGGGCATAAGCTGTTTGCCAAGATCAAGAATGTCATAGCAAATCAGGCGATTGTTCGTATTCACATTCGTATGCTTGGCAAAGGTGTTCAAGCTGCCGTTGGTGAACAGCTCGATGGCAAGAGCAATCTCCTGCGCTTCGGGTTCGGATTGCTTGAGAAGCTCCTCCCGGAAATCCTGCAAGGTCGGCACCTCGCCGGTGTAGTTGTTCTGTTGATAGGTGCGGTAGACGCTTGCCGTACAGCGGTCAATGATAGACTTCTGCACTGCGCCGAGGTTGTTTCCTCCGATGAGCTGCTCGCACAAGGACATAATGAACTCGGATTTCAGGATAACGGGATTTGCGCCGTCACCGTATTCCCGGTTCATATCCATCGCATTGATATGGGTGGGAGAAGTGGCAGAGATGTTAATGATCTCGCCGCCCAGCGCCCGCACAAGGGGCGAATATTCTCGCTCCGGGTCAATGATAATGATGTCTGCGTTGCCGGCAAGCACCTGATTGATGACCTCACCCTTTGCGGTAAAGGATTTACCACCGCCCGAAATACCGAGAATAAACTCGTTGCCGTTGAGGAGCTGTCTGCGGTCTGCGATAATCATATTTTTGGAAATGACATTCTGACCATAGTAAACGCCGTTGGTATGGCAAATATCCTGCACCCGGAACGGGATAAAGACCGCAAGGCTCTCCGTGGTCAGCGTGCGGAACGACTCGATCTTGCGGACACCGAAAGGCATCGCCGTATTCAGCCCATCAAGCTGCTGAAACTTGAGAACACCGAACTGACACAGGTGCTTTCTTGCCGTAGTGAGCAGAGCCTCAGTGTCGTTGTCAAGCTGTTCCTTGGTGTCCGCCGTGTGAACCATCGTCAGAACGGCAAACATCATTCGCTGGTCACGGGTCGTCAGGTCGTCGAGAAACTCCTTCATCTCCTTGCGCTGCTGTTCAATGTCGTAGGGGAGCTGGGCAGAAAAGTTGTTGTTGGCATTCTGCCGGCGCTGCCAGTTGGTCGCATTGGTTTCTACACCGAGCAAGCGGCTTTCAGCTTCCCGCACGGCTTCGTCCGTGGGCACGGGGATAACATCAATGGACATCATCAGATTGCGGTTGAGGTCGGTCATTTCCGCTACCATACTGTCCTTGATATAGGAGGCATACTCTCGCAGGAACAGCACTCTGCCATAACGCTCTCCAATCTTGAAATAGTCGCCTGTGAACTCCATCGAATCCGGGCAGATGAAATCCTTGAAGTCGTGTCCTTTTTTGCGGGTTTCCTTAATGTCGAAGCGGAACTCCGTTTCTTCACCGGCACGGTAAAAGTCGTGGAAAATACGGAGTCGTTCATCCGGCTCCAGCTCCACGCACTTACTGCCAAGCCGCCCAAAGTGGGCGATCAGGTCAGCTCCCACACGGGCAAAGTAGTTTCTCGCTTCCTCCACATTCTTCTTGCACACCGAAATGGTGATGTACTTCTCCTGAATGATAGCGTTTGCGCCGGTCGCTTTTTCAAGAAGCATCCGGTTATATTCCTCACGGTACTCGTCAAGAGCATCGCCCTTCAGGGGGAGAAGAATGGTTTTTTCAAAGTTTGCACGGTTTAAACGGCGGTTGTTAATGGTGATCTTGGTGGTTGCACCGCTGTCAAGGCTGTTGAGCAGCTCCGAATACTCAAGGAACATTGCTTCCTTATCCTCACGGCTGGCGACAGCATAGTTGATGTCGCTGAACTTATAGGTCTTGGAAAACTTATCTCTGCCCACCTGAAAAATGCCGTCGTCGTAAATCGCCTTGATGGGGATCACATCCTGGACGCCCCTCGGCACAACAAATCGTTCTTTATCCTGTTTGAGCAGGTTGCGAAGCGTTTTAATCATTGGCTTTTGATACCTCCTTCTGCTTGTGTTCCATTCCCGGCTTCATCATCTCGTAGTAGGTGTTGGTAGAACGGAAGGTCAGTTTCTTTGGCATCAGAAACTCGGATTTGAACCAAGCCCATACGAACTTTTCCGCCGTCATTCCGTTGTATTTGATAAAACCGAGAGCCGCAAAGGGTGCGGCTCCCAAAATGCACATCCACGATACGGTTTCCGTGCCGACATAGGGCTTGAGCAGGAAATAGAGTCCCACTGCCACCACGCAGGCGCAGGCAGAAAAAATGAACTGTCGCATAGACAGTCCAAAGAACATTGCCTCCGTATAGTTGCGGATTTCTCGGTTGATCTTAACTTCCATCGAAGCTCCTTTCTCTGCGATAGCGTTCCTTTGCCTGACGGATTTCCTCGGCACAGATGCATTCATCCGCAAGGCAGTTCACCTTGCCTTTGCGTCTGCCGCCATAATACAGGCAATACCGGCAATCGCAGTCCTCAAGGGTGAACCCCTTGAAGCGGTTATAGATTTTGGTGTTGTTTTTCATAGTGCGCTCCTTACAGTCCCATCATCTCTCGGATAATGCGGTCGCTCATCTTGACCGAGCCAACGAGAACGAGCATATTAAAGAGCAGTTCGCCTACATAACTCCATACCTGTGTGACCGCCGCCGCATCGGGGTTTACTACGGGCGGTGAGGACGCAAATAGTGAGAAGATGATGCAGGACAGCACGATCACTGCCCCCTCCAAGCAAACGGCGCAGTAGCTTTTGATGAAGGACTTGCCCACATTCTGACTCGGTTCACCGGCGAAGGTGGAAAGCGGAATGGGTGCAAGTGCCGTATACATATAGAGCTTAAAAAATCTCCCGTACACGGTCATTATCAGGATGAAAGACATTACTGTGATGAACAGCCCTCCGATGAGCGTGACAGCCCATAGCGGTATGCTTTCAAAGAATCCGCATTCCTCAACGCTGGTAATCAATTCAGGCGGCAAGACTGTTTGCTGTGGTGTTGAGAAACCCGCCGAACCCATTATCGTCGAGATCGTGCCTTGGACGATATTAAACAGGGCAAGCATAAGCTCCATACCGTAGGTGATGGCACCCTTGGCGATAGCGAAGCGAACGAACAGCTTCAGAGCGTGTTCCGGTTTCTTGACTTCTGTGAACGAGCCGCAGGTTTTGACCATACCGGCGACAAAGAACAGCACAAGGAGTGCAAGTCCGATAGACTGCACTGCGCCGTTGATGTTGACGATCACGCCCCATATTCCACCGCCTTTGAAGTCCTGCGGCGTTGTCGTGATAAGCTGCCAAATTTCTGCCAGCTTCTCGTTCCAAGTTTCCAATGCGTTTTCAAGGTTTTGTACGACCCAGTTGTCGCTCACGAAAAGCACCTCCTTTCAAAGAATAAGGGGTGCTCCCGATTTTTCGGGAACACCCCTCGGTGTGAAATTTCTTAGCCGACAATGAGGTCGAGGATTTCCTTTGCAAAGGTGATGATGACGCCGCCCGCAAGGGTCAGGAAACCGTTCGCTCGCTGAGAAGGATCGTGGGACTTCAGGGACAGACCGACCTGCACAACTCCAAAGCCCAGCAGGATAAGTCCAATCGCACGGATCAGACCGAAGATAAAGGTGGACAGGTTATTGATAACGGTAATGGGGTCGTTGGCGGCAAACGCCGTAACCGAAGTGCCGAGGACGAGTGCTGCACCCATAATGGCGGTGCAGTAAATGCGGAAGCCCTTCTTGACCTTGCCGGTCATAGGCAGCTTTTCGGTATGCTTCTCAGTGTTCTTCTTAAAAATGCTCATATTAATCAGCCATTCGGCCGCTTTGCGTCCGCACAAATAGGAATGAAAGTATGCAGACAAACGGCCGCCTTTCTTGTAGAATAAGTTTTAGGAGAATGCACACTACAACGCACGGTGAGGTGAGTCGTAGATTGCATCACAAACTCAAAACAGTATATCAATCAGTGCTGGAACCACCTTTTCAAGCACAAATAAGTGGCGTCTTGAACCCGTACACTAAGGATTGTTTTAACACCTGTTAATTGCTTGGCGGTTCAGTCCCTGCATTCTCCTCACTATCATTTCGGAGGAGGTTTTGCTGTGAAAGTCGTATTCCCAACCTGCTGCGGTGTAGATGTTCACAAAACTTTCGTGGTTGCTACCATCATCACCACGCCCGCAGACAGCTTGCAGCCCCACTATCAGAAAAAACGATTCAGTACCTTCAACTCAGATTTGAACCGTTTCGCAGACTGGCTTCTGGAACACAACTGTTTGGATGTCTGCATGGAATCCACTGGAAAGTACTGGGTTCCGGTATTCAACATCCTTGAAAAGCGCGGTATTCGTGTCGTGATTGCCAACCCTAAATGGGTAAAGGCTGTAAAGGGAAACAAGGACGATACGAAAGATTCCAAGTGGATCGGGGATCTGTTTCGCATTGGCCTCGTGAAAAGCAGCTTCATCCCAGAACTGAATATCCGTATTCTGCGTGAGTTTTTACGCTACCGCTATAAGCTGGTTTCCATGAAGAGCAGCGAGAAAAACCGATTTCAGAATGCGTTTACTGTCTGCAATGTGGCTCTGGATTCTGTTGTGTCCGATATGTTTGGTAAATCCGCAACTGCAATTACGGACTACCTCACATCCGATGAATCCTTTGACCCGGATCATTGTGTTTCCCTGTTACAGCGCTCCCTCAAAAAGAAGGCTGAGAAAGTTCTGGAGTCCATTGAAGGCTACTCCATTTCTGACGAGCAGAAGGCTCGCATCAAAATTATCCGTGAGCATTACGATTTCATTGAGAAACTGATTGCCAAGGTGGATACCTGTGTCAATGAAATGGTGGAAAAATACGAAGGTGAAATCAATCTTCTTTGCACCATTCCGGGTATTGACCGAAACTCCGCAATCACCATCATTTCTGAAATCGGCACGGATATGAGCCAGTTTGGTTCCTCCAAACGGCTTTGCTGCTGGGCTGGACTGACTCCAGGCAACAACGAGTCCGCCGGAAAGAAAAAGTCTGTGCGCATCTCCCGGGCCGGTGTTTACCTCAAGCCTGCGCTGGTACAGGTTGCTCACGCTGCGGTAAAGGACAAGGCAAACCCTTACTATGCACTGAAATACGAGCGCATCGCCAAGCGCAGGGGCAAGAAACGGGCTATTATCGCCATTGCCAGAATGATTTTGACGGCAATCTATACGATGCTATGCACCGGTGAAGTGTGGACCCCTGTCGATCTTTTCAAAATCGATATACCTGAACATTTGAAGGAACAGCAGCTTGCCAAAGCCATTAAGCAGGCTACTCGTTTCCTTGAAAAGCAAGGGTTAACTGTCGCTTAGATTTGATTGAATATACTCTCTGACCTTGCAAAAAACAGGTGTTTGCAGGGACGCTTTTGTGCGCCCTTTTTCCTCTGGGCTGGCCCGGTACTCACTTTCACACTAATTACCTCCGTAATTTTGTTGTTGTATTGTTGGTGGTTTCCGAGTTGAAATCCTCATCGGACAGCAGCTCATAGGTGGTTTCCGATACCTCTGTATCCGGCAGAGTATCGGGGTCGAGGTACTGCACCTCAATGGTCGCAACATTACTTGTGACCTTGCCGTGCTGATAGACGCCGCCTTTTCCGTCGGCAGTCAGGTCAACGGCGGGGTGCTTGAGAATGTCGTATTTTAAGTCCATCACGGGGAGTTCCCCTCGGATGAACAGAATGGCGTAGCGGTTATCAAGCATACGAACCTCATCCGGGGTCAGAAGCTCTCGACCGCTGATCTGATAGTTGGTGGAATAGTTTCCGCTTCGCCCGGAACTCTTTCCGTAAGTGTTCGTGTCGATGGTTTCCTTGCCCAGCAATTCGCTCACATACTTATGGGTGGACTGCTCGTTGCCACCCAAGTAGAGGAACTCATCGCAGTTGCCGACGATGGATTCCCACTGCTTTTCAAACAGCGCCTTCAGCTGGGCGAGGTTCTGCAAGATGATACTGACGAATACGCCACGGGAACGCATAACGGAAAGAATCTTATCGAAGTCGTCCGGCAGGCTGACATTGGCGAACTCGTCCATCAGGAAGTGAACGGGAATTGGCAATGCGCCGCCGTGAATATGGTCAGCGGAAAAGAATAGCTGCTGAAATAGCTGGGTATAAAGGATGCTGACCAAGAAATTGAAGCTGGAATCGTTATCCGGGATAATAGCGAACAATGCCACTTTCTTTTCGCCCATAGAAGCAAGGTCAAGCTCGTCGGTGCAGGTCAGTGCCGCCAAGCTCTCCAAGTTGAACTTTTCAAGCCTTGCGGCAAGTGTGATCTGAATGGATTTCAGAGTCTTTGCCGAACCGGTGTGGTAAGACCGATAGTATTTCAGAGCGATGTGGTCGGGTCTGTCCAACTCCAAATCGGCAAACAGGCAGTCCAGCGGCGAGGGTCGTGGATCTTCCTCATTGTCGATGGCAGCCGCTTGCAGCATCTCCATTACCATTGCAAAGTTCTGCTCATCCTCCGGCGCTTCGTAGTGAAGATAATAGACGAGAGCAGACAGTAGCATTGAAGCCGAGGTATCCCAAAACGGGTCGTTACTTTGTGACCCCTTTGGCGTTGTGCTCTTGAACAGATTTGTCACAAGGCGTTGCACATCGTTGTCCGAATGGAGATAGACAAACGGGTTGTAGCAGTGGCTCTTTTCCATTGAGATCAGGTCGAGAACTCTGATCTCATAGCCCTTTTTCTCCAGCAGATTTCCCACATCCCGGACGATCTCGCCCTTCGGGTCAAGAATCACGAAGCTGGTGTTCGCCTGCATCAGATTCGGTTTGCAATAGAAGCGGGTCTTACCGGCACCGGAACCGCCGCAGACAAGGGTATTCAGG
>OGRE01003064.1_pt1 | contig 10687 bp, 10 predicted proteins | sample 1553421 | NCBI WGS metagenome assembly OGRE01 (sample SAMEA2580076, study PRJEB22360) | human gut metagenome | biome: human gut; feature: human-associated habitat; material: faeces | place: Denmark | collected 2008/2010 | reverse complement strand
CAAAATGTGCAAGCAGGACTTCCAGTCCCTTACTTCCATAGCCGCAGCTCCGCTTCTCCGGTGTTATCGCATAGTAATCCAGAAGCGCACGATCCCCGCTGATCATATTGATGGCAAGTCCTACAAACTCATCTCCATCCACCATCGCAAGCATTTCCATTTTGCCGTCATCGACAAGCTGTTCCATTACATGCAGCGGCTTTTTTTCCTGCTCCGGAAATGCATTGTCATACAATTCATAAAGCTGTGCTTTGTATCCCGCTCCCTCATCTGCGATATTTATTAGTTTCATAGTTTTCCGACTCCTGTCTGTTAATTGCTGATCATATCCGGCCAGGAAAGGATCTCCGCTGAAATCTCCGCTTCATAATCTCCTTCAATATCCTGGCTTCTTCCAGCCTCATAAATATTGGTCTCTGCTCCCCAGACTCCATCATGATATTCCCACACATGGAATTTCAGGCCGCGGAACATAAAATCAAGGCTCCCGCATCCGTCTTCTTCTGTGTATTCATATTTGATATTCTTTTTTTCCAATGCATCCTGTACTTTTTGTAATCGCATTTCTCTTCCCCCCAACTGTTTATCTGCAAAACTGACTACTATTATATGCAAAATACGCCTGAAAAGCAAGTTTATCTACTTGCAGATAGATCCGGAATGCTTTATGATAGTAAAAGACTAAAAAAATACGAGGAAGTGTACAGCTATGACTACAAAGATAGTTTTTCATGGAAGTGACATAGAAAAAATATGTGACTACTATCATTTAAATAAAGAAGATATCGTTAAATTCGGGGCAAATGTCAATCCTCTTGGCCTCTCCGCCTCTGTAAAAAAAGAAATTGCAGAAAATGTCGATCTTTTTTCTTCTTATCCGGACAGAGATTATGTATCTCTCAGAAATACGATCTCAGAATACTGCAGGATTCCCGCTGAATTTATTTTACCGGGAAATGGTTCCAGTGAACTGATCTCACTTCTGATTCAGGAACGTGCGCCGAAACACACCCTGATTCTCGGACCGACATATTCCGAATATTCCAGAGAACTTTCTTTCTCCGGAAGCACACAGGAATATTATCATCTGCGAGAAGAACGAAATTTCACTCTCGATGTAGAGGATCTGTGCAAAACTCTGGAAAACGGTTATGATTTCCTGATTCTCTGCAATCCGAATAATCCGACTTCCTCTGCGATCATGCAGGAAGATCTCCGCAAACTGATCGCATTCTGTGCAGATAAAGATATTTTTGTCATGATCGATGAAACTTACGTAGAGTTCGCACCAGATGTCGAAGAAATAACTGCAATTCCTCTGACCAGAGAATTTACCAATCTTATGGTACTGCGTGGTGTTTCTAAATTTTATGCTGCACCGGGCATGCGTCTCGGTTACGGAATTACCGGAAATATGGAATTTCTTTCCAAAATGCGAGAAAAACAGACGCCATGGTCACTGAACAGTCTTGGTGCCTTTGCCGGAGAGCTGATGCTCCGTGACCACGACTACATTCAGGAAACGCGTGATCTGATCCTCGATGAGCGTGACCGCATGGAGCAGGAACTTCAAAATATCCCTACTTTTAAAGTTTATCCTGCCTATGCCAATTTCATCTTATTAAAAATCCGCCGGGACGGTCTGACTTCCGCCGATGTCTTTGAGGCCTGCATCAAAAAAGGCCTGATGATCCGCGACTGTTCTTCCTTCCAGTGCCTGGACGGCGAATTTGTCCGCTTCTGCATCATGATGCACGACGATAATACAAAACTCTTAAACGTACTGAAGCAGCTGTAATCCAGCTGCTTCAGACTGTAGACAAAGCCCTGCTTTTGCAGGGTTTTGCTATTGTTGGAACCGCTTTTCTGATATAATAAATATCAGAAGGGCGGTGTTTTTTATGATGACGAAAAATGCAGATAAAAAAAGAGAACAAATGATGATGTTTTCCATGGATGACATGGTACCTCAAAACCATATGCTGCGATTGATTGATAAAGCAATCAATTGGAATTTTATTTATGATCTGGTTGAAGAAAAATACTGTCCGGATAACGGCCGTCCCAGTATGGATCCCGTTATGCTGATAAAGATACCATTCATTCAGTATCTCTATGGAATAAAAAGCATGCGGCAGACCATGAAAGAGATCGAGGTAAACGTTGCATACCGCTGGTTTCTCGGACTAGACATGTTAGATCCAGTACCTCATTTTTCTACATTTGGAAAGAATTATACCCGCCGTTTCAAAGATACAGACCTTTTTGAGCAGATCTTTTCAAAGATATTGGAAGACTGTATGAAATATAATCTTGTAAATACAGGACAGATCTTCGTGGATGCAACACATGTAAAAGCCTGTGCAAACAGTAAAAAAATGCGGAAAAGAGTTGCACATGAACAGGCGCTCTGGTATGAAGAAGAATTAAATAAAGAGATTGAAAAAGACCGCCTGGCACATGGAAAGAAACCATTAAAGAAAAAAGATGATAATCAGCCACCGGCATCCGGTGGAAATGGAAACAATAAAGATTCCAAAGAAGAGAAAATTCCTGAAGATGTAAAAACGCAGAAATGCAGTACCAGTGATCCGGAAAGTGGATGGTTTCGAAAAGGAGAACATAAACATGTTTTTGCATATGCAGTAGAAACTGCATGTGATAAACATGGCTGGATCCTTGGATATACAGTACATCCTGGTAATGAGCATGACAGTCGTACTTTTAAAGCATTATACGATAAGATATCTAAACTGAATCCGCAGATGGTAGTTGCAGATGCAGGATATAAAACTCCGGCAATCGCCCATCAGCTGTTGGAAGATGGAATTCAACCACTTTTTCCGTATACCCGTCCCAAGACTAAAGAAGGCTTTTTCGGAAAACACGAATTCGCATATGATGAATACTATGATTGTTATATATGTCCGGGAGCACATATATTGCCATACAGTACAACAAACAGAAGTGGATATAAAGAGTATAAAAGCTGCGGTGAACATTGTGCTGAATGCCAATATCTTTCAAAATGCACAGAAAGCAAGGATCATATAAAACTGATCACACGTCATGTATGGGAAGAATATATGGAAGTGGCAGAAGACATTCGGCACACGATAGGAAACAGACAGATCTATCAGTTAAGAAAAGAAACCATAGAGAGGATATTCGGTACAGCGAAAGAACAACATGGATTTCGATATACGCAGTATGTAGGAAAGGCGCGGATGGAAATGAAAGCCGGGCTTACCTTCGCATGCATGAATCTGAAAAAACTGGCAAAAATTCTGGAAAAACGAGGCTGGAATACAGCCAGATTTTTGTTGATTTTGAAAAAAATAAAAAGAAAAGAAGTTTTAAAAGAAAAATGGTGCTGGGCATAACACCCAACACCAAGTTTGTCTACAGTCTGAGACACAGCATTAAGCTGTGTCTTATTTTTTGGCCCTGTGGTATAATGAGTCTATCTTAAATAATGAGCAAGGGAGCGTAAATTATGAACAGTATTTTTCACAGGATCAGTGTAAGAAAATATGAAGACAGACCAGTAGAAAAGGAAAAGATCATGGAGATTCTGAGAGCGGGAATGCAGGCACCGAGTGCTTGTAATCAGCAGCCATGGGAATTTTATGTGGTTACGGATAAAGAAAAGATCCAGAAACTGTCTAAAGTAACACCATATACCGGCTGTGCAGCAGGAGCGCCTGTAGTTATCGTCTCTGTGTATCATACAGAAGGGCTTATAGCACCATCTTTTGTACAGATCGACATGGCGATCGCGCAGCAGAATATCTGGCTGGAAACAGATGCCCAGGGGCTTGGAGGCGTATGGTTTGGCATTGCACCGGTGGAAGACCGCATGGAAGAAGTACACAGACTGCTGGATCTTCCAGAAAATGTAAAAGTATTTTCCATGTTTGCACTGGGCTATCCGGCAGAAACAAGACCTCAGCAGAATCGATTTGCGCCGGAAAGAATACACTTCATCGAACAATAAAAAATAGCACGGATAAAAGAGAAGGAGGAAATTCATGCAGGATATTTTAGTTGTAGTAGACATGCAGAATGATTTTATCGATGGCGCTCTTGGAACAAAAGAGGCTGTCACAATCGTTCCCAAAGTAGAAGAGAAGATTCGAAATTTCAAAGGAACAGTTCTTTTTACACGAGATACCCATGAAACATGGTACCTGGACACCCAGGAAGGAAAGAAACTTCCGGTACCGCACTGCATCCGGGATACAGAAGGCTGGCAGATCAGAAGAGAATTGGATGATCTGCGAAAAACAGAACCGATTAATAAGGAAACCTTTGGCTCTACAGATCTGGCAGCTGATCTGGTGGTAATGAACATTGATGATGAGATAGGAAGTATTACATTTGTTGGTCTCTGCACAGATATCTGCGTGATCTCCAATGCACTTCTGGCGAAGGCAGCCCTTCCGGAAGTGCCGATCACAGTAGATGCTTCATGCTGTGCAGGAGTGACCCCGGAAAGTCACGAGAATGCACTGAAGGCTATGGAAATGTGCCAGATAGATATTGTCAGATAAAACTACCAGATTAGAATTATGAGTTTTCATAACAGATAGAAAGAGAACAACCAACATGAACGACAAAATAGTAGTATGCATACAAAAAGGCGGGCAGCGGGATCAGGCGGAGTCTTTTGCTCGGCGGACGGGGAGTGTGATCGCGGATAAGCCGGGGAAGGAACTGACAGTACTGTTTGATTCGAAGGGTGTTTCCCTGACAGGATATGGACTGACTTATCAGGGGGATTTTGAGAATATGCTCCACCGCGTCACGAATGGACGGCTTCAGCACGAAATGCTGGTCCGCGCCGCCAAATCGGAGAAAGAAGGGCGCAGGGCTATCGATGCAACTGCCGGTATGGGAGAGGATGCTTTTCTTCTGGCAGGGATATGAAGTGACTTTGTATGAGCAGAATCCTGTAGTTGCCATACTTCTGAAGGACGCACTGCGTCGTGCGAAGAAACATCCAGTGTTAAAGGATATCGCCGCCCGGATGAAACTTGTCGAGGGCGACAGCGTAGAATGCATGTCCAAACTGTTGGACCCGGTAGACGTGATCTATCTCGATCCCATGTTCCCGGCAAGACAGAAATCCAGCCTTATCAACAAGAAACTCCAGCTTATCCAGAAACTGGAACCGCCGTGCTCCGAAGAAACAGACCTCTTCGATGCCGCAATCAAAGCCGCCCCGGACAAGATCATCGTCAAACGCCCTCTGAAGAGTGAATTCCTCGCCGGAAGGAAACCTTCCTATACCCTCAACGGCAAAGCCATCCGCTACGACTGCTATACCCTGTAAACGGTGACGTAAAGCTACAAAAATTATTACCAAACTTCCAATAACCAGTAGCTTTTATCAGACAAAACCGCTATACTGGATTTATAAAAAAACAGGGAGGTTTTTGCTATGCAGGAAGTATTTGTTGAATCTTTTGACGCAACAAAATTATTCTTCAACAGGGAATTGGTCGAGGATGCCAGAGCTGCGATCGTCATTGTTCACGGTCTTTGCGAGCACCAGGGACGTTATGATTACTTTGCGGAGAAACTTCATCAGGCAGGGATCAGCACGTATCGCTTCGACCACAGAGGCCACGGCAGATCCGAGGGCGAGAGAACCTATTACAGCGATTTTAACGAAATCCTCGACGACACCAATGTATTCGTAGACCTTGCCATCAAAGAAAATCCGGATATCCCGGTATTTCTCCTCGGTCACAGCATGGGCGGCTACACCGTTTCTCTCTACGGAGCCAAATATCCGGACAAAAAACTCCGCGGTATCATCACCAGCGGTGCACTGGTTAAGGACAACGGCAAACTGATCACATCCGTAGACCGAAATCTGGATCCACATACGAAACTGCCGAATGAACTGGGCTCAGGGGTGTGCTCAGTCAGGGAAGTCGTAGACTGGTACGGCAAAGATCCATACAACACCAGCACTTTTACAACAGGACTCTGCTACAGCATCTGCGACGGTCTGGACTGGTTTGCTGACAAGATGAAAGACTTTGCATATCCGGTTCTTATGATGCACGGCGAAAAAGACGGCCTGGTAAGTGTTCAGGATACCATGGATTTCTTCGCAACAGCAGCATCCAAAGACCGCCAGATGAAGATCTACGGAGGACTTTTCCACGAGATCCTCAACGAATACTGCCGTGACGAAGTCATTGCAGATGTAATCGCATGGATGGATCACAGGATCTGAACAGATAAAAGAGAATTCTCGTTACAGAGAGAACAGTAATGAATTCTCTTCCTGAACATAAAGTAATTTTACAGCTTTGTGTATCATATAATGAAGGTATCATATTAAGAGGAGGGTACGCATGAAAAAGACCTTAAAAAGAATATTGGTATGTCTGATGTGCATAGTGATGTTCCAGACTGCGTTTATACCGACAAAAATTCAGGCAGCAGCAGTGAAACTGAACAAGACATCAGTTACCCTTGCTACAGGAAAGAACTACACATTAAAGTTACAGGGAACAAAGCAGAAACCAACATGGAAGAGCAGCAACACTCGCATTGCATCTGTGTCTTCAGGTGGAAAAGTTACCGCACGGAGGACAGGAGAGGCAACGATCACAGCGAAAGTTGGAAAGAAAAATTATAAATGCAACGTAACAGTCACTCCAGATTACAATCAGATCTATTACAAATATCTGGCATCTCATCATAAAGATATCAGATGGTATTATATTCTGAATGTGGATAAGACAGGTGCACCGGAGATGATTACCACTTCTTCAGGAGGTGGAACAACAAGCTACAATGTTTATACAATTTCCGGCAGCAAGGTAGTTCTGGCTGGAAGCTATGGTGCGAAAGGAATCAGTATGTCTCCACCTACAATTTCCTACGTATCCAAATATAAATGTCTGTATGCAGATGGCTGGACAAACTTCATAGGTGGAACATGGGCAAATATGTATGGAATGTCCGCTAAGAAGCTGGTATTAAAATATCATGCAAGAGAAGCGCACAGCAGAGGAGATTCCTATTACTATGGCAGGACAGACAGCAGTGCAAAGAGAGTATCCAAAGCTGCATATATAAGATACTATAATACGTATTTTAAAAACCACAAAACCTATAAAATGAAGGCAAATAATAAGTAACCACAAAACAAAATACAAATTTCATTTATACTTCAGGTATTCCGATCTGCCAAAGCAGAAGAATACCTGAAGTATTTTTTGTAAAAATTTAAATTTTTTGTAAATGATTTCACATCCTGTTTCATAAACCATTTCACTTAAGCAACTGCTAAAAATCGACAATTCCAATAAGAGAGAGTTATACTTATTCTTAGGATTTCCTGTGTAGATAAATCTACATTTGTACTGATGAATGCACGTAGTGCTTTGGGATTGCCAAATGCTTTTTCAGGATAACTTAAAAGAACTACCGCATTTTCTATGCCGTTGAGGTTTCCCTCATATCGGTACACATAATATTTTCGTTTTTTGACTGTCGCAAGGTCAAATCCATTATGTGTAACGGACAATTCGGCAGCCAGTTCCTTTGCGATGTTTTGAACAATGTCAATTTTAGAAATTGATTTATTGTACATTACAAAAGCATAATTCAGGACAATGCCATTGCAGGAAAGAATGACAGCAACTGCCTGATGTCCATAATCCTGTTTTTTCTTTAAATGGGACTGATGAAAGTACGCATCTTCAATTGGATGTAATGCCCGTGACAAAGGCTTAGTCTTTGAAGCTATCGTGTCATCCACAATGCAGAAAACAGGATTTCCGGTACGTGCAGCTTCTGAATAAATAATCTCAATGACAGACTGTTTTAATGTATCTGAAAGTAATGAATCATTTCATTTCCCGGAATTAAGGAAATGAGCGATCGTAGTTCTGTGGCAGGAGCTGTTTTTAGCAAAATCCGTGGTTTTTCCATGGTATCCTGAGATAAAAATGCTGATCAGGATACTCATAAGATGATTTATGACCCGGTTCGAATAGAATTGTTACTATTCACAGGTAGTATCCCGCGAGGCGTTTTGCCATGAATATGGCAAAATCCCGAGACATACAGGGCAAAATGCCATCACCGAAGGTGATTTGGAATGCATTTTGACCAAGTTACTGTGAACGGAGTGAACAGTAACATATATGTAAAACACAGCGAAGTGTTAAAATAAGAAATTATTGACAGTGTTTTTTTTACATGTTATGATAAAGTCGATTTTGAGAGACGAAGATGCAGAGTAACAGACAGAGTCTTTTCAAAGCAATTGTTTTGGATCACCCATCAGGGTTAAGGCCATACGGACAGCCGGGTCCACTGCCGATTATGGTAACTTTGGTTGCCTTATTGATTGAGTTAGAAGCTCAAATTTTATAAGTAGGTTCCTTTGATAACCGAGATGCGCCCAAAGCGCAGACTTGTGAAACGATCAATAAGAGTAGTAAAAGTATGATTGCTATATAGACTCTGACACGCATGCGAATACAGATCAGACGCAGGTTTGTGGCTTAGTGCCCTAATCTGCGTTTTTTTATTTTGCTTAGTTTGTGGAATGTGGTTTGAGGGTTGAGACAAAGGAAACTGGAAATGGAGGAATGATGAAAGGAAGTCGTTTTAAATTGAACCAGAATCATGCACCGATACATGAAGCTCTGGAGACTTTCCGACGAATGCGAGTTGTACCCTTTGATGTTCCCGGTCATAAGCGGGGAAGAGGCAATCCGGAACTGACAGAATTTCTGGGACAAAAATGTGTAGGGGTGGATGTCAACAGCATGAAACCGCTGGATAATCTCTGTCATCCTGTATCTGTAATCCGGGAAGCAGAAGAACTGGCAGCAGATGCATTTGGAGCAGCACATGCTTTTCTGATGGTGGGAGGCACGACCAGTTCCGTTCAGACCATGGTCCTGACTGCCTGCAAACGCGGAGATGAGATCATACTGCCCCGTAACGTTCACAGGAGTGTTTTGAATGCACTTGTCTTGTGTGGCGCGATTCCTGTTTATGTAAACCCAGAGGTGGATCAGAGACTTGGAATTTCACTTGGAATGCGCAGGGAGCAGGTAGAAAAAGCAATAAAGGAACATCCGAAGGCAGTTGCGGTTCTGGTAAATAATCCGACGTATTATGGAATATGCAGTGATCTGCGTGCGATTGTCAAGATGGCACATGATGCAGGAATGCTGTGTCTGGCGGATGAGGCTCATGGAACGCATTTTTACTTTGGCGGAGGTCTTCCGGTTTCGGCTATGGCAGCAGGTGCAGATATGGCATCGGTATCTATGCATAAGAGTGGTGGAAGTCTTACACAGTCGAGTCTTCTTCTTACAGGTCCGAACGTCCACGCAGGATACGTGCGCCAGATCATTAATCTGACACAGACGACCTCTGGAAGTTATCTTCTGATGTCAAGTCTTGACATTTCAAGAAGAAATCTTGCACAGCGTGGCCGTCAGATTTTTCACCAGGTAGCAGATATGGCAGAATATGCCAGAGAGGAAATCAATGCGATCGGTGGTTATTATGCATTTGGAAAAGAACTGGTAAATGGAAATTCTGTTTTTGACTTTGATATTACGAAATTAAGTGTACATACACTGGATATTGGACTTGCAGGAATCGAAGTTTATGATATTCTGCGGGATGAATATGATATTCAGATAGAATTTGGTGACATTGGAAACATTCTTGCGTATCTTTCCATCGGAGACCGTGCACAGGAAATAGAACGACTGGTAAGTGCGCTTGCGGAAATCCGCAGACGTTTTCAGACAGATGGATCAGGACTTCTCAGTCAGGAGTATATTGATCCACAGGTAGTGACAAGTCCACAGGAAGCTTTTTATGCAGATAAATGCAGTCTGCCGCTTCGAGAAACGGAGGGAAAGGTCTGCAGTGAATTTGTGATGTGTTATCCGCCGGGAATTCCGATTCTTGCACCCGGAGAACGGATCACAGCAGAGATTCTGGATTATATTGAATATGCAAAAGCAAAGGGCTGCAATATGACAGGCCCCGAAGATCCGGATATTTTGAGATTAAATGTACTGGCAGGGAGGGAATGACAATGGAAATGTGGTTTTCAGAATTTCATACACCGGATGTCAAGCACAGTATCCGGGTAAATCGTCAGCTCTATTCGAAGCAGAGCGACTATCAGAGAATTGATATCTTTGAGACACCAGAATTTGGACGTGTGCTGACTCTGGATGGAAATGTAATGCTGACAGAGCGTGATGAATTTATCTATGATGAGATGATCACGCACGTGCCGATGGCAATACATAAGGAAGCAAGGGATATTCTTGTGATTGGTGCCGGAGATGGCGGCGTTGTCCGTGAACTGACCAGATATGACAGAGTACGGCATATTGATCTGGTAGAAATGGATCCGATGGTTGTGGAAGCCTGTCGCGCATATCTTCCGGAAAATGCATGCAGACTGGATGACAGAAGAGTACATCTTCATTATGAAAACGCACTGAGATTTATCCGTCGGTGTGAAGCAAAATATGACCTCATCATTGTAGATTCTTCTGATCCGTTTGGTCCTTCGGAAGGGCTGTTTACCCGTGAATTCTATGGAAACTGTTACAACGCACTGAAGGATGACGGGATTATGGTAAACCAGCAGGGAAGCCCGTTCTATGCGGAA
>OGRE01003062.1_pt1 | contig 10694 bp, 10 predicted proteins | sample 1553421 | NCBI WGS metagenome assembly OGRE01 (sample SAMEA2580076, study PRJEB22360) | human gut metagenome | biome: human gut; feature: human-associated habitat; material: faeces | place: Denmark | collected 2008/2010 | reverse complement strand
CCGGTCCGCGCCCCCGCCTGATCTTATCGCTCCGCCAGGCTCCGTCCCTCCACGCCCTCGGCGGCCAGGGCTTCCCGGATATTTTTCACAAAGTTAATCTTTTTTTCGAAACCCCGGCTTTTTGCCCGTATCCCGGCTGCCATATGCCGAAAAAAGATTACTTTTGTCCCGTTCGGGACAGGCAGGCAAACCGACACCCCGACGCGGCCCCGTGCCACCCTGCGGCGGATCGTACGCCGGGCGACCCGTGCAGTTGCGGACAGCCCCCCCCCTCCGGCGCGGAGAAAATGCCCGGGGAGGGGCAGGAGCCCGGGCGCCGGCAAGCCCGGGAAATACCCGGGCCGAATCCCGGCCGAAACCGTAAAAAATTATGGAAAACATGAAAAAATATGCATTCCCGCTCGCGGCGCTTCTTTTCGCCGCCTGCAATTCCGGCGAAGAGACCACGACCACACAGATTCAGGAGCCCGTCGCCACGATCCTCGAATACACCCCGGCACCGGGCCAGTTCATCAACGGCACGATGGCCGGGTTCGACCATGTGGCATCGGCGGCAGACGCATGCAGCTATGCTGCGAACCGCATCGCTTCGAATAACTGGGTTTCGCTCGGCGGCTGGGGAGGCCGCATCGTGGCGGCCTTCGCGGAACCCGTACCCAACACGGGCGGATACGACCTCTACGTCAAAGGCAACCAGTTCGACACGTCGTCCGAACCGGGCATCGTGTGGGTGTCGCAGGACGCCAACGAAGACGGAGCGCCCAACGATACATGGTACGAACTGCGGGGCAGCGAATACGACAACGCCGAAACGATCCGCGATTACAAAATCACCTATATCCGCCCAGCCGAGGCGGGTGATGAGGTGACATGGAAGGACAACCAGAACGACAACGGCACGATCGACCGTGTGAAAGAACATACACAGGCCTACTACCCCGAATGGATCGTGGAGAATGAAATCACATTCGCAGGAACACGGCTGCCGAACAATATCGGGGAATCCGGGGGAAAATGGACGATGGAGCCTTTTGCATGGGGGTACGCCGACAATTATTCGGCCTCCGACCGCATCGGCATGACCAACCGCTTGCGGATCAGCGACGCCGTAACGGCCGATGGCGCCCCGGCCAACCTCTCACAGGTCGACTTCATCATGGTGCAGACAGGGGTGAATGCCAAAGCGCCCCTGATCGGCGAGGTATCGACCGAGGTGAGCGGCATCGGCTGCTACCGCACCGTCACGAAAAAACAATAACCGCACACGGCGACCGCCCTGCCCGTGGCGGCATAGCCCCGAATCCCGGAAACGATGACCCTCCGCGACCAACTGCTCGAACTCCAGGAGCCGAAATACATGAAATTCACCGCGGCACTGATGCCGGGCGTGGAAAACGTATTGGGCATACGCCTGCCGGTACTGCGCAAAATAGCCCGCCAGATTGCCGCAGGCGACTGGCGCACATACCTGGCCGAAGCCGAGGATTTCTATTTCGAGGAGCGGATGTTGCAGGGGCTGGTGATCGGCTGCGCCCGCTGCACGCCGGCCGAAAAGCTGGAGCATGTGGCGCGCTTCGTGCCCAAAATCGACAACTGGGCGGTCTGCGACTGTTTCTGCTGGCGCCTGAAGGCAGCCGAACGACAGCCGATGTGGGAATTCATACAACCCTATTTCCGATCCGAAGCCGAATACGACGTGCGTTTCGCCGTGGTGACGGGGCTGGGGAATTTCGTCGACGGGGAGCACCTCGAGGCACTGCTGCAACTGCTCGACGGCGTCCGCCACGAAGCCTACTACGCCCGGATGGCCGTGGCATGGGCGGTGTCGGTCTGCTATGTAAAATTTCCGCAGCGGACACACGAGTGGCTCGGCAGCTGCTCGCTCGACGACTGGACATTCAACAAATCACTGCAAAAGATCATCGAATCGTTGCGCGTAAGCGACACGGACAAACAGGCGATCCGCGCCATGAAACGGCGCAAATAACCGGAAGGCAGCTCCCGACCGGCAAAACGGCCGCACCTGCCGGGTAAAACCGCTGCGCCTGCTGCGGGCAGAAAAACGGGGCGTGCGGCGCAGATTTGCAAAATAATGTTACCTTTGTGTAAGAAATTCCAAAACGAGCCCCTATGCGCAAACTGGTAATTATCCCGACATACAACGAGAAAGAGAATATTTCGGCGATGATCGACAAGGTCTTCTCGCTGCCCGAGGCTTTCGAAATGCTCGTCATCGACGACGGTTCGCCCGACGGCACCGCAGCGATCGTCAAAAAGCGCCAGCAGGAATTCCCTGCGACGTTGCACCTGCTGGAACGCAGCGGCAAGCAGGGGCTGGGCACGGCCTATCTGACGGGGTTCCGCTGGGGACTGGACAACGGGTTCGACTATATCTGCGAAATGGACTGCGACTTCTCGCACAATCCCGACGATCTGGTACGGCTGTACCAGGCTGCGGCCGAAGGGAACGACGTGGTGGTCGGTTCGCGTTACGTGCAGGGCGTGAACGTCGTGAACTGGCCGATGTCGCGTCTGCTGATGTCCTACTTCGCTTCGATGTACGTACGCATCGTGACCCGCATGCCCCTGCGCGATGCGACGGCGGGGTTCGTCTGCTACTCGCGCCATGCGCTGGAGACGATCGACCTCGACGCCGTGAAGATGAAGGGATACGGCTTCCAGATCGAGATGAAATACTCGGCATGGCGGCTGGGACTGAAACTCAAGGAGGTGTCGATCATTTTCGTCGAACGCCGCGAGGGCACCTCGAAGATGAGCGGCGGCATTTTCCGCGAAGCGTTCTTCGGCGTGCTGGGACTTCCGTTTCGTTCGATCAGGAGCGCGAAAAACCAGTGACGGCCATCCGGCAAAAATACGGAAGCCGGCCTCCCCGCGAGGCCGGCTTTCATGCGAACTGGCGTTACCGCGGAGCCACAACGCTCCGGGAGTCAGAACGTGAAGAAATAGTTCATGAAGAAGTTCCAGAAGGTGACGACCCCGATGGCAAACAATTTAGCCAGGTAGAAATTCAGCTTCCAGCGTTCATGCAACAGATAGATCGTGAGGTTGTTGACCATAAGCCCGACGGCCGCGATACCGAGGAAACGGAGGTATTGCCCGGCAATGTCGGGGTTTTCATTATGGAACGTCCAGATGCGGTTCAGGACATAGTTCGAGGTCGATGCACAGAGGAACCCCAGCGAATTGGCCAGGTACTTGTTCAGGCGCAGCCACTCTTTGCAAAGGTAGGTGACCCCGAAATCGACGAAGACCCCCGAACCGCCGACGACACAGAATTTGATGAACTGCTGGATCATGGTGCGACGACCTCCGTGCGGAGGGGTTTTCCGTTAAACCAATTCGTGTACCCTTCGCGGCGCAGGGCGAAACCGGCATCGAAATCGGCGCCGGAGAGTTGCCCCGCGACGACGAACCGCACCTCGCGCGTGATTGTATCCCCGGCCGGGATCTCGAAGTGCTCCCCCGTATCGAATTCCTCGATACGGAAGCGGCCGTGCTTCCAAAGCATCACGAGCGCCCTGTCGCCGCAAACCCCGATCTCATAGGGGTAAGGATTCGATATCCGCAGCGTCAAACGCAGCGTATCGCCCGCGGCGACCTGTTCGGGCAGCCCCGTAAAGGTAATATCCACAAGGCGCGTCGGATGGAAATGCGGGTCGACAAACCACGTGAAGCGTTTGCCGTTGGGCAACACGACGCTCCGGACGCGGCCCGTGGTATCCGCCCCGTCGTAAGGCGTTTCGACCAGCACCTCGTGTCCTGCGAAGCGCGTATCGTCATCGCGGAACTGCCACTGGTGCGTACGGTAACGGATATTGGGCTGGCAGTAGGCCTCCTCCCCGGTATAAAAGGCGTATTTGGCCGCGACGGCATAGCCATGGCGGAAAATGACGGGGCGGCCGCCGGCGATCCCGGCGATCCGGCCGTAGCTGGCAGGATTGTCGAAGACCTCGAAACGCAGACCCAGCGGATTGAAGATCATTTCGAGGCGCACCAGACCGGCAAGGAGGATGGTCGCCAGCCCGGCACACATCAGATAACGCCGTGTGCGGGGATGCCGGCGGGCATAGGTAAAAAGCGTATAGATCAGGCCGAAAACGGCAACGATCACCCATTGGGGCTGCACGTAGCCGCGGAATGTCGAGAGCAGGAAAAAGACGATGAACGCCACGGGGATAAACTTCAGCGCACGTGCGACGGCGCTCTGCGGCTTCACGGTGATCCAAGCCTTCACGTACAGCGGCACGAAGAAGGGATTGAAAATCACCAGCAGGTTGAGCAGGTATTCGGCGACATAATTGAGCCGGAAGACCGAATTACGCCCCGCCAGATGGTAGGCAAACGAGGCCCAGTCGTGCCCGGCCTGCCACATGAAATGCGGCACGAGCAGCAACAGCGCTACCGCACCGCTGAGATATAGGGTCGGACGCAGGAACACACGGGGGGGGGTCACCGCAAGCGTGAAGAGCACGACCAGCACCCCGTGATATTTGCTGTAAGCCATCAGCGCCATGGCAACCCCCATCCAGAGCCATGCCCAACGGCGGTTTTCGGAGAACCGCTTGAATGTCAGCAGGAACAGCGCAGTGGTCATCATCAGCGGGCCGTCGGGCACGGCGATAAAGCCGTAGAGCTGCAACATCAGCGTCGAGGCCGAGAGGACGACGAAGAGCGCCGCATCGCGCCGGTCGGCATCCGCGGGACGGATTATACGCCACAAAATATAAAGGTAGAGCGGTTGCAGCACCGTGAAGAAAAACCGCACGCCCAGTTCGCCCCCGAAAAGGTGCTCTCCGAGCCAGACCAGCAAGGCGGTCATCGGCGGATGGTCGAAATATCCCCAGGCGAGGTTTTCGGCGAACATATGGTAGTACGCCTCGTCGTTGGCCAGTTCGGAGAAACCGGCCTGCAGGAGGTTGCACACCCACCATACGCCGAGCCACAAAACCACCAGGCCGTCGGCGCCGAGCGAAGCATAAATCTTTTTGAGCGATGCCTTCATACAAGCGACAAAGGTAGCAAAATTTATCGTTTTTACGCCATCCCCGGCCGAAAGAGAGGGGCTGGCGGAACTGCTTTTGCGAAAATCAGCCCGTGGGGACACACTTTGCCGGTGCAAAAAACGTTTCTGTAACATCGGGCCGCTGTTACGGAACGACGTCCCGCCGGTTCGGCGCCCGGACGAGAACGAAAATAGGAACGAGGGTAATGACAGGGCGGGACGATACCCGGAATGGCAATCGGGGCTGCGGCAGGAATGACCAGGCGGAGCAACGGCACGGACAACTGCCGGGACGATGCCCAGGATACGGCAACCGACAAAAATACCCGAGGCCGACAAACGGCGGCAGACGAAAGGAATTGCGGACGAGGAAACGGAAATGCCGGAAAAGTATGGGTCAGCCCTTCGGCGAAAATCTTGGACAATACCGTGTCCCACAGCCACATGCCCGCAATGAAAGCAAAAGGGAAAAGCACCTGCGGCATGTTACATATTTGGAAGTCCATAAAAAAGGGTTTCAGACAATGACACAACGGATTACAGATGCCTGACTCACAAATCCGGCATCACGCCCCGGCAAAGAATCCGGAGGAATACCCCGGGCTTTCCAAGCGTGGGCATTGCCAAAGGCGCCTTATAAAATACGAATATCAGACAATAAATACATAAAAAGAAACAATATTTATCCTATAAATAGCCTTAACTTCGTAGCATAAAATACCAACTTTTTACGGCAGCCCGCAACCTGCCGTTTTTGCTACGAAAGGCTGCATACGAAGAGGCCATGAAACTACGAAATTCCATACGTCCGATAAGGTTACTGTTGTTGCTGTCCGGCCTGCTGGCATTAGCGTCGTGCCGGCAGAACGAGACGCAATCCCTCTCGGAATACCTGGACTATGTAATCGAGAACAAGCATATTTTCGAAGCCGAAAAGGAAGAGCGGATCAGCAGGCTGAGGAACCTGCTGGGCGTAAGCAACCTGACCCCGGAACAGGAATACGAGATCAATACGAAGCTGTACGAAGAATTCAGGAAATACAAGCTGGATTCGGCCATCCGCTACGTCGAACGGAACCTCGAAATCGCCAGGCAGCTGGACAACAAAAGGCTGACCTACCTGTCGAACATGTACCTCGCCCAGCTCTACTCTTTTTCGGGCATGTGCGTCGAGGCGAACCAGATACTCCGCTCCATCCGATCGTCCGAACTCCCGCGCGACCTGCTTCCCGTCTACTACGAGGCCAACAACCGTTATTTCCAGCACTATGCCACGCTGAGCAGCCAGCGCAGCCACCTGCACGAAATGAATATCTACCGGGACTCGCTGATGATGGTTTCCGACCCGGGATCGTTCCGGTACAGGATACACCTGAGCTACAAACTCATGGGAAACGGCAAGATGGACGAAGCCAGGGCGATCCTCGACGAGTTGCTGGAAGAGGTCGGCAAGGACACGCCGCTCTACGCGGAGACGGCCTATGCCTACGGCTGTTTCTACCGGCTGAACAAAGACCCGGAGGCGGAAAAGAAATATTTCATGCTCTCGGCGATCGCCGATGCGAAGAGCGCGGTGAAGGAGAACGCCTCGTTCCACACGCTGGCTCTGATGTACTACGACCAGGGCGATCTTTCGCGGGCTTTCAAGTACACGCAGGCGGCCATCGAAGATGCGGTCTTCAGCAACGTGCAGTTCCGCACGACCCAGATGTCGAAGTTCTATTCGATCATCAACTCGATCTACCAGGCCAAGGAGGCCAAGTCCAAATCCAAGTTGCAGCACTACCTGATCCTGATCAGCGTCCTGTCGCTGTTCCTCGTGCTGCTGTTCATCTACGTTTATCAGCAGATACACAAGCTGTACCGCATCAAGGAGGAGCTGTCGCGGACGAACGGGCGCCTGATGCAGCTCAACGACGAACTGCATGAGAAAAACACGCAGCTCACCGATTCGAACATCATCAAGGAACAGTACATAGCGAGGTTCTTCGACCTCTGTTCGATGTATATCGACAAACTGGAGGACTACCGCAAATCGCTGAACAAACTGGCGCAGAACCGGCAGATCGACGAGTTATACAAACAGCTGAAATCCACGTCGATGATGGAGAACGAGCTGGATGAACTGTATAAGAATTTCGACGCCATATTCCTGAACCTCTACCCGTCGTTCGTCGCGGATTTCAACGCCCTGCTGGTCGAGGACGAACGGATCGTGCTCAAGTCGGAAGACCTGCTGAACAAGGAACTCCGGATTTACGCCCTGCTGCGGCTGGGCATCACCGACAGCGTCAAGATCGCCTCGTTCCTGCGATGCTCGCTGAGCACCGTATATAACTACCGCACCAAAGCCCGGAACAAGGCCGCAATATCGCGTGAGGACTTCGAAAAAATGGTCATGCGGATCGGTGTGCCGCCCGAAAACAGGCCTTGAGCGATTCCACGGCAACTACATTTTTTTTGTATATTTTTTTGATAAAATATTTATTTACAAACATATAATACTTTACAGGTTCTACAATTTCCGCCCCAACCTATAAATATGGTATATAATAGGATTAATTTTGTAAACACAGCGTTCAGCCACCCGCTCCCGCAGCGGGCAGCCGGATTGCATCGGATTGTAAACACCTACTTAAACCTATTTTATACGAAATGAATCCAATTAAAGTCGGTCTGATCGGTTTTGGCAGAATGGGAGGTTTTTACCTCGAGGAGATGCAAAAAAGCGGTAACTGGGATATCGTTTACATCTGTGACGTATCTCCCGCATCACGGGAACTGGCCCAGCGGCTCTCTCCCCGGTCGAAAGTAATATCCGACGAACAAATCATATTCAACGACCCCGAGATTCAGGTGGTCGGGCTGTTCGCACTGGCGGATTCCCGCCCGGAGCAGATTCAGAAAGCAATTGCGAGCGGGAAGCACGTCATCGCCGAGAAACCGATCGCCGACACGGTGGAAAAGGAGTGGCAGACGGTCGCGCTGGCCGAGAAGGCCAAAATCTTCTCGACGGTGAACCTTTACCTGCGCAATTCGTGGTACCACAACACCATCAAGGATTTTATCGCACAGGGCGAGATCGGCGAACTGGCGATCATCCGCGTATGCCACATGACACCGGGGCTGGCACCGGGCGAGGGGCACGAATTCGAGGGCCCGTCGTTCCATGACTGCGGCATGCACTACGTGGACATCGCGCGCTGGTATGCCGAATCGGAATTCAAGACCTGGAACGCACAGGCCATCCGCATGTGGGATTACAAGGATCCGTGGTGGCTCCAGTGCCACGGCACGTTCGAGAACGGCATCGTATTCGACATTACCCAAGGACATGTATACGGACAACTGGCCGAAAAACAGACCCATAATTCATACATCGACATCATCGGCACGAAAGGCATCGCGCGCATGACGCACGATTTCAAGACGGCGATCGTCGAACTGCACGGGGTGACGCAGACGCACCGGCTCATACAGCCCTACGGAGGCAAGAACATCGATGTGCTGTGCAAACTGTTCGCAGAGTCGATCGAGAGCGGGAAACGCAACCCTTCACTCCCCTCGTTCCGCGACGCCGCCACGGCTTCGGAATATGCCTGGCGGTTCCTCCAGGATTCGCGGCAGCACGACCTGCCGGCGATCGGGAACCTGGAAACGCTGCAGGAGATCCGCGAACGCCGCCGCACGATGTCGAACGGCTACGGATTGCTGAGAAAACTCGCATGAGCCGTAATTTGAGACTAAAACAAACTTTATAAACCTTAAAAAACAATCGGTATGAACCACTTACTGTTTATCGGCAATCTGGGTGCAAGCGAAATCATCGTCATAGCCCTGGTCGTACTGCTGCTCTTCGGCGGCAAAAAAATCCCGGAACTGATGAAGGGTCTCGGCAAGGGTGTGCGCAGCTTCAAGGAAGGCATGAACAACATCGAGAACGACATTGAAAACTCGGGTACGGAAAAATCCAACAACGAAAATAAATAGTCCCTCAAAAACAACTAACTTAATTCAAGAAACCATGTCAAGCGAAATGTCAAGGAGAAAGTTCCTGAAAAAAGGAGCAGCTGCCGCGATCGGCTTAGCGGTCGTTCCGGGTACAGTTTTAGGTAAGAAGTTCGGGCACACAGCGCCGAGCGACAAACTCAACATCTTGGGTGTCGGTATCGGCGGCCGCGGCTCGTCGGTGCTCCGCGGCCTCGAAAGCCAGAACATCATCGGCCTGTGCGACGTCGACTGGAAATATGCCGACCACGTGTTCAAGCGCTACCCGGCTGCCAAGAAGTACAACGACTACCGCAAGATGTTCGACGAAATGCTCAAGTCGGCAGACGCCGTGATGGTGGCCACGGCCGACCACACGCACGCGATCATCGCAGCCGATGCGATGACGGCCGGCAAGCACGTCTATGTCGAGAAGCCCCTGACGCATACCGTATACGAATCGCGTCTGCTGACCAAGCTCGCCGACAAATATAAAGTAGCCACCCAGATGGGTAACCAGGGTGCGTCGGACGAGGGTGTCCGCAAGGTCTGCGAATGGATCTGGAACGGTGAGATCGGCGAAGTCCGCAAAGTGGAGACCTTCACCGACCGTCCTATCTGGCCGCAGGGCCTGAGCCGTCCCGAAGACGACCAGCGCATCCCCAAGACGTTGAACTGGGACGCTTTCATCGGCCCGGCTCCCTACCGTCCCTACAACGCGATCTACACCCCGTGGAACTTCCGCGGCTGGTGGGATTTCGGTACCGGCGCACTGGGCGATATGGCCTGCCACATCCTCCACCCGGTATTCAAGGGCCTGAAGCTCGGATACCCGACCAAGGTTCAGGGTAGCTCGACGCTGCTGCTCAACGAATCCGCACCGATGGCGCAGACGGTGAAGTTCGTCTTCCCGGCACGCGACAACATGCCGAAGGTAGCCATGCCCGAGGTAGAAGTATACTGGTACGACGGCGGCCTGAAACCGGCGCGTCCCGAGGGACTGCCCGCAGGCAAAGACCTGAACATGGCCGGCGGCGGCGTTATTTTCTACGGCACGAAGGATACGCTGATCTGCGGCTGCTACGGCGTGAACCCCTACCTGGTTTCGGGTCGCGTGCCCAACGCACCGAAGGTACTGCGCGAGATCAAGGAGTCGCACCAGATGGACTGGGTACGTGCCTGCAAGGAGGATGCCGACGACCGTGTGCCCAGCGCATCGGACTTCAGCGAAGCCGGCCCGTTCAATGAAATGGTGGTTATGGGTGTGCTGGCAGTCCGCCTGCAGAACCTGAACCGCGAGTTGCTCTGGGACGGCCCCAACATGCGTTTCACGAACATCCCCGATGACGCCACGATCAGTGCCGTCATCAAGGACGGGTTCCACATCAAGGACGGCCACCCGACCTTCGACAAGACCTGGACGGATCCGGTCAACGCACAGCAATTCGCACAGGAGCTCATCAAGCACACATACCGCGACGGTTGGAAACTGCCCGACATGCCGCGTTAATCTACGGACAAGATTATCAACTCAAATTAAAACAACGGAAAGAATATGAAAAAAGTCATTTTATTCTCGACATGCATCGCAGCAGCCGCAACGATGGCGGCATGCGGCGGCCCGGGGGCCAAAGGCAAAGCGGCAGGCGGCACCGCAGGGGGCGGAAACCAAAGGTTCTTGAAC
>OGRE01003050.1_pt1 | contig 10747 bp, 8 predicted proteins | sample 1553421 | NCBI WGS metagenome assembly OGRE01 (sample SAMEA2580076, study PRJEB22360) | human gut metagenome | biome: human gut; feature: human-associated habitat; material: faeces | place: Denmark | collected 2008/2010 | reverse complement strand
CTTCCGATCTTAGCAAAACAAAGATATTTTAAATTGATATAATAGATAAAATGAATGGAATAGTTTATACCTATAAAATATTCTTAACACTATCTTATTCTATTAAAGGAGAAAAATATCATGAATACACAAAATAATCAACATAAACAAACGATACCATTTCCAGATGAAATTATTCACTTAGAAACTATTAATAAAAAATTAGATTTATCCATAGCCGAAACAAATTCAAGAGTTGAAAGAGTCAATAAATTCAAAAAAGTATATGACAGATTATCGTGGGGAACTTGATCCACACGAAATGTTTCAAAATGAATTAGCCCTTAAACAAATTGATAGAACAGGAGCATTTGCTGTTGAAGTATGGGATAAACTCATGAAAATAAAAGAATCTCCCTACTTTGCTCGAATTGACTTTCAAGAAAAGGATGAACAATTAATCGAAAAAATCTACATAGGTCGCTTTTCTTTTCTTCATGAAAATGAACTTTTGATCTATGATTGGCGTTCCCCAATTGCTAGTATGTTCTATGATTATGAAACTGGACCTGCAAAGTATGATGCTCCTATAGGCCAAATTGAAGGCGCCTTAACACTTAAGCGACAGTTTAAGATAAAGAATGGTATTTTAGAATACGCATTAGAAAGTTCTATAAACATCCAAGATGATGTTTTACAACGTGTTCTATCTGATACTTCAAGTGAGAAAATGAAATCAATTATTTCTACAATTCAAAAAAAACAAAACCAAATTATTCGAAATGAAAAAAACAACACAATTATTATACAAGGTGTCGCTGGATCAGGAAAAACATCAATCGCACTCCATCGTATCGCTTTTTTGCTATATCGCTTTAAAAATAAACTATCAGCAAGAAATATAACAATAATATCACCTAATAAAGTCTTTGGTGATTATATTTCTACTGTTCTTCCAGAATTAGGGGAGGAACCAATATATGAATTAAGCTTTGAAAATATTGCCCAAATACAACTAGAAGATATTATCCAATTTGAATCTGATAAAGATCCATTAGAAACCAAAGATATACATTGGGCAAAAAGAACACGTTTTAAATCAACATTATATTTTGTCAAACAAATGAATGTATATTTATCTGAAATTTCTAAGACTCTCTTTGTTCCAAAGGATTATATATATGATGAATTAATAGCTCCAGCTGATTTTATAAAAGAACGCTTTTTCGCTTATCAATCTTACCCAATAAAAAAACGATTACAATTAATTGCTGATGATATTTATCATCGTTTCACATCACGCAATACGATGGGATATAAAGTTCCGCGGCCTCGAACAATTCTGAGTGGCTTAAACAAAATGTTAAAAATGAAAAGCACTATTGCTCTCTATAAAGAATTTTACAAATGGTTAGATTTATCTGAGATGTTTGTATTACCTGCAAAAAAAACTTTAGAATGGTCAGATGTATATCCCTTTCTCTATCTTCATGCAGCATTTGAAGGATTACAAGAGAGTCAACTTATCAAACATTTGGTAATTGATGAAATGCAAGATTATACCCCTATCCAATTTGCTGTTATCAATCAATTATTCCCATGTCAAAAAACTATTTTAGGTGACTTTAAGCAATTGATAAATCCTAATCATCTCAATACTATTGAAGACATACAAACATTATATAATGATGCAATCTATGTAGAACTCACAAAGAGTTATCGCTCTACCTATGAAATTATTACTTTTGCAAATAAAATTCAAAATATTGATCAGTTAGAACCAGTCGAACGACATGGTGAAACTCCACAACTTATATTCTGTAAGAATAAGCAAGATGAAATGCTGAAGTTAAAAAAGAAACTAAAATTATTTCAAGCCAGTTATCGTGCATCTCTTGGAATCATTGTGAGAACAAATAGTGAAGCAAAATCTCTATACTCACAACTCTTACCAGATTATAATATCAATTTAATCTCTCCAGAAAGTACAAGATTTGAAATTGGAATTTCTATTACATCAATTCAAATGTCAAAAGGATTAGAATTTGATGAAGTTATTATTTTAAATGTTAATCATGATAACTATAAGACTGAATATGATAGAAGTCTTCTTTATATTGCTGTCACAAGATGCATGCATCAATTAACAATAATGTATGTAGAAAAACCATCTCATTTCCTCCCATAAATCTTCACTTTATAAGAATAATCATTTTTCTTAATCTTCTTTTTTAAATAATATGAATAGAATAGCACATGCTCCTATCCCCATTATAAGATAAGAGAAAATTATTGTTTGATCTTCTGTTGGAATATCTTTTTGAGGTATATTGACCTTTGGTTCATCTCCTAACGTAATAACTGGAGCCTTTACATTCATAAAAGTAATTGATTGTATTTCTCGACTTTCTGGAATAATAAATTCTGTATCAGCAGCAAGAATATAGCCGAATGGTGCTTCTACTTCGTGAAGAATATAAGTTCTTCCTACAATAAGTCCTTGTACCAAATGTCCTTCCTTTTCACTCACCCACTCATCTATAACTTTATGAGATTCTTTATCTATTACCTGAAGTTTTGCTCCAATGATATTTTCAAGCGTTTCACTATCAACCTTATTTATTTGTGTTTTTGTCACTTGATTTAAAAAATCATATGTAAATATAAGCGTATCTTGTTTCTCAGTAGTATACTTACCATCAACATAATAATGAACATTTTTTAAAAGGTATCCATCTGGCTGTTTCGTTTCTTTAACAACATATAAAGAATTAGTATCACCTACTAATTCATCATTGAGCTCTGACAGTGGCATAATTGCATATTCAGGAGTTAAATCTAATGGTAAATCTGATTGAAAAGAAACCTTTCCATCTTGACGAGAAACAATAGTCTCTAAGAGTGTTCCTGCTTCAACAATAACATCTCCATCATAATTATAAATATCTCTATTGGCAAATAATGATATCTCAGCCCCACTTAAATACTTCTTTGTTTCTTCATCCTTCTTGCTAACCTCCACAACAATCTTTTGTCGCTCATTAGTAATGCCTATATCTTCGTACACAATATCAACACTCTGTCCTTTATATGACAAAGAAAAAGTCTTGACTTCTGAGTTCAAGACATACCCATATGGTGCTTCTAATTCTTTACATTCATAATCTCCCAAAGGAAGTTCATGAGATGTTATTTTTCCTCCTTCTGTTGTTTCTAATGTTTCAATAAGTTCACCTTGCTTATACAGAACTATCCCATCGTGACTTGGATCAAGGATATCACTTTTAGCATAAATCCCAAACTTTGCGTGAGCTAATCCTCTTTCCTCATAAATAAATTTCCCATCTTTATAATCTGTTAAAACTTCACCTTTTTTCTCAATAGTTACCTTGCCCTTTACAGATTGGTCAACCAATTGAACAACTGTAATAGGTGTAACTTGGTCACTGGATATCTCATAATGATCCATAGTGATTTCAAAAGGAATAGGTTCTTTTGTAAGAACGTACCCATCAGGTGCCTCAATTTCCTCTAATTGATAATGTCCTATTTTCAATTTCGTATTCAATGTTATCGTCCCATCATCATGTGTTGTCCATTGATTAACAATAATTTGTGGAAACAACGACCAATCAATATAAGATACATATTCATTTGTATCCACATTTTTAACTTTGAAAGTTGCTCCTTTCAAAAGAACTGTTTTACCTGTTTCCTTATCTTTCTTCACAACTTTTAACAATGATTCAAAAGGAACGTTATTTACAGTTACTTTTTTAATTTGATATCCTATCTCATATAGCGAGGCATCTTTTTCAATTGTTATTAGAAAATCACTTGCTCCATAATATCCCTCAGGAGTTTTGGTTTCTTTAACACGATAAGTTCCATATGGTAATAAAGAAGTTGTTAGATATCCATTTGTATCTGTTGTTCCAACAAAATACTTATGAGCCTTATCAAATCCAACTTTCTCATATTCACTATTTAAAACAAAAGTGAACTCAGCGCCTGCAAGTCCTGGCACGGTACCTGCTTCACCATCTTTGATTCCTTCTTTAAAAATTTGTATCCGTTGACTTGCTATTGTATTACTCGTTTTTGTTTTCACAGTAACATGTGACGTTGTTTGGTTCTGGTAATGAAGAGAAACATATATAATATCAGGATTTAATATCATTGAAGGATTTGTCTGTAATTCTTTAATATAATAATTTCCCATTGGTAAATCTGTCCATTCTATATGCCCATTCTCATCTGTTATTTTCTTTGAAACAAGTTCATCTTGACTATAAAAAACTTTTGTTCCAGAGACATTTGTAATCTTTTCTCGAGCATATAATCCAAATTCTACTTGAGATAAAAAAGCATCACCAAGTTGGTGATCTGTAATAGTACTCTCTATTTCTTTTTCTAAATGAATACTTCCTAAGGGTTCTTTATCTTCAATGGTCGTTGAACTTGTAATGACAGGAGTTGTTTGATTGTCATACCTCAATGAAACTTGATAACGCTCTGTATTTAATAAATATCCAGTTGGAGCTTGCGTCTCATAAACAATATAATTTCCTAAAGGAAGATTCTTTGTTACTGCTGTTCCTTGTTTATCAGTCGTTAAAGTATCAACAACATCTCCATTATTATATAAAACTTTACCAGCAGCTGATATTATCTCCCCATCCGCCACAACATTAAATTTAGCACCAATAATTCTATCTTTATTCTCACTTTCCTTTACTACAGTTATTTTCCCTGTGGGTTCTTTATTACTTACCGTTTGACTTGCACTATCCCCAGCATTCAATGTTATTGTATAAATCGTATCATCTACTAAAAATCCTTGTGGTGCTGTTTTCTCTTGTAAATAATATATGCCTGTTGTTAAGTTATCCACCTTGATTTTACCATTCGTTACAGTTACCTCCTTATCATAATCTCCATTATTCCATAACCTAAAAACTGCTCCATTAATTAGATTTCCATAAACATCAGTCTTGGTTAACTCTAAACTTGCTAATTGTAGCCAGTCCACAGTAAGAGAAGTTGTTTTAGATGGATCTTCAACATATTCACCATATCCTGTAGATTGATAACTACCTCCTGCTTTTGCTAATATCGGACTAAAGTTATAACTTTTTGTTTGTTCTCCAGTATTCCATTTATCTAATTCCACATTCAAAGGAGCTTCAAAATGAAATTTTGTTTTACCTTTAATTGTTAAACTTCCACCTGTTTGTCTGTTTCCATTTCCTTCATTAACATAAGTTACTTCATCTGGTAAATTTATAGTTATACCAAAAATATCGCTACCACTTTTCAAAGTAATAGATTCCGTTTTTTGAATATTTCCATCTCTGAATGCAAGGACATTAGATTTAGAAAATTCTAATTCAAACGATGGAACCTTATTTTTTTCTATAAATTCCATAAAATTCTTAATAGTTTTGAATGAAGAATTATCTCCATAGTAGTAATAACTCAAAGCAAGTGATGTGACTACTATACCATGTGCTCTATTTTCAAAACCACTCCATTGTTCTGGACCACCCCATCCATAATACAATACCTTCCTAATATCAGCATTATCATAAATGGAAACTGTAATCTTTGTACCTGTTGGTGGTGTGCTTTTTGGGTGTTCCATACAAAATGCTTGTTTTCCATTAATAGTAAAATCTCCTACAATATTACTACCATATGTTATTTTTCCATTATATTCGATTTTATCTTGTTTTGGATAATCATTGCTATTAGAAATATTATTTGCAGATACATTTCCAATTGAGACTAACGAAAATGATACTATTATTATGATTGATAGTATCATTTTAAATAATTTGCTTAACTTGTTCAATATTCATTTCTCCTTTTCATTAAAAAAAGAGTATCAATATACTCTTCAATATTTTATCAATTCTATTCCCATTCATCAGGCCACTCAAAGCTCCCACCCCATCCATAATTATTACCGTTATTAAATTCTTGATAACTATCTGAATCAGGTGTTACGATAATAGAATTTTTTTTGTCAGGTTGTGATTCATCTATTTTCGAACTCGATGAACTACTTGAATTTGATTTACTCTTATTCTTACTAGATGAACCTTTACTTGAATTATTTGATTGAGAAGACTGAGAAGAAGATCCAGGATCTTTTTTCTTTTCTTCAACTACAATCTTAATATCTTTCCTCGTTTCATTTCCACTTTCATCCTTAGCAATTACATTAGCTGTGTAAATTCCACTTTTGCTATAATTCACTTTACTATCATCAATAGAAAGAGTGACTTTAGACAAATCAGTGACTTTTAATTGAGTTATATCTAACTTACCATTAAGGTTTACTTTATAACTTTCTTTTAAATCCTTAAACTCTGGTGCTGTTGTATCTACAATTTCTACTGTAGTTTCAACAGTTTTTTGATTACGTGTAAAAGATACCTTATATTGACCTATAGACAAATAAGTTTTTCCTTCTTCATTTTGGCCATCAACAGTCATTTTGACATCTTTTAAAAAGTTATCTTTATTATCTAAATAATCACTTACTTTTGTAGAAATAGATTGTCCATATTCTACAACAAACTTTTCTTTCTTTAATATCATCTTTTCTTGAGAACATCCTAATAAAATACTACTCAATAAAATAATCATGATTTTTGAGCGATGTCTTTTCAATACATTTTTCATAATATCCCACCCTTTAGATCAATATCATTTTATCATATTCTATTCATGTCTCAAACAAAAGTCACAACTCATATTAAAATAGTTGGGGAACGATTCTTGATTAGCATTATTTTTGTCTCCTTTCTCTGATAAGAAAAGGAACAAGATTTCTCTTGTTCCCTTAACAAATAAAACTCATTACATAACTTGTTAACATTGCTGCTATAGCAACAAATACCAACCCTTTTTCCTTATAAGCAAAATACATCGCAACAAAACACCCTCCAATTGCACTATATATATTTGCTGTTGCATAAATAATACTTGGAAACGTTAAAGCGGATAAAACTGCATAAGGCACATAATATAACAATGATTTTAAAAATGGTGATGTTATTTCTTTCCTAAAGAGTGTTAATGGTAACATTCTTGGCAAATATGTAAAGATAGCCATAATTGCAACACTTATAAATATGTATTCACTCATACACTATCCTCCTCAAGAGGATAACGCCATGCACCATAAATTGCACCACTTAATGTTGCAATAATCAATTTAAAACCACTCGATAAATGATCAAACATCTGACCATAAAAGAAAATAACAGACATAACAGCACTTATAAAAACAACTTCTAATATTTTGCGTGACTTCGTTGCTGGTGGAACAATAATAGCTAAAAACATTCCATACAAAGCAATTCCCATTGCATTTTGTAATGCAACTGGTAAAAAATTCATTAATACCTCACCAGCAAATGCTCCACATGTCCATCCAATAATAGGCAATAAAATAAATCCAGACATAAAACGAAAAGTTAAATTTCCATGCTGTAAAGAAGCTAAACTAAAAGTTTCATCAGTAATACCAAACGAAATAATCATTCTTTGCAAAGTACTCATTTTCTGATCGATTTTTTGACTCAAAGATAATGACATTAAGAAATATCTAGCATTAATCATTAACAATGTTAACGCCATCTCAATATAAGATGCATTTGTCAGCATTAAAGAAACACCTGCAAATTGTCCAGATGATGTTAAATTGGTCATCGAAATCAATGTTGCTAAACCTAGTGGCAAGCCACTTGAAACAACCAGTACACCAAATGAAAAAGAAACTGGAAAATAGCCCAATGCTATTGGTATCCCCTTTTTACATCCACATAAAAACTCTTCCATCTATAATTCCCCCACATATATGACCTAATCATACATGAAAGAGAATTACTTATCAAATAGATTTTTTTCTACAAACTCTAAAATTTCTTGTTGATCAGTTAAAACATGATAAAATGGTTTTCTTAAATCTAACCTTTGAATATCTATGGAACGAATATCACTTAATTGAATACGGCAATACGTTATATGTTTGTCTGTTTTTATTGTAATATCCTTCTCAAATGAAGGATTAGCTGGTGTTGAATCCTCTTTAATAGATGTACAGGGAAGAACTAACATCTTATATCCCATATCCTTTAAAACATAGCACCAATGTCCATCCATTAATTCTTTAGGAAACCCTCGTCCAATATTGAAATATGCCAGTTCATGGATATGTGGTCTTTTATGAACATGATAATAAGTTTGATCACAATCTCCATCTTTTACAAGATGACAATAGAAATATTCTAATTGATTGGTTTGATGCAATAAAGCATAGCTATACTTTTCTACATCATAGACACCAGATTCTTTTAGTTTCTTGAGTGATTTATTCATTTCCATTAAATTTGTTTCTATACTCATAATAACCCTCCTACTTATATATTCAAAATTTTTTCTCATTTTTCTTCTTTTTAAACAAACTTTTTTAAAAAATTTTTAAAATCTATGTAAAACGTAGGAAATCTGACTTATTTTCGATAGAAAATATCACAATTATTCCTAATATCACATAAAATAGTCATATAGTGTCATATTGTTTTCACAATTTGAAAACTATAAAAAAAAGATTCATGTATAATGAATTACGTTATTGAAGAAGGATGAAAGAAAATAGCGCCAGGACTCTTAGGAGTTGACGAGGACCAGATTTATCGAAAGATTCGGCGGATGATCTGGAGGTATGATGCTACCTAAACGATGAGCAAAAATAATGAGTAATCATTAAACAAATATCATCAAGCATAACTTCATTCAATAATAAAAAAATCTAATGGAGGTATGTTTTTATGTGTGGAATTACAGCGTATTGCGGTAATGGTTTTGCTTTACCCTTTTTAATGCAAGGATTGTCTAAACTTGAGTATCGAGGATATGATAGTGCTGGCATAACAATTCTTGAAAATGAAGGTTTAAAAACGATTAAATGTAAGGGACGATTAAAAAATCTTGAAGATAAGCTTCAAGATTATCACTTGGAAGGACATGTTGGAATTGGTCATACAAGATGGGCAACTCATGGAATTCCTTCAAATTTAAATTCTCATCCTCATACAAATGATGATGAAACAATTTCTTTAGTTCATAATGGTATTATTGAAAACTATCGTGAATTAAAAGAAGAACTAATCAAAAAAGGATATCAGTTTCAATCAGAAACTGATAGTGAAGTTGTTGTTCATTTATTAGATGAATACTTTGAGGGAAATCTTTTTGAAGCCACAAAGAAAGTTTTAAAAAGGATTGATGGTAGTTATGCCTTATGTATTGTTTCAACATTAGAACCTGATAAAATCATTGTAGCCAAAAAAGATAGTCCATTAATTATTGGAAAAGCAGATGGAGCCTATGTAGCTGCAAGTGATATTCCAGCTTTATTGGAATATACAAAAGATGTTTATTTCTTAAATGATTATGAAATGGCTATTTTAGAAAATGAACATATCGAATTTTATAATCATGATGGAAATCCCATAACAAAAGAATTAGTCACAATTCCTTATGATTTAGAAGCTGCTCAAAAAGATGGTTATGATACTTTTATGTTAAAAGAAATCTATGAACAACCACATGTGATTCAAGAAACATTAAGAGGGCGTATTGTTAAAGATAAAATTGTTCTTGATGAACTACAGGAGATTGATTTCATTAACTATAATAAAGTTTACTTTGTGGCTTGCGGAACAGCTTATCATGCAACGCTATGTGGTTCTCAAGTTTTAGAAAGAACCACAAAACTCCCTGTCATTGTTATGGTAGCAAGTGAATTTAGATATAATGATCCACTTATTGATGAGCATACTTTAGCTATTTTTGTATCACAATCTGGGGAGACCGCCGATACTTTAGCTGCACTTCGTTTAGCCAAAGAAAAAGGCGCAACAACAATTGCGATAGCTAATGTCTTAGGAAGTACAATTTCTAGAGATGCTGACTATGTTTTATATACATGTGCTGGTCCAGAAATTGCTGTTGCTTCTACGAAGGCTTATACAACTCAATTGGTTTTACTCATGTTACTCGCTTATTATATAGCTCAAGTTCTTGGAAAAGATATTGATCATGAATTAATTGATCAATTAAATACAATCCCTCAATATGTTGAGAACATTTTAAATGATCATGCTATCTTTGAAAACTATGCAAAAATGTTAGAAAATCTTCATGATGCTTATTTCATTGGAAGAAGTTTAGATTATGCAAGTGTTTTAGAAGGTGCATTAAAACTCAAAGAAGTCTCTTATGTCCATGCTGATGCTTATATTGCTGGAGAATTAAAACATGGTCCAATTGCTTTAATTGAAGAAGGTTCCGTTGTAATCGCAGTCGCAACACAACCACATATTGCAGCAAAAACAATAAGTAATATTCAAGAAACAATTGCCAGAGGAGCAAAAGTTATCCTCTTGACAACACATCGTGAAGAGATTAAAAATGTTGAAAACACTTATTATTTACCAAATGTTTCTCCAACATTGCAGTCTATTTTGGTTGCTATACCTTTACAATTAATGGCTTATTATACAGCTTGTATAAAAGGTTGTGATGTGGATAAACCACGTAATTTAGCTAAATCTGTAACTGTAGAATAATATTGAAAACTCCATCTATGGAGTTTTTTATGTATAAAAAAAGAGAACGCATAACATTCTCTTCATATCTTATAAATCACAAATGCCTGTTCCTTCTCCATACATTGCATACCAGTCACTAT
>OGRE01003042.1_pt1 | contig 10761 bp, 9 predicted proteins | sample 1553421 | NCBI WGS metagenome assembly OGRE01 (sample SAMEA2580076, study PRJEB22360) | human gut metagenome | biome: human gut; feature: human-associated habitat; material: faeces | place: Denmark | collected 2008/2010 | reverse complement strand
CGGATTCATACATGTATTCCCGGTGAAAAAAGACAAAACCCCGCGCACCGGAAAGGTGGCGGGGGATTCACGGAGATAATATCTGTCTGAAATTGTTTTGAATCGATGGGATTGTTGCGTATTAACATGAAGGAGATCAGGACTTATCCGTTACTGGGTGATCTCCTTCCATGAAAATACGCCGTTATTGTTAAACAGCAGGCTGATTTCTCCGTAAAGGGGAAAATATTTATCGGCTGCATGATTATCAGGTGTGTCTGTGTTTACTGCTGTGAGTATTTTTCAGTGTATTGTGGGGGAGATGTCAGTGGGAGATATTAAATTTACATTTATAATTATCTTACTTCTTCTGTGTGTTTTTTATAAGGGTGCACACGTAATGATATCTGTTGATACCATGTGGTTAAGTGTTTCCCTTCCTGGTCATGCGTAATGATTAAATGCTTTTGTGACACCATTCTTCCGGTCTGAATATTTATCCCGTTCTTTTTTATTTGTGCAGTGATACTGTCGGAAGAGAATTCAGTAATGTGAGGTGTCCTGGTCAGGATAATATCTGCTGAGATATTATTAGTTGAGTGTGTTTTTACTGAGCAAAAGCTGGCTTTTAATTCCTGTACTGAAACGCTGTCGCTCGTCCGGGGTTAACTGAAACTGGATGATGATGTAAAATGAAGGCTGTTTTTGTGTTTGTCGAAGAAGTGTTATTTTAATCCATTCTCATCATTGGCTGGCGATTATACAGAAGTATTTGAAGAAAAAATGGTGCATTTTATCTGCGTCAGCAGGGAGGAAGTATTTTATTGATGTATCAGTATTAAATGGTTTTTGTTATTTATAAATATGTCATCCTGTCCATAGAATATTGTACTCAGCATTCAGTGCAGGAACTGTAGTCTTCTTTATTTTATTCTTCTTCAGGAGGGGGGGATTCCTGAAGGCGTTATTCCCGGTGTTCTGTTTATGATTCATCCCGGCAGGAAACCGGTATCTGCAATACCCGGGATGATGCTTTTTGTTCGTACGTGGTTGTGTAAAATTTGAATAGTGGATGTGCTCTGAAGGGAAGGAGGGGACACACAGATTCATTTTGTCTTTCTTCAGCAGCAAAACACACTGTGGTTATTATTTAACCATTAAATCAACAAAAATTTTTACCTCATATTGATTTGACTGCTATTTTTGCTATTAATAGCCAGAATTGCAGTGCTTTTATATCTGTGTGTAGTGAGGTTACTATGTCATTCGGTCAGCCTTGTGATGAGTTTCCCCTGAGTTCGCTGCCTCCACTCATTCGTGATGCCGTTATTGAAGCTCAGCAAATTACGCAGGCTCCCCTTGGGCTTGTGGCAGCGTCTGCCCTGGGCGCTGTTTCACTTGTCTGCCAGAATCTGATTGATGTCTGCAGACTGAATACACTGCGGGGGCCGGTCTCTCTTTTTTTCCTGACGCTTGCCGAGTCCGGAGAACGAAAAACCGCAGTGGACAAATTATTAATGAAGCCCCTGTACCAGCAGGAGATGCAGTTATATTCCAGATACAAAAGTGAACTGGCTGTCTGGAAAAACAAGGAAGAGCTTTTAAAGGCTCAGAAAAAAGCATTGTTGTCAAAACTGAATAAAGAACTCCGCAAAGGCGCGGATGAGTCAGAAACCCTCAGACAACTGGAAGTACTTCAGAAAAACAGTGCGGAAGAACCTGTGAGGTATAAATTCATTTTTAATGATGCCACGACTGCGGCAATTAAGAATCAGCTTTGTGGTAAATGGCGTTCAGTGGGTATTATGTCAGATGAAGCCGGTATTATATTTGATGGATATACCCTGTCTGAGTTGCCTTTTATTAACAAAATGTGGGATGGCTCTGTATTGTCTGTGGACAGAAAGAATGAACCCGAACAGATGATTGAAAATGCCAGAATGACGTTATCCCTCATGGTGCAACCCGGTCTTTTTGACCGATATATGGAGCGAAAAGGTTCTGTTGCCAGGGACAGTGGTTTTCTTGCCCGTTGTCTTATCAGTAAACCTGCAACCACGCAGGGGAAACGCTTTATTAACGGAGCTGTGATTCCGGGAGGATTATTAACGGCATTTCATGAACGATTAATGGAACTGGCCAGAGGCAGTATTGAAAAATCCAGTGAGGATGAACGGTATTGTCTGCATTTTTCGCCTGAAGCGCAAAAAATATTTATTGAGCACTATAATGTTCTGGAGCAGGATTTATCCCCTTCCGGACCCTTAAGCCCGTTTCGGGGACATGTTTCAAAAAAAACAGAAAACATTGCAAGAATTGCAGCGTTATTTCAGTATTTCAGCTATGGTGAAGGGAAAATCTCTGCCGATATCATGACGTCTGCTGTCGTAATAAGTTCGTGGTACACAGATGAATATAAAAAATTATTTGCGTTACCTGATGAATCTGAACTGCAGCAGAAGGACGCCGAGGAGCTGTTCGACTGGCTCATTGAGGAGTGCCGCGGAGAATGCCCACCCCGTGTCAGGAAAAATTATATTCTCCAGTGTGGCCCGGGCCGGTTCAGAAACAGGAAAAAACTGAACGCATTGCTGAACATTCTTGAATCTCAGTTCAGGCTTTCTGTCGTGCCGGAAGGAAAAACCATGTATGTTCTGCTTCCCCAGATAGCCAGTTTAAAGTTGTCTGATGTCTCTGGTATTTTTACCTCGGGTTATCACTACAATAAGCTGAGAGCGAAGTAACCGGTGAGCAGTTTTTCTCCATTATGCTTCAGACTTAGATGATTGATTATTATGGGGATTTCATCACCGATATTCAGATGTATGAATATCGGTGATGAACTAAAGCTCAGGAGCTGCGTGGTGGTGATGAATCAACAGGCATATAACTGATACCCGCCGGTCAGAAGTTCCAGCCTGCGACTTTCCTGTCTGCGTGCCCGCAGTCCGGCGTTCAGGTGCAGCGTGTGACAGAACGCACGGAGAGCGAAACGGCAGACAGGCCGTTCAGTCAGCCCTGGCACCCTGCCCGGATACCAGCTTCCCTGAAACAACTGGCATCAGGTGCGCTTATCGTCAACCGTTGTGCGGTATGCCAGGAGCACGTACTGATCCATCAGATCCGTCAGTGCTGCGCTCTGCTTCTGACGGTTGATGATCCATTCCTCCAGCTCTTTTTCTGATTTCCGTTTCAGATTCTCCGTCCAGTCGTCAAGGCAGTTTCCGGTCATTAAATCAAGCCAGCAAAGCCAGACCAGTTTGAGGCGCAACTCCGTGCCACCAAACTGACGGAAGAGGCTGATCAGTTTATTTGCCAGCGAACGCTGCCTCAGACGTTCACATTCAGACAGGAGAATGCCTTCCAGCATCGGATGATGAACCAGCAGATGTTCACTGGTGCATAAATTCACTATCAGATCATCATCCAGGGGCGGCGTGGTCCGTTTGTCCGGACCATAAATCAGCCGGTGCAGACTCTGGGGTACGATGGCAATCTCCGGTTTTTCACCATTGAATGACACCCACCCGGGCGTCAGATTATGGAAGTAGTAGATATTCGGATGACACACGCCCCAGGATACGGCGTGCCGGGTGAAGCCGGTCAGCCATTTCTGGTAGCTTTCGTGGAGCAGCTCGTAACGGGTCTGATACTGTGGTTTCATTTTCATATTCCTCACGGGGGATAACAGGCAGCAGAACGCCGCCGGCAGGCCGGAGACTGCGTCTGTTGCAGATGAACGGTTAAGAATTACGGACGGGACTGTGCAATACGCGCCTGCAGCCAGGCTTCCACTTCGCTTTTCAGCCATCGGGAGCTGCGGCCCATTTTGATGGGCGCAGGAAAGTCACCATCCTTGATGAGTTTGTAAAACCACTTATCGGTCAGGCCGGTCAGTTGAGTGATAAATGCCATGTCGACCATCTGGTCATCCATCAGTGAAACTGGGGTGATCATGAGAATGTTCCTCCGGATGTTGTTAAACCAGCCGGTGTGGTCATGAAAACAACGCACCACCTTCACCGGCATAACAACCGGGGAGAAACGTAAAAAATAATCGGGAATGTGACCGCCAGGAGATAAACGGGGAGGTTACGGTGGCTGAGCCGTACCGGTATGCCGGGTGGTTGTTACGAAACGATGCTTCCGCACGCGCGCGCGATAAAGAAGGGATGATTTTCGTGAGGAAGAGGGGAAAACTGGCGTTCTGATAATTGCAGAGTTATTTACGGGGCGGTTACGATGGGGCAGACCGTGTCCGGTGGGCAGGCGACAGGTATCACCGATGGGATAAGACTGTCTGATTGGTATTATAAATATATAAGAGAGATCAAACACATGAGATCAAATACATGAGTTCATATATGTGAAATAAACACGGTGAGTGTGATCAGTGAGCATGATGAGAACGCAGTAGCAACAGACTGCGCTATCCCTGATAGCTGGCGTATAACCCGCGTATATAAAACGTATCTGCAATGTACGTGAACAGAGTGCATTAAGCATCCGTCTGAGCGGTAAACATATCCGACCTGGTGAGTGACAGTCTGAGAGACCGGTTAAGTGGTGGCTCGGGAGTAATGAGTTTGGGGTGGGTACCAGAATGCCAGTCTGGCGGTATGCTGACAGTATCACGTTAATTGCAGCATAAAGTGATGAGAGGCTAATGGAAGTTAAAACCAAAGCAGTTCCGTCGTTGTTCATCCCGGGAGACGCTGGAAAAAGTGATTTCCCACACGCGTTATAAACTTACCTCTGCGGAACTGGAAGCCTTCAACTCTGTGGTTGATCACTGGCTGGCAGAACTGACAATGAACAAGCTTTACGATCGTGTTCCCGCTTCAGTCTGGAAATATGTCATCTGAGCGTTCGGTAATCACAACTGCATCGCACCAGGTGTTATCCGCTTTGTGATTCTTATTGGCTCTTCTCAGGTTATTAAAAGCTGAATATGTTCCTGTTGTCGGGAACCAGGATAATACCGGGAACGTTAAGCGGTATAGCGACAACAAAGAATTCGAAATCAAAAGGGAATGGTGCCGGAGGCGTGGGCGGTAATGGGCTGATTTTCAGGTATTACCGGCTTACAGCGTGTGGTTGATATTGAGGGGCTGTGAGTTTCACGTATTTGTCAGAAACCCAGACGAGTTTTCCTGTATGGGACGAAATAAGGCAGCGGCAATACATGGAAAAATTTAATATGGTATGAGGGAGAACCTGTCGGTTACGCTTAATATAACCGGTACACTGTCAGCTCAGGGGATACATGAACCGTTATCTCACCAGCTACACAGTATATACACACTGACGCTGACAGTAGTCAGCAGGACCACAATAATCAGTGCCAGCAGTATGGTAACGATACGGTCTGTATTCCGGTAATAGCCGAAGGGGTCGACAGAACCACAATACGGGCAATACACAGTATTATGAGTAATCGCGTTTCCACAGTCCCTGCACTTCTTTTTGCGTATCACCATAACGCCCTCCTCACAGCCTTACCCGTAACCGGTTTTTTACATTAAAAAAACAACGCTGAAAATTCAACCGTCAGTCCGGAGACGACCGTTCGGGTTATCACAGAGTGCCTGAGACAGTGCCCTGCCGGAGGTCACTTCAGGGACTCTGCGCATTTTTTACGACGTGGCTATTCCGTATGAACCATACGGAGATTTAACCATGACCTACAAATACAACCCCTTCTGGCAGCAACGTATTCGTGAGACAGTGCGGCACGCACTGAATGTTCATCCCCGCCTGACGGCATTGCGGGTTGACCTGCGTTTCCCGGATGTACCGGCAGCAACGGACGCAGCTGTGATATCCCGCTTCATCAATGCCCTGAAAGCCCGAATCGACGCTTACCAGAAACGTAAGCATCGGGAAGGTAAACGCGTGCATCCCACCACCCTGCATTACGCCTGGGCCCGGGAGTTCGGGGTACTCAGGGGCAAAAAACACTATCACCTCCTGCTGCTGGTCAACCGGGATACCTGGTGTCGTGCCGGCGATTACCGCGATCCGGGGTCACTGGCCGGAATGATTAAACAGGCCTGGTGCAGTGCCCTGGGGGTGGATGCCGGATGTTATGCCACGCTGGTGCATTTTCCGGTCAGGCCGGCGGTGTGGCTGGAACGCGATGATGAAACCGGCTTTCAGCAGGTGCTGGAACGTGCTGGCTATCTGGCGAAGGAGCATACCAAAGCTCGCGGCACCGGTGAGCGCAACTTTGGCTGCAGTCGTGGCTGAGCCCGACAGACGACTTATCTGACCTTAGTGTGATGACGCGTTCACAGCGACCACACTGATTTTCCCTTCTGAGACTGAACTGAAAACCGCTATTCACACCTGACCACGCTGCCCGTACCGGGACGGCTGTTGCCTGCGTGTCGTCTGGCGGCTGAGGAATATGACGATGTACGCAAAATCCTTTATCGCTCTTGATGGCAACGGACGTCTGACGGGCGCCCGTACTGCACAGGCCGCACCTTATGCTAACTACACCTGCCACTTGTGTGGCAGTGCACTCAGATACCATCCGCAATACGACACTGAACGTCCCTGGTTTGAACACACTGACGACGGGCTGACAGCGCACGGTCAGCAGTGTCCTTATGTCAGACCGGAACGCAGGGAGGTACGCTTGATTAAGCGTCTGCAGCAATTCGTACCGGATGCCTTACCCGTGGTGCGTAAAGCCAGCTGGCACTGCAGACAATGTCACCACGATTATTATGGGGAGCAGTACTGCACAAACTGCCAGACCGGAGGATTCAGTATTCCCCGGACAACTCAGGAGGAAATATGCGAATTCTGAACTGTTATATGGCGAATGACAGCAAAGGCCATTTTGTTACGGCGAAAGAAGCTGCGAAGCACAACCGACAGGACATTTTGTGCTGTGTGTCCTGTGGATGCCCTTTAACACTTAAGCGGGGCAATCACGGACAACCACCGTGGTTTGAACATGACCAGATGACTGTCGCTGAGAAAATCCTGCTGCGATGCACCTGGCTTGACCCGGCAGAGAAAGAGGCCCGTCGTTTGCATCTGCAGGGTATGACGGTTCCGGATTATACGGTGAAGGTGAGAAAGTGGTTTTGTGTGATGTGTGACGAAGATTATGAAGGAGAAAAGTGCTGCCCGCGTTGTGGTACCGGGGTATACAGCAGGGAGGGGGGGGCTGCAGGAAGGCAACTGGAAGGATAGGAACTGAGCGGTTCAGTCGCGGAAATCAGTTGCAGAGCTGTAATGATATCTCCGGGAGTGCTGCGTTGGTAGGGGCATCCCGGGATAGAGAAATTTTAGCACTTTGCCCTGAATGATTGTAGACGTTCCGAGTACTCGTACCGGTCTGAGTTATTACAGTTAGATATTCACTTTTTCTCCCGCATACTTCACATCTGTCAACGACGGATGAAAAGTGGTTCTTCCGCAACCTGGGTGGAAGAAAATGGATGAAACTTTCTGGCGAACAAGGATCTAAGCTGTTTTAAGTTATGGGCAACGCAATGCACTCTCTTAAGACACTTCTACAGTTACCTTGCGGATGGAGATGCAGTCGACAAATTATTAGCTCTGACGGTATAACCCTCCATCTCCACGGAAAACGCAAAACAGCACAAGTCCTGAATGCTTTAAGCGTAGCGACTCTGTTCATAGTTATCGTCGGCGCCGGATACAGCATCTACCCTGCTCAGGGCAGACGCTATGGCTTGTATTTTCCGTCCGCCACTGGTACTGCCGTAACCCGGCTTGTTCACGTAAAATTTTTGCCGAGTCGCTTGCTCCCTTCGCCGGTTCACACCAGCAGTCTTCACAGGCGTTACAAAATTTACAACGTCAACTGGGATTAATAGCTGGAGGTGAGGCTGGAAAACGGGCTGCAACGGCAGCGGGTCTCCGTTGCAGTGCTGATACTCTTCTTCGCAGGGTTATCAATACCCCGGAGACGAAACAGTCAGGCGCGCCTCATGTCGGTATTGATGAGTGGGCGTGGCATCGGGGCTACCATTACGGTACGTTAATCGTCAATCTTGATACTCACCGTCCCCTCGTCCTGCTTCCCGGCCGTGATCAGCGTACGCTGGCGACCTGGTTCAGAAAATATCCGGAAATACAGGTTGTCTCGCGTGATCGCAGTGGAGTCTATGCGACAGCAGCACGTGAAGGTGCACCTCAGGCCAGACAGGTGGCCGATCGATGGCACCTGCTAAAAAATATTGGTGATGAGCCTGAACGAATGATGTACAGACATATGCCTCTGATACGTCTTGTTGTCAGAGAGTTATCACTGAAGACATCACCTGAGCCAGAAATATCTGTGCCTGTAGCATCGCTCCGTCGTCTGGAACGCCTTAAACAGCACATCCGCAAAAAACGGCATCAGCGTTGGACAGAGGTTATGGCCCTGCATAACAAGGGATGTAGTTTCAGGGAAATATCCCGTATTACAGGCCTATCGCGAGTGACAGTCAGTCGCTGGGTGGGTTCAGGAACATTCCCTGAAATGTCAACTAGGCCTCCAAAGCGAGGGCTTCTGGACCCATGGAGGGAGTGGTTAAAAGAGCAACGAGAATGTGGTAATTATAACTCCGGCCGGATATGGCGGGAAATGGTGGCCAGGGGGGTTACAGGCAGTGAAACCATCGTCAGGGATGCTGTTGCCAAATGGCGTAAAGGCTGGATCCCACCGGTTACTACTGACGCAAGACTTCCTTCAGTGTCCCGGGTAAGCCGCTGGTTGATGCCCTGGAGAATAATCAGGGGTGAAGAAAATTATGCTTTCCGATTTATTAGTCTGATGTGTGAAAAAGAACCGGAGTTGAAAATAGCGCAGCAACTGGTACTCGAGTTCTATCGTATTCTGAAAACCTAAAATAAATCACAGCTAAGCAACTGGTTCACTCGGGTCCACGAAAGCGGCTCAGCAGAACTTCGGTGCGTAGCTGCGGGGATGGAAGCTGATGCTGCGGCTATATGTGAGGCAATCAGCAGTCGCTGGAGTACTGGTGTTGTCGAAGGTCATGTAAATCGCCTGAAGGTGCTGATACGCCAGATGTATGGTCGAGCCGGACTTGAACTACTTAGGCGGAGGGTAATGAGTCCACTGGCATGAAAATCTTCACCCAGGTTGCGGAAGAGCCACTTTTGCACTGTTCGTGACAGTATGGCCTTTATGTACTCACTTTGTTACCGGTAGCTGGATCATCACTACCGTGCTGCAAATGGTGGTGAACAGCATCAATTGTGGAATGAATGTTGCCGAAGCGACCAATGCGCCTCGTTTCCACTATCAGTGGTTGCCGGACGAGCTGCGTGTTGAAAAGGGTTTAGTCCGGATACGCTCAAGCTGCTGGATGCAAAAGGTCAGAAAGTGGCGCTGAATGAGGCGATGGGCAGCACGCAAAGCATTATGGTTGGGTCGGATGGTGAGTTGTACGGCGCATCCGACTCGCGCTTGGTGGATGATTTAACGGCGGGGTATTAATTGACATCCCCCGGCGCAATGTGCCGGGGGATAATGGTTTTATGCGGTCAATAATCGTCCGGGATTATCGATACAGAGTTTTTTGAGGATCGTTTTATCGACGCCGCGCTCCGCCAGATAGGCCAGAAAAACATCTGGAACAAATCCCCAGCCATTACCGCCATTTTTAGCCCACATTTGTTTAAGGAAGACATCGTGGCTGAGAACAAGCTGATCGGCGTATCCCAACTCAATGAGATGAGCGACGGCATCGGCAGTCTCCTGCACCCCTGGCGCTATTCCCTCTTTCGGGAAGGTAATGTCTAGGCCAATCATGTCGAATTCCAGCCAGACACCTTTATCAAGCATTTTCCGCTGATACGCCACGTCTTTTCCTGACGGATCCGAGTGTGCGAGAGAGACTTTATTTGGCGAGACGCCCATTTCACCTAACACAATGTCGAGTACTTCATCACCGCGACGAAGCCAGCCCGGCATGTGAATATTCATCGCCACATGAGGATTGTTAATCTGTGCCAGCGAGGCAGCCCGCAAGCTGTTATGCTCGGCTTCGGTAAATGTCGGTGAGACACCTATTTCACCGATCATTCCGGCACGAATATCCGTATCGCCAATCCCTTGATTCAATTCTTTATCGATCGTTGTCGCCAGTTCATCAACCGTTTTATGAATTCTCTGGCTTTCAAATTTTTCCAGGTAGGGACCGGAGGAAGCAACAATATTCAGACCTGTTTTTAATGCGACTTCTCGTAATGCCTGCGCATCTCGTCCGATAGACTCAGACCCTGTGGCATCAACAATGGTGCGACCACCGAGCGAGATAAAGTTATTAATTTCGAAGATCACATCTTCAATAGGTTTGCGGTCCATATTATCAGCGCAGCAATAAGGATCGTGTTTTAATGCCCACTGGATTTCTGCCGTGACTTTTTTATCAACAAGCCGTTGTGAAAAAGGATAACAAGGAGCATCCACAACAGAGGAAAGATTGTTGAACAGATGTTCATGAGGAAGTGTTAGCCCCATATCTTCACGGGCGACGGGGCCCGTCACAGTTTGTAGATAATCTTTCATGATTATACCTCCATTTTCTTCATTGTTTTCGAGGCTCTGTATTCCGGAATAGTGGTGACAATTGCACCGACCAGTGCAAACAGAGTTCCGATGATCGTGACCAGATAAACGGTATTGCCCAGCGATGGAATTAATACGTCAATCAATACTGATCCCAGTAACTGGTAGACTGGCCCCCTGAATCTCCAGACAACCAGTATCACTTAAATAAGTGATAG
>OGRE01003038.1_pt1 | contig 10768 bp, 7 predicted proteins | sample 1553421 | NCBI WGS metagenome assembly OGRE01 (sample SAMEA2580076, study PRJEB22360) | human gut metagenome | biome: human gut; feature: human-associated habitat; material: faeces | place: Denmark | collected 2008/2010 | reverse complement strand
CGCAACCTCGACGGCGGGCGCGATGCCGACGGCCTGGTCCGCAGCTTCTTCGCCCAGGCGCGCGGCGTGAAGACCGCAACGCATACGATGGAGCTGCGCATCGGCCGCGACGGGACGCTCGAACGCGTGCTGATGTTCGACGATGCGGCCGATCCCTACCAGCTGCACAACCTCGCGCCGGAGGAGCATCCCGCGCTGTTCGCCGCGCTGTGCCGCGAACTGGCCGTGTTGCTGCGCGACAACGACGACGTGTGGTTCCGCGAGGGCGTCTTGTCCGACGTGGTTCCCTATGATACGAATAACTAACAATCAATCGGATATGAATAAATTGTTTTTGTGGATTGCAGCGGCCTCGGCTTTTGTGCTGCAATCGTGTGAGAACACCGACGGCATCCGCGACGAGATCGGGAGCCTGCGCGATCGGGTGATTGCGCTGGAGGCGAAGATCGGCAGCGTGAACACCTCCATCGTGGCGCTCCACAAGTTGATGGACGAGTCGACGATCATCGTCGGGATCGAACCCAACGCAAAGGGGTACGAGATCGAGTTGAGCGACGGAACCCGGCTGCCCGTCATCCTCGGTGAGAAGATCGAGGCGCTGGTTCCCGTCATGGGCATCGACGCCGAGGGCTACTGGACCGTGAGCCTCGACGGCGGAGCCACTTCCGAGCGGCTGAAGGTCGGCGGAGAGTACGTTTCGGCATGGCCCGTTTCGGGCGGCGACCATAAGCCCGGCGCCGAGGGCGTCACCCCGCAGCTGAAGGTTTCGGCCGACGGGGAGTGGCTCGTGAGCCTCGACGGCGGGGCGACCTACACGCCGCTGCTGCAGGACGGGCTGCCCGTCAACGCGCTGGGCGACAAGGTCGTCGTCAGTTACAGTTCGGCCTTCAAGTCGGTGACTTACGACGCGACGACCGGACTTTTGGCGGTCGAACTGCTCGACGGCGAAAAACTCACGCTTCCCGTCTTCGACGATTTCGGACTGACGGTGACGGCTTCCGACAACGAGACTTTCCGCCTCGGGGAGACCCGGGCTTTCGAGGTCGTGCAGAACAACGTCGCCGAGGCGGTGATCGACGCGCCTGCGGGCTGGACGGCCGTGCTTGGCGAGACGACGCTGACGGTCAAGGCTCCCGCGACGTTCGACGCCGCTTCGCAGCAGGCGGCGGTCTCGGTGACGGTCTATTCGGACAGGAAATACCGGAAACTCGTCACGCTGAACGTGACGCTGCTCGACGAGCAGGTGGATGCCAACGCCGCTCTGGCATGGCGGAATTTTAAGGCCGGAACTGCGGATAACGTCCTGCTCGATTATTCGTATGCCGGTTACAAGCACGGCGAGGAGGCTCCGGCCGATGTCTGGGGACTGGGTTACAAGGTTTACAACGTCGTCGACTACGGCGCCGATCCCACGGGCGTCAGGTCCTCGCGCGGGGCGTTGGCTGCGCTGCTCAAGGAGCTGAAACTTTCCGGACGGAGCGATGCGGGGGCGAACCTCGCGAATGCCAATGCCCGGGCGGTGATCTACTTCCCCGAGGGGCGTTTCGTCCTCCACAACGACGACGACAACGTGGTGGACCCAACCTCCGCCAACCAGAAATACACCGATTCGAAGGGGAACAACCGCAGCGAGGAGATTTTCATTCGCGGGGGGTATTTCGTGCTCAAGGGCGCGGGCCGCGGCAAGACGACGCTCGTCATGGACACGCCCAACCTGCCGAACAACTCGGAGCAGATGTGGTCGTCGCCCATGATGATCAATATCAAGCACAATTCGGGACTTTCGGACCTCACGACGGTGACGGGCGACGCCGCACGCGGCACGTTCTCGGTGGAGGTGGCTTCGGCGGCCGGCATCGGGAAGGGCGACTGGGTGTGCCTTTCGCTTTCGAACAACGACCCGACGCTGGTGGCGCAGGAGCTGGCGCCGCACCGGGTCGAGGGAAACATGACCGATATTCAGACCATTACGGTCGAGGACTATCACCAGGTGGCTTCCGTAAGCGGCAACCGCGTGACCTTCGCCGAACCGATCATGTACGCCGTGGAGGCCAAATGGGGCTGGAAAATCCGCAAATACCCCCATTATGAACATGTCGGTGTCGAGGACCTCACGTTCGAGGGCCGCTCGAAGGAGAACTTCGGCCACCACGCTTCGTGGGAGGACGACGGGGCCTACAAGCCGCTCAACATGATGCGTCTGACCGATTCGTGGATTCGCCGCGTCGATTTCAGGGGCGTCAGCGAGGCGTTGTCGATCGTGTCGAGCGCCAACTGCTCGGCCTACGACATCGAGATCAGCGGCAACCGCGGCCACTCGGGCGTGCGCTCGCAGTCCTCGTCGCGCATCTTCATCGGCAAGGTCTGCGACCGCAGCCGCGGGCAGGCTGTCTCGCCGCCCTATACGAGCACGGGGTATTTCGAAAACGCCGGACAGTACCACGCCTCGGGTGTGTCGAACACCTCGCTGGGGGCCGTGCTGTGGAACAACACGTGGGGTGACGACGCCTTCTTCGAGTCGCATTCCAGGCAGCCGCGCGCCACGCTCGTCGACCGCTGCACGGGCGGATTCGTGCAATGGCGTTTCGGCGGCGACGAAACCAACGTGCCCAACCACCTGGGCGACCTGACGATCTGGAATCTGAACGCCACGCGTGCGGCGCACGATTTCGGGGCCGAACCGTTCAAGTGGTGGCTCTCCTCGGACAAGTGGTGGAAGACCATGCCGCCGATCATCGTCGGATTCCACGGCGCGGCGGTCACCTTCGACGAGAGCGCCGAACAGGTGAAATACCTCGAAAGCAACGGCGCGGCCGTCGAGCCGCTGTCGCTCTACGAAGCGCAGCTGCGCCAGCGGTTAGGGTATGTCCCCGCATGGCTCAATTCATTGAAATAGAATAAAACCAAACATATTATGAAAAAGTATCTGATCCTGATCTTCGTCGCGCTGGCTGCGGTTTTCCAGTCGTGCGACAACAACGACGACCTGTGGGATGCGATCGACGACCTGAAGAGCCGCGTGCAGGCGCTCGAAACGCAGGTCGACGCGCTGAACGGCAACATCGAGGCGTTGCAGAAACTCTACGGCGGCGCCACGATCTCCAAGGTCGAGACCTCCGATGGCAAATATCTCATCACGCTGACCAACGGCGAGACCATCGAACTGGTGCAGGGCAGCGAGGCCGAGGCCGTGATTCCGATCGTCTCGATCAACGACAAGGGCGAGTGGCAGGTGTCGACCGACAACGGAGCCACGTTCACCTCGCTCGGCGTGAAGGCCGTGGCCGAGGACGGCACGACGCCCCGGTTCCGCATCGACGAGGCCACCGGCTACTGGCAGGTGAGCTACGACGGCGGCACCTCCTTCGAAAATGTGAAGGACACCAAGGGGCAGCCCGTCAAGGCCATCGGCTCGGGTACGGTGACCGACAAGTTCTTCGAGGAGGTGAAGGTCGACGGCGGCGACCTCTATATCAGGCTGCTCGGCGGCGAGGAACTGCGCATTCCGATCGTGAGCGATTTCTTCTGCCGGATCGTCACGCCGACCGAGGGTGTGCAGACGTTCGACGCCGGGGCCACCAAACGTTTCGTGGTGGAGATCCGAGGTGTCGAGCAGGTGAAACTGTCGGCTCCCGAGGGCTGGTCGGCACGCCTGACCGATGCCGTGGATGAGAGGGCCGAACTTCCAGCGGTCGCCGCCCGCCCCCGCAGCCGGGACCCGCGCCGCGGCCGACACGTCGAAGGACGTGGCGGTCGAGTCCTTTGCGGCCGGCGGGCTTTCGACGGTGGCCAAAATCCAGGTCGAGAGCACTGGAACGGCTCCCGCCGCTCCGACGGTTGCGGTGACCAACTCCGCGACGGTCGAACCCACGCAGTCGGCGCTGACCTTCGACGTTGCGCCCTCGGCCAATGCCGACGGCTGGAAATACCTCTGCCTCAAATCGACGGAAGCGGCTCCCGACGCCGCCCGGGTCCTTGCCGAAGGCACGGCCGGTACGGGTACGGGCGTGACGGTCGGGAATCTCGAAGCCAATACGGCCTATACGATCTACGTGGTCGCCTATGCCGGCGATCTGACGAGCGAGGTGGCAAGCGTCGGGAACACGACGGCGGAGGCTCCCGTTACCGCCGAGGCGGACTACTACCAGGATTATCAGGACGGGAAAGACATCGCGCTGGGCGACCTGACGATCAATAAGACGGTCTATCCGGAAGCGCAGCTGCTCAAGCCCTCCGAACTGACCGCTGCGATCATTACGGCCGGAGGTTTGATTTTCGTCGACAACTCCGATGCTGCCGATCTGTCGTTCACGATTTCGGGCGCGTCGATCAATATGGGCGACATCGTGCTGATCGGCCGTTATCCCGAACGTGCGCAGGCGACGATCTCCGGGCCGGAACTGCGTTGCAAGTACAATGCGGCTTTCAAGAACCTGCATATCGCGGCTTCGGGCAATTACAACCTCTTTACGACGACCAATGCCACCTATGATCCGACGCTGCATGTCGAGGATTGTACCGTGGATGCCGCCTACAATGTGGTTTACGATTCGCACAATACGCAGAATTTCAAGAGTGTCTATTTCGGGAATTCGATCGTGAAGATGACCGTCGCCAACAAGCCGTTCTATTCGACCAAATCGAAAGGAGCCTATACGCAGCAGTCGATCCGTTTGGAGAATAATGTCTTCTATGCCGAAACGCCTTTGCAGAACTACCTGATCAACTGCGGGGACAGGTCGCAGGCATTCCAGACGACCCGGCTTCAGGTCGAGGTGACGAACAATACGATTTATAACATTTACCAGCCGAACATTATGATCCGGGCTTATGTCCTCGCAGGGCTGACCGTGACCAAGAATGTCGGGTATTATACCGGTGTTACCGCGAAAAATTATCTGACGGGTGTGTATGACACGGCTGGATTTACGGCTGACAAGGCGGAGGTAACCTATAATTACCTCTACACCGCGCCGGTCAGCGATACGAATTTCTGGTCGGCGAAGCATACCGGAAGCTACACGCCTGCAAACAACCAGATGGGCGACGGCGTGGAAGCTCCGTTCTCTTCGATGGATGCGGCGAAGGGGTATTTCCCGGTCGACGCTTCGGTGGTGAAGACGGGTGCAGGAGCGACCTACGACACGAAGGCGTGGTTCAAGACGGAGTAATTCCGGCTTGCCGTAACGAAAAACTCCGGCCTGCATTTTCGCAGGCCGGAGTTTTTTTCGTTGAGCCGAAGAGGCGGATCAGCCGATCCAGCTTGTCAGAATCTTCATGCCGCCGTCGGGCGTGAAGGCGAGCGAACGGGCCGAAGCCGGAATCAGGACCGTTTCGCCCTGGTGCACCGGAACCGCTGCGCCGCTGTCGTCGGTGAGCGTACCGCGGCCCTCGATGCAAATCGCCACGACGAACGAGTCGAGCGACGCGAGGTCGAGCGTCTCGGGGCGGGTCAGATCGTAGAGCGACGTGGTGAAATAAGGGCACGACACCAGCTCCACGCGCGTGTCCTGCGCCGGCTCGTAATGCGTCCGGTAATCGGGCAGCACGGTGTAGTCGATGGCGCCCTTCGCCAGTTCGGTGTGCAGTTCGCGGGTGTTGCCGTTGGCATCGCGGCGGTTGAAATCGTAGATGCGGTAGGTGATGTTCGAGGTCTGCTGGATTTCGGCGATGAACGACCCCGCGCCGATCGAGTGCACACGTCCCGCGGGCAGGAAGAATACGTCGCCCGGTGCGATCTTGTAGTCGGCCAGGATGTCCGTGATGGTGTTGTCCCCGACGCTGGCCTCGTACTCGGCCGGCGTTACCTGCTTCGAGAAGCCCGAACGCAGGTGCGCGTCCTTATCCGCCGACACCACGTACCACATTTCGGTCTTGCCCTTGGATTTGTGGCGTTCCCATGCCAGCTCGTCGTTCGGGTGCACCTGGATCGAGAGGTCCTGCCGGGCGTCGATGAACTTGATCAGCAGTGGGAACTCCTCGCCGAAACGCCCGTAGTTGGCTTTGCCCAACAGCGCCGCGCCGTGACGGGCGATCAGTTCCGGGAGCGATGTCCCGGCTTCGGGGCCTTCGGCGACGACGGACTCGTTGTCCTTGACGCCCGAAAGCTCCCAGCTTTCGCCGATGTTGCGCTGGTCGGTGGCGATTCCCTTGTAAGGGGCGATCTTCTCGCCGCCCCAGATCAGGGATTTCAGAATCGGTTGAAATTTATACATGGTCGATCTATTTTATGCGTTTTCCGTGTCGAGCTGGCTCAAGGCGAAAGCGTATGCTCCGACCGAAATGGCCTGGCTCGCGCCGAGTTTCGAAATGGTCACGCCGATGCGTTTCTGCGGGTCGTAGGCCACGTAGCGGTCCGTGCCGTAGACTTTCAGGGGCCGCTGCGCGCCCTTGGCGAATTCGCGGAACTCCGTCTCGTCGTCCAGATCGTAAACCTTCATCTGCACGCGGTTCAACTCGTTGCCGTTGAGCTGGTGCATCTTCGAACGCAGCTCGTTCAGCAGGCTGGGCATGATCCATTTGCGGGCCGCCGTGATGCCGCCGCCGATGACGATCAGGCCGTCCACCAGCGTCACGGCCGTAGCCATGGCGTCGCCGGCGATCTCGCCCATTTCGGCAAAAGCCTTCTTCGCGGCCTCGACATCTCCCGGGCGTTTACCCTCGGCGATTTCGCAGATATCTTTCGGTTCGAAGGTGTGGTTCACGTCGCCCGAAGCTTCGCCGTAGACGCGTTTCACGGCACGGATCGACGCCCCGTCCTCGACGATGATTTCGGGCATTTTCTTGTGACGCAGGCAGAACGTCTCGACGCATGAGTTGTCGCCGCGGTTCAGCCGGTTGTCGATCACAAGGCCCACGCCGAGTCCCGTGCCGAAGGTGTAGCCGACGAGGTTTTTGTATTTCTTCGGGCTTCCCAGCGCTTCGAGCCGGGCGTTGACCTCGGGCAGGGCGCCTCCCAGCGCCTCGCCGTAGGCGAACAGGTCGCCGTCGTTGTTGATGTATACCGGGATGCCGAATTTCGCTTCGAGGAACGGACCCAGCGCCACGCCTTCGCGGAACGACGGGAAGTTGGGCAGATAACCGCCGATGATGCCGTTCGGATAGTCGGCCGGGCCGGGGAATGCAAAACTGATGGCTACGGGTTTTTCGGACAGACGGTCGATGACGGCCTGGAACCCTTCGACCATTGTCGCGAGGCATTTGTCGAGGTTCTCGGCATGCGACGGGAGGGTGATCGGCTCCACAATGAATTTGTTGGCCTGCATGGCGCCGAAAACGAGGTTCGTGCCGCCGGCGTCGAGGGTGATGACCACCCGGTTGTCATGGCTGTACATATTGAGTAGTTTTGTTTGGATTGTCGGTGTTCCGGCAGGCAAAGATACATAAAAATTGAACGGGTGCAAAACCGAATTGCGCGAAAAAGGCCGGCGACTGCTGCCGCCGGCCTTTTTCAGGACCTTGCCTTGTGTCAGTTGTTTTCGGGACGCAGCTTGCGCACGACGGCGCCGGTCTGCCACATCTCGCTTTCGCGCATCTCGCGCAGCTCCTCGTTGAGCTTCTCGCGGTAGTCGGGTTTGCTGTTCAGGTCGATCGAACGCTGGGCCTCGTTGCCGGCGGCCACCTCCCTGTACAGCTCTTCGAAGACGGGCTTCGTGGCGTCGCGGAACTTCTTCCACCAGTCCAGCGCGCCGCGCTGGGCCGTGGTCGAACAGTTGGCGTACATCCAGTCCATGCCGTTCTCCGAGACCAGCGGCATGAGCGACTGGGTCAGCTCCTCGACCGTTTCGTTGAAGGCCTCCGAGGGGGTGTGGCCGTTGGCGCGCAGCGTGTCGTACTGGGCGGCGAAGATGCCCTGGATGGCGCCCATCAGCGTGCCGCGCTCGCCCGTGAGGTCGGAGTAGACCTCGCGCTTGAAGTCGGTTTCGAACAGGTAGCCCGAACCCACGCCGATGCCCAGCGCCACGACGCGTTCGAAGGCGCGGCCCGTGGCGTCCTGGAACACCGCATAGCTCGAATTGAGTCCGCGGCCCTGGAGGAACATGCGCCGCAGCGAGGTTCCCGAGCCTTTCGGGGCGATCAGGATCACGTCCACGTCGGCCGGGGGCACGATGCCCGTGCGCTCCTTGTAGGTGATGCCGAAGCCGTGGGAGAAATAGAGGGCCTTGCCCGGCGTGAGGTGCTTTTTGATTGAAGGCCATACGGCGATCTGCCCGGCGTCGGAGAGCAGGTACTGGATGATCGTGGCGCGCTCGGCGGCCTCCTCGATGCCGAAAAGCGTCTGGCCCGGCACCCAGCCGTCGGCTACGGCCTTGTCCCAGCTCGCGGAGCCTTCGCGCTGGCCCACGATGACCCTGAATCCGTTGTCGCGCAGGTTGAGCGACTGTCCGGGGCCTTGCACGCCGTAGCCGATGACGGCGATGGTCTCGTCCTTGAGTGTTTCGAGCGCTTTTTCCAGAGGAAATTCCTCGCGGGTTACGACGTTCTCTTCGACGCCGCCGAAATTGATCTTTGCCATGGTTTTCGTGATTTTTAGTTTGTTATATGTTCTGAAAGTTATTTTTCGCTTTTGCTCCCTTCTTCATCGGATTCGGCCCTTAAACGGTCGATTTCTTCAAGGTACTCGTTCAGCAGCTCGCGCCGCGACTTGATGATGGCCACCGTGCCGCTGCGCACGAACTGCTGTACGCCGTAGGGTTGCAGCAGGCGGAACAACGCCTGCGTGTCGGCCTTGTGGCCGGTTTTCTCGACGACGATGTAGTCCTCGTCGATCTCCAGAATGCGGACGTTGTGTTCCCTGACGAGTTGTTCGACGCCCCGGCTGCGGGTCACCTTGTAGAGGGCGATCTCCTGCTGCACGACCTCGTCGGGGGTGTAGACGAAGGTCTTCAGCACGTCGATCTTCTTCTCGACCTGCCGCACGAGTTTGTCGACCTGATCGGGTGTGGTGCGGACCACGATGGTGAATTTGTGGATGCCCTGCAACGCCGATTCCGAGGTCGTGAGGCTCTCGATGTTCACGTCGCGGCAGGTGAAGACGGTGGTGATCTGGCTCAGCAGGCCCACCTTGTTCTCCGAAAACACGGTGATGATGTATTCCTGTTCCATACGCTGTTTCGTTTTATTCGAACCGGATTTCCGATACCGGGGCGCCCGCCGGGACCATCGGGAAAATGTTCTCTTCGCCCTCGACGCGCACCTCCAGCAGGAAGGCGCCTTCGGAGGCCTTCATGGCGGCGATGGCCTCGTCGAGTTCCTCGCGCCGTTCGACGCAGCGGTACGAAAGGCCGTTGCCGCGGGCGATCAGCCCGAAATCGGGGTTGACCATCTCCGTAAAGGAGTAGCGGCGGTCGTAGAACAGCTCCTGCCATTGGCGCACCATGCCGAGGAACGAGTTGTTCAGCAGGACGATTTTCACGGGGATCTTCGACTGGAAGATCGTGCCCAGCTCCTGAATGGTCATTTGCAGGCCGCCGTCGCCGGCGAAAAGGACGACTTCGCGGTCGGGGGCGCCCAACTTGGCCCCGATGGCCGCCGGAAGTCCGAATCCCATCGTGCCGAGACCGCCCGAGGTGACCACGCTGCGCGTGCGGCGGAATCCGAAATAGCGTGCGGCGTTCATCTGCTGCTGGCCTACGTCGGTCACCAGCACTGCGTCGTTGCGGTAAGCCCGGGCCACGGCGGCGACCGCCTCGCCCATGCGGATACGCCCCTCGGCGGGATGCACGGCCTTGCGGATGACGGCTTCGTATTCGATCTGGTCGCAGGCGCGGAATCCGGCGATCCATTGGCTGTGGTCGCGTTTGCGGATACGCTCGGTGATGAGCGGCAGGGAGCGTTTCACATCGCCCACGACCGCCACGTCGGCCGGGATGATCTTGCCGATCTCCGCGGGGTCGATCTCCAGGTGGATCACCTTGGCGTTGGCGCCGAAATGCGCGGGATTCCCCGTCACGCGGTCGTCGAAACGCATGCCCACGGCCACGAGCAGGTCGCACTCCTGATTCTTGATGTTGGGTCCGTAGTTGCCGTGCATGCCCAGCATGCCCACGTTTTGCGGATGGTCGGTCGGCAGGGCCGAGAGACCCAGCAGGGTCGAGGCGGCGGGCATGCCGCTCTTGTCGAGCAGTGCCCGCAGCTCGGCTTCGGCGTTGCCCAGGATGACGCCCTGGCCCACCATGACCAGCGGACGGCGGGCCTGGTCGATCAGCCGTGCGGCTTCGGCGATGCGTTCCGCGTCGGGTGCGGGCGCGGGGAGGTAACTGCGGATCGAGGTGATTTTTTCGTAGCGGAACGGAGCTGTTCCGCATTGTGCGTCCTTGGTGATGTCGACCACGACGGGACCCGGACGGCCCGAGCGGGCGATGTAGAAGGCCTTGGCGATGGCCGCGGGAATGTCCTCGGTGCGCTTGACCTGGCAGTTCCACTTGGTGACGGCCTGCGTGATGCCGACGAAATTGGTCTCCTGAAAGGCGTCGGTGCCCAGCAGCGCGGAGCCGACCTGTCCGGTGACGAGCACCAGCGGCGTGGAGTCCATCAGCGCGTCGGCCAGCCCCGTCACGGTGTTCGTGGCGCCGGGACCCGAGGTCACCAGACAGACCCCGACGCGGCCGCTGACGCGGGCATAGCCCTGTGCGGCGTGCACGGCGCCCTGCTCGTGGCGCACGAGGATGTGGCGCAGGCGGTCGCGGTAGTCGTAGAGTGCGTCGTAGACGGGGATGATCGCCCCGCCGGGGTAGCCGAAAATCGTATCGACGCCCTCGCGCAGGAA
>OGRE01003031.1_pt1 | contig 10779 bp, 9 predicted proteins | sample 1553421 | NCBI WGS metagenome assembly OGRE01 (sample SAMEA2580076, study PRJEB22360) | human gut metagenome | biome: human gut; feature: human-associated habitat; material: faeces | place: Denmark | collected 2008/2010 | reverse complement strand
GTCTGCCTCGGCCTTTGGGGAATGTCCCCCGCGGGCCCCCCCCAGCCATAGCCGCGCATTTGCGCCCATACCAAACGCGGATATTTCTCATGGATAGTCTCCCAGTCAAGCCCAAGATGCTCGAGGCCTTTATCCCGAAAGCTCGTCACCAACACATCGGCCTCTTTGAGTAGTTTGCCCAAGAATTTCGCGCCCTCTTCCGACTTCAAGTTTATGCTCACGAACGTCTTGTTCGTCGAGGTGAGGTCGAATGCTGGATCGTCTATTTCGGTCTTGGACATGCCGAACCCGCTTGCGTTATTGCGGTAATCGTCGCCCTCGAAAGGCTCGATCTTATACACCGTCGCACCCATCTCTGCTAGTATTCGAGGGCAAGCAGGCCCTGCAACGTAGCTGGTCAGCTCGACAACTTTCAGTCCTTCTAGTCCTTTCATGATGTCCTCCTAAAAGACCCTGCAACACGTATTTACGCTCATGTTGCAGGGCTATACCTATACGCCAAGATCAGATCGGTCACTTTACTTCTTCTTGTTCTTAGCGTCCTTGATGATGTCGTCGTTGATGCTCTCCAGGGTCTGGCCCCTGGTCTCAACACCGCAGATCGCGATAATGAGCGCCATCACAAACACCGTGATACCAACAAAGGTATACACCGCTCCTGCAGGGTTCGCCGCAGCAAAGCATCCTGCAACAATAGAAGGGCTGACGATAGCAGCAACACGTCCCATCGCATTAGCAAAACCACCACCACGCAGACGTAACTCTGTTGGGAAAACCTCTCCCAGATACGCAGAGCAAGCAACCAATGCGTAGTAATACGTAAGCGCACACAGGACAAAACCGGTAACCATGATGACCATTTCATTGGTCTGCTGTGCCCAGATGAAGCCTGCCACCGCGATCAAGACCAGCAAGACGACCATACCCCATTTACGCGGATGCTTGTCAACGAATATCGACTCGAGCCATACGCCGACCGGACAGCCAATGAGCATAATAACGGTCATATACAACGACTTTCCGACGTCAATACCCTGCATAACGAACAGCGTAGGAGTCCAGTTGACAATCGTCTGAACAACAAGATTCATAGCCATTAAGCCAACGCTCACTGTAATAGTGCGGCGAATCATCTTCTTGCTGAACAGAGAACGCCAAGGAAGATTGACAACCTCTTCGCCCATTTCCTCATTAGCACGAGCGATCTCTTTGAGCTGATCGTCGCTGAGTTCGGGAACTTCGACCCCGTGAGCACGATAAGCCTCTTCGACCTGTGTCAATTTTGCGTCGGCTTCGTCATAGCGGCCTTTCGATGCCAGCCAACGAGGCGACTCATCCAAAAATTTAAAGATGAATACCCACATTGCAACTGCGATAAAACCGATCAAAACGAAAATTGGACGCCAACCGACTATCGGAATAATGATCATGGTCAGCAAAGCACCAATAGGAGGCGAAACATTGCCAATCAAACCGATATATCCCGAATACTTACCGCGAATATTCGGTGTCAAGTATTCGGGGAATGCTGCATAGCAGCCAGGCATTGTTGCACCAAGGCCGATACCCATCAAGAAACGGCAACAGATAAGGATCTCCATTGTGGGTGCTGCAGCTGCAAAGAACGTTGCAATGGTAAATATCAAAACATTGATCAATAGCGCCCTGCGACGACCAAATCGATCGCCGAGCCATCCTGACAAAAATGAACCAATCAAATATCCAAACATGGTCATTGAGGCAAACCAGCCATTCAGCTCTATCGTAGACCAGCCTTCACTGACCAGCTGCGCTAAAATGCCACCACCAACATAGTTGTCAAGAGAGTCAACAAAAATCGCGCCGCCAAACAACCACATCAACTTTTTCTGCCAACGACCAACTGGCATCTTGTCAATGCGCGCAGCAATACCATGCGTCGTCTTATTCAGTGCAGCACGATCGAGCGCCGCCAAGTTATCGGCACGCGCTTCAATGGTTGCCTCCCTCGTTGCATTGTCTACCACCATTCATCACCTTCTTTCTCTTCTCGATTATGTTGAGCTTCGATACTTGAATTCCTCTTCTCGGACCCCTCCTCCCTCTTTAAGATATCGAGCTCTTCGAAAAGGTTAGGTATGCCTGGTGTTAAAAATGGGTCTATTCGCATCAGTCAGCGGTTCATTTTGGTTTAAAACTTGCACAGAATAACGCCTGCTCCTAGTTTCGGGCGTAGTTTTGCTACGCTCCTGCAGTACTTGTATTACGTTTGCCGCATCTTTATTATGTTGTCACTGCATTACCGTCGTATTGTCGCAGCATACATGCTGCGTTGTTGTCATATTCTCGTAGCTCACATGCTGTATTGTTGTAGCATCTTTGCTGCATTTTTTACGCTTGAACAAGAGACCGCAATCAACAACCAAAGCAGCTCTTCAAGAAATATGAGCTTTAAAAATACGTGTTCACCGCTTCTTTTTTCTTCTAAAAACCTTTTGATCTCTTTTTGATCCTGATTTGAATCTTGCTTTCCCTGCTTTGCATCTGCGTCTTTTTACTTGAAAGCATTTAGGAGGGTCGTTTTAGACTTAATACGACTATGAATGAGAAAAGTTTGACTGGTTTAAACCTAAATACTTAAAGTAACTTCAGAATCGCCTTTTCCACAAGAACCAACAGAGATTCGAGATTTTATGGCGCTGCGATTGCCTTATCAAGCTCGCAAAAGGATCAGACCTGAAATCTTACATGCTGTAGCAAACATACATACCAAACCAAAACGGGTAGATATAATGAAAAGAGATATCCTACAAAAGGGATCTCTACGAAAATATAGTATCTTCAAGAAAACCCTCTTCAAAAGGAGCGTCTTAAAAGGGAGTCGCTATGAAGCTAGATGAAGTCAAGCTGGATCCAGAGTGCTATTTAGCGCGTAACTGCACGCTTTTGGGCGACATCACCATCGGCAAGCATTCTTCGGTCTATCCAGGTGTGGTCATGCGCGCCGAACGTGAGCCGATCACGATCGGAACGAACACGAACATCCAAGATAACTGCGTGATACATGTTGAATATGATTTCCCTTGCACGATCGGCAGCAACGTGACCGTTGGTCATAATGCCACGGTCCATGGCGCAACCGTAAAGGACAACACGATCATCGGGATGAATTCCGTCATTTTGGATGGCGCAGTAGTGGGCAAGAACTGCATTATCGGTGCGGGTGCTGTGGTTACCAAAGGGTCTATTATCCCTGATGGATCGCTGGTAATGGGTGTGCCAGCAAAAGTACGCGGTCAGCTGAGCGACGAAGACCGCGCCTACACGCAAACTTCCGCAGACGACTATCAGAGAGAAGCAAGCGAACTGGCCGAGGCAGGTTTCTTCTATACTGGCAAAGATGTTCCGCACGACCTGCCAACCATTTGCTTGCAAGAATCTAACGAACAACCAGAACAGTACAACTATCAGTGCTGGCGCTAGGATCCTCCAATAGACGCTTCAGCTATTCTGCCGCCGGAACATGCACCATGTTCAAGTCTGTTAAAACTATTCCGCATTCGGAATAGTTTTTACCAATATTAAACTAAGAAACTGTTCTGAATACGGTATACTTTCTTTGGCTAGATTTCGATCGTCTACGGAAGAGAAGATGAACAGTACGAACATCACCAGCGCAGAGGCAGCCCGATTGCTCGGTGTGAGCGAACGCCGTGTGGTGGCGCTCATTCATAGCGGTGATCTTGAAGCGCAAAAATTCGGTAGATCATGGGCAGTGAGCGAAGAGTCCGTTCGATCCCGACTTGCCAACGGCACCGTATCAGGTCGCCCCCCCTATGGGCAAAAGAAGCGCAATCTCATCCAGGCCTACACGCTCATGAACAAAAACGATGCCGTCTTGCACTTCGTGTTTGACAGCGAGTCAAAACGCGTTGTGAAAGTAGAGGAAGACGAGTACGTGATTGTAAGCCCGATCGGATCCTGCAGAGGAATCGGCAAACCAACTGCAACACAGCTCACCTCTTGGATCACTGATCGCTACATTCCCGAAAACCGCATTGGCCTTCGTGAGATACTCGCCAAAACAGGCTGCAAAGATCCTGCTGAGCTTCTCTTTCAAACGTTCGGACAAAACCTCACCGATCAATATTGGTTCAAGCCGGAAGGCTCAAATCTCGACTGGAACGAGATCAATTACTTTCATAACCCTTACGTAGGTAACGTTAACGCAAAAGGACCCGGAAGCGGAACGCCTGGCATGCTTCCTAAATGGTGGGAACAGCGTGCAGACAAGAACTTTCTCATCAAGGGAAGCGGCCAGGGCGAGCGCGAGCCTTTTGCCGAGCTGCTTGCCAGTAGACTTTATGAACGCCTGCTTGAGCCGCAAGATTTCGTTGCGTATTCGATCGAAGAGTACGAGGAGAAGCCTCATTCGGTCTGTGAGAATTTCATCACCGAACACACGCAGCTCGTTCCCTTGCGTGAAGTCATGAGTTGTTTTCGTAGGCCACAATATGAGCCGTACAACTACGCTGAATATGTTGAGGTTTGCAACGAGCTAGGAGTGGCGGACATTGAACGCCAGCTTGCCAAGATGATCGTGTGTGATTTTCTTACAGCAAACATCGACCGACACGATATGAACCTGGGGCTCATCCGCGATTCGGAAACGCTGCAGTTCGTGGGAGTGGCCCCGCTTTTCGACAATGGTCGGGGGTTCTATTACAGCGCGCAACGCAAATCCGACTTCGGATCGAAACCATTCTTCCACACCTCACATCCCTTTTCAGAATACCCTTCATCCCAACTTGCTTTGGTACGTGATTACTCATGGTTCGATGCGCAAAAACTGGATGGGTTCGAAGATGAGATCGTTGAGACCTTGTCAAGAAACGAGCTCTTACCTGCGTGGTTTCCCCGTGCTGCCGCAAAGCAATTCGAAATTCAGCTTGAACGCGTGATCGAAGCGCAGGAAGAGCATACTCGCTAGATCAAGCGCTGGATAGCAGCAGGAATCTGAACGGGTGAATCGACTGTGATGGTTGCAGCTTCAAGCTCAGACGGATCGCCGTAGCCATACGCGCAACCGACCGATGGAATACCTGCGCGCGTCGCGACCTCGATATCGTGAAAGCGGTCCCCCACCATCACCTGCGGATAGGAGTGTCGGTCTGACGCCTGCTGATAGATCTGCCACTTTGGGATAAAACCGAATTCTTCGGCGCAATAGGTGGCAGTGAACAAGTAGTCGATGCCGAAAATACGCAAGTGAGTATCACAATAAGGTCTGCCGCAATTCGAAAGGAAAGCGAGCTCAAAGCCTTGCGCATGAAGATTCTCGAGCATCTCTTTCACTCCCGAGAAGAGCGCGCCCTTCCCTGCGTGCAGACCTTCATCCATATCGTCCGCGACCATCTTCGCGGCGGTTCGCCACGTTGTTTCGTCGATCCCTGGAACAAAGGTGGTCCACATGTCCTCGACTTGCCAACCGAGCCAGCGGCAGATCTCGTCATCATGCAGCTCCTGCGACTCGACGATGCCTTGGTCAGCGAGCCACGCATACGCCTTTCGCAATGCAGGGCTATAGAGCTTCATGCTGTCATGAAGCGTGCCGTCGTAATCGAAGAATATCGTCCCTTTGCTCATACCTTAATTTTACTCATTACTTATTAATTGAGACTTACATTGCTGGGAAAATCAGCGAGAAGAAACAAGGGCGAAAGCATGGGCTTGATGCGCAGGCGAGCGTACCTTGGTACGTGAGCGCAAGCGCAGAATGCCTAGGCTTCGTTCTCTTTTCTTCGCAGCATCGGTTCGTTAAATCGATCGTCAGATCGATTTAAGCAAAGAGCTTGATGCGCGTTCGAGCGTACTTCGTACGCGAGAGAAAGCGCAGAATGTTCAAGATCAGCTCTCGCAGTTTCGCAGCGTCAGCTATTAAGTCAATCGTTAGATTGACTTAATAAAACAACTTCGTACGTGAGCGCAAGCGCATAATGCCTAGGCTTCGGCATCGCGCCTTCGCAGCGCCAACTATGAAGTCGATTGTTAAATCGACTTCAACAAGTTAACCATCTCGATCGCGCCTGTTGCGCAGTCGAAGCCCTTGTTGCCCGCTTTTGTGCCCGCGCGCTCGATGGCCTGCTCAATGGTGTCCGTGGTCACGATGCCGAACATAACCGGAACACCCGTATCAAGCGAAACATGCGCGATACCCTTCGCCGCCTCGTTGCAGACCAGATCGTAATGCGAGGTTGCCCCACGAATAACCGCACCCAAGCAGATAACCGCATCGTACTTGCCGCTCTCTGCCATCTTCTTTGCCACCAGCGGAATCTCAAATGCACCGGGCACCCATGCTACATCAACGTCTTCCTCTTTCACATCGTGACGAACGAGCGCATCCATCGCTCCCGAGATCAACTTCGAAGTAATGAATTCGTTGAAGCGCGCACCAACAATGCCGATCTTCAAACCTTTTGCAATGAGATTTCCTTCGAGTGTGTTCATATGATTTCCTTTCATTTGACTGTTCCATCTGTTGCTATGTTTTGCCCGTTCGGGCCGATCATCTTGTTCTGACTCCTTTGCAGCGCCTGATCAAAGCGTGCATGAGCCCCTTCGCTGGCTAATTGATGCTCAAGAGATGCCCCATCTTCTCCTGCTTGGTCTTCAGATAGAAATGGTCATGCTCGGTCGCCGGAATCTGAATCGGGACGCGATCGATGATCTCGAGTCCGAAATCTTTGAGTTGATAGACCTTGTCGGGGTTATTCGTGAGCAGGCGCATCGTCTTCACGCCCAGGCTTCGCAGGATTTGCGCGCCGATGTAGTATTCACGCATATCGCCTTCGAATCCAAGCGCCAAATTCGCCTCGAGCGTATCCATGCCCTTGTCCTGCAGTTCATAGGCACGCAGCTTGTTCACAAGACCGATCCCGCGCCCTTCTTGACGCATGTAGAGCACGACACCGCGGCCCTCTTCCTCTACCTGGCGCATCGCTTGAGCAAGCTGATCGCCACAATCGCAGCGCATCGAACCGAACGCATCGCCAGTCAGGCACTCGGAATGAACGCGCACGAGCACATCTTCCCCGTTGCCGATATCGCCCTTCACCAGCGCAACGTGATGTTCGCCGTTGAGCTTATTCACGAACACACGTGCACGGAAGTTGCCATATTTCGTGGGCATATTCGTGTTGGCAATCTCGGTGACGTGATTCTCATTCTTCTTGCGATATTCCTGCAGCGCTTTGATGCTGATGAATTTCAGATCGAACTTCTTCGCCAACTCGATAAGCTCGGGCGTGCGCATCATCGTGCCATCGTCGCGCATGATCTCACAGCACAGGCCGCATTCCGAAAGACCCGCCAGACGCATGAGGTCGACCGTCGCTTCGGTGTGACCGTTGCGCTCAAGCACGCCGTTCGGTTTTGCCATAAGTGGGAACATATGCCCTGGCCTGCGAAAATCGGTCGGCTTCGCGTCTGGGTCGACCACCTTGCGCGCTGTAAGACCACGCTCTTCGGCGGAGATGCCCGTAGTGGTATCCACGTGGTCGATCGAGACCGTGAACGCCGTTTCGTGATTGTCGGTGTTCTCGATGACCATCTGCGGGAACTGCAGCTTCTTACAAAGGTCGATGCTCATGGGCATGCAGATAAGGCCCTTGCCGTGCACCGCCATGAAGTTCACGTTTTCGGTGGTGGCGAACTCGGCTGCACAGATGAAGTCACCCTCATTCTCGCGATCGGGATCGTCAGTGCAGAGGATCACCTTGCCTTGACGCAGGTCATCGAGGGCTTCTTCGATGGTATTGAATTCGAACATGCTTGCTCCTTTTTTATCTCGAACGAACGTTATGACTTGTTCTTTAAAACCCATTCATCAGCAGAAAATCTTTTGTGATACCTTGCGGGGGCTCGGGGGTAGGGTTGCTTGGCGGACCAAGGGAAAGAAGGCGGTCGACATATTTGCCGATCACGTCGGTTTCCAGATTGACCTCATCCCCCACGCGTTTCTGCGCGAGATTCGTTTCGGCGCGCGTATGCGGAATTACCGAAACGCTGAACGTATCATCGGTCAGGCGCGCCACGGTCAAACTGATGCCATCGATGGCGATCGAGCCCTTCAAGATGATGTGGCGAAGGATGCTCTGATCAGCGACGATGGTAAACCAGACCGCGTTGTCATCTGTCTCGACGCGCGTGATCTTGCCCACCCCATCAATGTGGCCCGAAACGATATGCCCACCGAAGCGTCCGTTAGCCGCCATGGCACGCTCAACATTCACTTTGCTGCCTGCATGCAGCGTGCCAAGATCCGAACGATCGAGCGTTTCATGCATGATGTCCGCATCGAACGTTCTCGCTGTGAACGCCGTAACGGTCAGGCAGACTCCATTCACCGCGATGCTGTCGCCCAGGTGAACGTCGTCCAAGATCTGCGGCGCTTCGACGGTAATGATGGCACTGTGCACGCCTTTGTGCAGGGCCTTCACGGTGCCCACCGCTTCGATTATTCCGGTAAACATTTCTGCACCTCGCATTCAAGAAGGATGTCTTGGCCAAGACGTGTGATGGTTGGCGTGCTGCAGTGGATCGCGTTCGCTGGCGTTTCAACCCCCAACCCCTGAACCGGGCTTGGTGCACCTACGCCACCGAAGATCTTCGGTGCGATATAAGCTTGCACACGGTCGACCAAACCTTTGGAAAAGAACGACCAAAGCAGGGTCGCACCACCCTCAACGATCACTGAATCGATGGATTTTTCTTTGCCAAGATAGGCCAGCAGCGCGGGAAGATCGACGTGAGTATGTTCGGTGGCTTGCACTGTTTTTGCAATGGTCTTGCTCGCTGTCTGCTCAACTATGTTTGCAGGTGATGCAGATTCCACCGGCGAAACGAGCACCTCGCAACCTGCCTCTTCAAGCGCTGCGATGCGCTCAGCAGGAGCTTGCGCCGCTACCGCGATCAGCGTAGGGATCACGCGTGCCGTTTGCACGAGCTTCGAAGTGAGCGGGATGCGCGCCGAAGAGTCAATCACCACACGCAAGGGGTTCTTCGTCTCCTGGTCAGGAATACGGCTCGTGAGCTCAGGATCGTCTGCCAGCACGGTTCCGATACCGACCATGATCGCCGCATAGCGATGGCGATCCTCATGAACCCTCTTACGCGCCGCTTCAGAGGTGATCCAGCGCGATGCACCCGTCCTGGTTGCGATCTTGCCATCAAGCGTCATCGCGTACTTCGCGATGACCTGCGGTAAACCGCTTTGAATGTAGTGGAAGAATACTTCGTTGATCGCGCTGCATTCGTCCAAAAGTACGCCTTCAACAACCTCGATACCTGCTTCGCGCAGAACCTCGAAGCCTTTGCCTGCCACCAGCGGATTAGGATCAGGCGCACCCACCACCACGCGTGCGATGCCCGCCTCGATGATAGCCTCCGTACAGGGCGGCGTCTTTCCCCAGTGGCAACACGGCTCGAGCGTCACGTAGATAGTGGCACCACGCGGGTCTTCCACACAATGCGCCAGCGCCTCGCGTTCGGCGTGCAGCTTGCCGTAGGCCGCGTGCCAGCCCTCGCCGATGATGCCACCGTCCTTCACGATAACGGCTCCTACCTGAGGATTAGGGTTGGTCCATCCAGCACCACGCGCCGCCAGCTCAAGCGCACGCGCCATATAGCGCTCGTGTTCGCTCGCACCCTGCGTGCCTTCACTGGTTGTATCCGCTGGAAACGCGCTCATCAAAAACACCTCCCTATCTCAACAGTCTCTTACGTGTTGCCTCGGCCTCGATCGGCCGAGCTCTTCAGAGCTGCTGACACAAGAAGGTGTCGTACATGATCGCGTGTTGCCTATCCGCTCGCGTCACAAGCGCCGCAATAAAAAAACCCTGAAACATAGCGTTCCAGGGCATATGACCACAACGATACAGCGATCGATCTTCTTCCATCCAGACTGTACTGTCGGTTCCGGAATTTCACCGAATCAGCCTTATTGAACTTGCGCCCAACAAGGGTCGCGGACTGTTACCGCCGGTCGGGAATCTCACCCTGCCCTGAAGATGTATTTTATTTTGCTTTACCAAACTATAGCGAATACGGCACAACCGTCAATACTCACTGCAAGTTAACTCGCGTAACGCACAGAATCTATCCTTAAGGTGACAAACTACCCGGTCGTTCGACATCTGAGTGGAAAATGTTACAAGGGTGATATCATTTTCAAATAGACAAACCGATCGTTAGGAGATCTCATGGAACCAAAAGAACAACTCGCTGAGGTAATGAAGAACACCTCCCTGATCGCGCTTGCAAGCTCGGTCGAAGACCTGCCGAACGTCCGTATCGTAGACATCTACTTCGATGAAAAGCGCAACGTAGTCGTCTTCCCTACTTCAGCCCTCTCGCCCAAGGTCAAGGAGTTCGAAGCGAACGACACCGTGGCTTTCACCACGATTCCCCAAGGCCCTGGACCAGTGGTTCGTGTGCAGAATGCCACCGTCTCAAAGAGCGATTGGTCAATCGATGAGATCAAAGACACGCTCATTGCACATCGTCCTGGCTTCGAGATGATGCTGAAAGGCTTTGGCGAGAATGTTGTGGTCTATGAGATTTCCTTCGCAAAAGCGCTCATCGCTGAAAAGGGTCAGAAGACCATCGTTGAACTTTAAGCTACGAAACTTATCTTTTACCATAAAAGCTAAAAACGAGAGGCCTGCAGCAATGCGAGCCTCTCGTTTTGTCCTATAGCCCCTAGGCTCTCATAAGGGCTTCGGGTGTGTGCTAGGGGTC
>OGRE01002981.1_pt1 | contig 10964 bp, 9 predicted proteins | sample 1553421 | NCBI WGS metagenome assembly OGRE01 (sample SAMEA2580076, study PRJEB22360) | human gut metagenome | biome: human gut; feature: human-associated habitat; material: faeces | place: Denmark | collected 2008/2010 | reverse complement strand
TCACTTTGTTCGAAGAGAAAGTGGTTTTGGCACAGGGAGAGCTTATCTCTACGGCGATGGTAAACTTCTACCTGCAGGAATGTGGTGTGAAGTCCGTGTTGCTTCCGGCTTTGGAATTCATGCGTACTGATAAGAACGCAGAACCGGACCCCGTATATATTAAGGATAAGTTGCGTGCTCAACTGGATCTTTATCCGGATACGGAAATCTACATTACGCAAGGTTTCATCTGCCGCAATGCTTACGGTGAGATAGACAACCTGCAACGTGGTGGTAGCGACTACACCGCTTCTCTGATCGGAGCAGCAGTGAACGCTTCCGAAATCCAGATCTGGACAGATATCGACGGTATGCACAATAACGACCCGCGTATTGTTGACAAGACCGCTCCGGTACGCCAGCTGCACTTCGAAGAAGCAGCCGAGTTGGCTTACTTCGGTGCAAAGATTCTGCACCCTACTTGTATCCAGCCGGCTAAATATGCCAATATCCCTGTCCGCTTGTTGAACACAATGGATCCGGAGGCTCCGGGCACACTGATTTCTAACGATACGGAAAAAGGCAAGATTAAGGCAGTAGCTGCAAAAGATAACATCACTGCTATTAAGATTAAATCCAGCCGCATGTTATTGGCTCATGGTTTCTTGCGTAAGGTGTTCGAAATCTTCGAAAGCTATCAGACATCTATCGATATGATCTGTACGTCAGAAGTCGGTGTATCTGTTACGATAGATAACACGAAACATCTTAATGAGATTCTGGACGACCTGAAGAAATACGGAACAGTAACCGTTGATAAAGAAATGTGTATCATCTGCGTTGTAGGTGACCTTGAATGGGAAAATGTCGGTTTTGAAGCAAAAGCACTCGATGCGATGCGCGATATACCGGTGCGAATGATCTCGTTTGGAGGAAGTAACTATAATATCTCCTTCCTCATTCGGGAGTGTGATAAGAAAGTAGCTTTACAATCGTTGAGCGATATGCTTTTCAACGGCAAATAATTCCACAAATAATACGAGCGCTTTTACCGAACTGATAAAAGCGCTCTTTTTTAACCAACTAAACAAGTTTTTCGAATTATGAAGGGAATATTTCCAATCGATAAATTCCGCACTTTGCAGACGCCCTTTTATTATTACGATACCAAAGTGCTGTGCGATACATTGTCGGCTATTAACCATGAGGTTGCCAAATATCCTAATTATTCAGTGCATTACGCTGTTAAAGCAAATGCTAACCCGAAAGTACTTACCATCATCCGTGAGAGCGGAATGGGAGCCGACTGTGTGAGCGGTGGAGAAATTCGTGCCGCTATCCGTGCAGGATTTCCGGCCAATAAAGTTGTTTTTGCAGGAGTAGGTAAAGCAGACTGGGAAATTAACCTCGGGCTGGAGTACGGCATCTTCTGTTTCAATGTAGAGTCTATTCCCGAACTGGAAGTAATCAATGAATTGGCTGCTGCTCAAAATAAGGTGGCTAATGTTGCTTTCCGTATCAATCCGGATGTAGGCGCACATACTCACGCAAATATCACTACCGGTTTGGCAGAAAATAAATTTGGTATCAGCATGCAGGATATGGACAAGGTGATAGATGTGGCGCAGGAGATGAAAAACGTAAAGTTTATCGGGCTTCATTTCCACATTGGTTCACAGATTCTGGATATGGGCGATTTTGTAGCTCTCTGTAATCGTGTCAATGAATTGCAGGATAAATTGGAAGCTCGCAGAATTCTGGTCGAACATATCAATGTAGGAGGTGGTTTGGGAATTGACTACGGACATCCCAACCGTCAGGCTATTCCGAACTTCAAGGATTACTTTGCTACCTATGCCGGACAACTGAAATTACGTCCTTATCAGACCTTGCATTTTGAATTGGGACGTGCAGTTGTAGGACAGTGCGGTTCCTTAATCTCTAAGGTTCTGTATGTAAAACAAGGCACACGGAAGAAATTTGCCATCCTGGATGCAGGTATGACCGATCTTATCCGTCCGGCTCTGTATCAGGCATTCCATAAAATGGAAAATATTACTTCCGAAGAACCATTGGAGGCATACGATGTAGTAGGACCGATCTGTGAATCGTCGGATGTTTTCGGAAAAGCGATTGACCTGAACAAAGTGAAGCGTGGTGACTTGATAGCCCTTCGTTCTGCTGGTGCTTATGGTGAAATAATGGCTTCCGGATACAACTGTCGTGAACTGCCGAAAGGATATACTTCCGACGAACTGGTGTAAGTAAAAAATGAACCACTACAATCAAAATGTGAATGTAGTTTAAAAATATAGGGTGCATGGAACAATTTTAACTGAAAGCTTGTTATTTTTGTAATGAGTTCAAAAAGAAACTACATTAACAACTTAATAAAAAATACGATTATGATTTCAGAAAAATTACAGAATGCAATTAACGAACAGATTACTGCTGAAATGTGGTCTGCTAACCTGTATTTAGCAATGTCTTTCTATTTTGAGAAAGAAGGTTTCAGCGGTTTTGCTCATTGGATGAAAAAGCAATCCCAGGAAGAAATGGGACATGCTTATGCAATGGCAGATTATATCATCAAACGTGGAGGAACTGCTAAAGTGGATAAAATAGATGTTGTTCCTAACGGATGGGGTACACCTCTCGAAGTGTTTGAACACGTTTACAAGCATGAATGTCATGTTTCTCAATTGGTGGACAAGCTGGTAGACGTAGCTGCTGCTGAAAAGGATAAAGCAACACAGGATTTCTTGTGGGGATTTGTTCGCGAACAAGTAGAAGAAGAAGCTACAGCACAAGGCATTGTTGACAAGATCAAGAAAGCTGGTGATACCGGAATTTTCTTTGTAGATTCACAATTGGGACAGCGTTAATGATGCTACTCTGAAAAAATAGTTCTTTATATAGATAGAAGCTGCCTGAATTTCTGTTCAGACAGCTTCTTTTTTTTCACTTATTAGGCTTATATGTTCGAAAATAAACTACCTTTGTATTACGAGTCAGAGAAAAATTAATCCCGATTATTATAAATGAATGGTGTGAATAGAGGAATTTTTAGATTGCTCCCTGTATTTTTATTGCTCTTTTTGGGGGTGAGTAGTTGTTCTCAAAAAGAAGAACGGCGTATTCTGGTTATCCACTCTTATGAGGAGACTTATGCGGCTTATCCGGAATTTAACCGGATGATAGCGGAGCAATTTGAAAAAGAAAAAATTGATGCTGATATTCGTACCGTTTATTTAGACTGTGAATCCTACTGGGAAGAACCGGAACTCGAACGGATGCGCTTTCTGGTTGATTCCGTATCGAGAGACTGGCGGCCGGAAGTGATTCTGGTGAATGAAGACCAGGCTACTTATTCATTGATGAAATGCGGAATTCAGTTGGCGAAAGAAGTGCCTGTGGTTTTTGGTGGTGTCAATTATCCGAATTGGGGATTACTGAAACATCATCCCAACGTGACAGGCTTCCATGACAAGATAGCCTTTAATGAGAATATCAGTGTGGCAAAAGAGCTTTTCGGTGAGCACGTTCGTTTGTTTACCATGCTCGATACTACCTATATCGACAGACAAATCAGAAGAGATGCAAAGGAGCAGTTTAAAGGACATAAAGTGACCGGATTCATAGATAATCCCGAACTTTCTCCTGAAGAACAGATACGTTTGGCACAGGAAGAAGGCTATACCCGTTTCATGGCTATTCCTTTGCGTAATGCCAGAAATCATTCGGATGCTACCTTTATGTGGGTTTTAAACAGGAGTTACCGCGATCAATGTTATATCCAGTTGAAACGTGATTACACCACTATTAATATTGGGAGTATCTGTGGTAGTCCTAGTCTGACAGCTATTAATGAAGCCTTTGGGTTTGGTGAGAAGTTGTTGGGTGGATACATCACTTCGCTGCCTATTCAGGTAGAAGAAGAGGTGAAAACTGCCGTTCGCATATTGCATGGCGCAAGTCCCTCGGATATACCCATTGTTGAAAGCCGGAAAGAGTATGTCGTAGACTGGAATACAATGACGCAAATTGGTTTGAGTAAGGAAAGTATTCCTGCTAACTATCGTATTATCAATATTCCGTTCAGAGATGAATATCCGTTTTTGTGGGGAGCCTTAGTCGCTTCATTTGTTCTTTTCCTGATTTTACTTTTTGCTTCTCTTTGGTGGCTATATCTTCGGGAACAGATGAGGAAAAAACAGGCTCTTATAGCATTGGCTGATGAAAAAGAAACATTGTCATTAGCCATTGAGGGTGGAATGACGTATGCTTGGAGATTGGATAAGGGTTGTTTTGTTTTTGAAGATGCATTCTGGGCGTCGCAAGGGTTAAATCCTAGACAACTTTCGTTTAAGGAATTCATGAGCTTTATTCATCCCGATCATTGGGAGGGAGTGAAGTTCAACTGGCGAAATCTGAAAAGTGCTCATAAAAAAATTGTGCAGGAGCTTTGTAACTTCGACGGTAAAGGCTATCAGTGGTGGGAGTTTCGTTATACTACTAAACAGCTTTCGGGTGGTGAATATAAAACAGCAGGTTTGCTGCTCAACATACAAGATATAAAAGATCGTGAGGAGGAACTGGAAGCTGCACGCTTACTCGCTGAAAAGGCAGAATTGAAACAATCATTCCTGGCAAATATGAGCCATGAGATACGTACTCCACTTAATTCGATTGTTGGCTTTGCCAATATTCTGGCATTGGAAGATGGATTGAGTTCCGTAGAACGCGAAGAATACATCGGCACTATTAATAAGAACAGCGAGTTGCTGCTCAAATTGATTAACGATATTCTGGAGCTTTCTCGTATCGAATCAGGCTATATGTCTTTCTCGTTTAAGAAATGTAGGGTGAGAGAGCTGATTGATGACATTTATATGACTCACCAGGTATTGATTGCTCCACGCCTGGAATTCCTGAAAGAAGTGGATAATATACCTTTGGAAATTAATGTGGATAGAGAGCGCTTGATACAAGTTCTAACAAATTTCTTGAATAACGCCAGTAAATTTACGGAAACCGGATATATCAAATTAGGGTATATTTATCTGCCGGATGAGGGGCATGTGCGGATTTATGTAGAAGATACTGGGAGAGGTATTCCACGCGAAGAACAACGGATGATTTTCAGCCGTTTCTACAAACAGAACGAATTTTCACAGGGAGCAGGATTGGGGCTTTCTATTTGTCAGGTAATTATAGAAAAACTGGGTGGAAGGATTGAACTCAAATCCGAAGTAGGCAAGGGAAGTCGCTTTACGGTCATCCTTCCTTGCCGGGTAGTGTCTTGATAAAACTTAATAGGAGGGATTGTCAACCGTGTTATTTTTTGTTTTTCCCTTTCTCCATCGTTCCCAAGTAAATCTCCAGTGAACGGGTGGAAATCTGTATTTCGCGGAAAGATACGCCTAGAGAGGCTATCAACAGAATCAGTGCCAGTCCGAATACGTAAGCAGAAAATAATTGCAGTCCGATATAAATAAGAAACATACTGACTACGCAAAGAAAAAGACTTGCAATACCCAGTCCTTGCATTGTACGGGTCAGGTTCAACCGTTTCCGTAAATTCTCGATTTGAGCTTCAGTGATATCCGAAGGGTTCTCCACGTAGCGGTCACGCAGTTGGCGCACAAGTTGGGCATACGATAAGAAACGGTTGGTGTAAGCCAACAAAATCAATGAAACTGCCGAGAAAAGTAGGGCAGGAGTAGTGAGGGTCAGTTCTTCCATAATCTATTTTTTGTAGTCAGCGGTTCAAAATTCATTTTATAAAAGAGAATTTAGGTGCAGATTACATAGATTTCACGTATTATACGTTTTTTAGAATGAAGCTTGTTATAAAGCAACTGTGTAAGATACGTGAAATCTGTGTGATCCGTGTAATCCGCGCCTAAAATATAGATTCCGCAAGGAAACCTTGCTTCGGAGTTATTCCGCTTTCAATACGTTGAGCTCTTTACCTACCTTGATAAAGGCAGCGATACACTTGTCAAGATGTGCTTTTTCGTGTCCTGCAGAAATCTGTACACGGATGCGGGCCTGATCTTTCGGCACTACCGGATAGTAGAAACCTGTCACATAGATTCCTTCTTCCTGCATACGTGCAGCATAAATTTGAGACAGTTTCGCATCATACAGCATTACCGCACAAATAGCACTTTGCGTCGGTTTAATATCAAATCCGGCAGCCGTCATCTTATCACGGAAATAGTTTACATTTTCAACCAACTTGTCATGCAGGGCATTGCTCTCTTTCAGCATCTTGAAAACTTCAAGACTTGCACCGATGATACCTGGAGCCAATGAGTTGGAGAACAAATACGGGCGACTGCGTTGACGGAGCAAATCAATGATTTCTTTACGTCCGGTGGTAAATCCTCCCAGTGCACCGCCGAAAGCCTTACCCAACGTTCCGGTATAAATATCTACACGTCCGTGAGTCTTATACAACTCGCTTACGCCATGACCAGTGGCACCTACCACACCGGCAGAGTGAGACTCGTCCACCATTACTAACGCATCGTATTTCTCGGCAAGATCACAAATCTGATCCATCGGAGCTACATTGCCATCCATTGAGAACACACCGTCCGTAACAACAATACGGAAACGTTGTGCCTGCGCTTCTTGCAGACATCTTTCCAGGTCTTTCATGTCAGCATTGGCATAACGGTAACGTTTCGCTTTACAAAGACGTACCCCGTCAATGATAGAAGCGTGGTTTAGCGAGTCCGAGATAATGGCATCCTCTTCAGAGAAAAGCGGTTCGAATACACCGCCGTTAGCGTCAAAGCAGGCAGCATACAGAATCGTGTCTTCAGTCTGGAAATAGTCCGAGATGGCAGCTTCCAGTTCTTTGTGTATATCTTGTGTTCCACAAATGAAACGGACGGATGACATTCCGTATCCACGGTTGTTCATCATTTCCTGCGAAGCCTTGATTAATCGGGGATGATTGGACAATCCTAGATAGTTGTTTGCGCAGAAGTTTAATACTTCCTTACCTTTTACTGTGATGGCAGCTTGCTGCGCACTTTCAATCAGTCGTTCTTCTTTATAAAGTCCGGCTTCCTTGATTTCAGCCAATGTTTGGCGGAGATATTCTTGCATTTTACCGTACATAGTGTTTGGGTGATTAAGTTATATTGCAAAGGACACAATTTTTCTTGGAATAACAATGTCTTTTTGATTAAAATCTGAAAAAAAAGTGCTTACTTTGCGCACTATTTAAGCTTGATATTCTAAGTCAGAAGAAAAAATGGAACACATTTTGATTATTGGAGCTACCGGACAGATCGGGTCCGAACTTACAATGGAGTTACGTAAACGCTATGGAAATACAAATGTTGTAGCAGGTTATATACCGGGTGCAGAGCCTAAAGGAGAATTGAAAGAGTCCGGTCCTTCGGCAATTGCTGATGTGATGGATGCGCAGGCGGTGGCATCTGTGGTAAAAGAGTATCACATTGATACGATTTATAATTTGGCTGCTCTGTTGTCCGTAGTTGCCGAGTCGAAACCCAAGCTGGCCTGGAAAATAGGCATCGATGGATTGTGGAATGTGCTGGAAGTGGCACGTGAACAAGGGTGCGCAGTGTTTACTCCGAGTTCTATCGGTTCGTTTGGCGCTAGTACGCCTCACACGAAAACACCGCAGGACACCATTCAACGTCCCCGTACCATGTATGGAGTCACTAAAGTAACGACAGAGTTATTGAGTGATTACTATTTTAATAAATACGGTGTCGATACCCGTGCTGTCCGTTTTCCGGGCATTATTTCGAATGTGACCCCTCCGGGAGGAGGTACGACCGATTATGCTGTCGATATTTACTACTCGGCAGTGAAAGGAGAAAAGTTTGTGTGCCCCATTAAGCAAGGCACTTTAATGGATATGATGTACATGCCGGATGCGCTGAATGCAGCAATCACACTGATGGAAGCCGATCCGGCAAGATTGATACACCGCAATGCTTTCAATATCGCTTCCATGAGTTTCGATCCGGAAACGATATATCAAGCTATCAAGAAGCATGTGCCGCAGTTTGAGATGATTTATGATATAGATCCTTTGAAGCAGCGCATAGCCGATAGCTGGCCCGATAGTCTGGATGATACCTGTGCTCGTGAAGAGTGGGGATGGAAGCCGGCCTACAATTTGGAAAGCATGACGGTGGATATGCTTGAAAAGTTAAGAGAGAAACTGAAATAATGAAAAAACTAATTGCAGGGGTCATACTGCTCGGTATATTGAGCTCTTGTGGAAACAAGAAAACAAATATTGACCCCTTCGCATCTATTACTAAAGAGGTGGATTCAGTCCGGCAGATAGCCGATTCTAGCCACCATGACAAATCGCCGGAAGATCCGCAGCCTATACAGGCGGATGAATCTTTCGATGATTTTATTTACAATTTTGCTTCCGATGATGTGTTACAGCGTCAGCGTGTGAAATTTCCATTGCCCTACTACAATGGAGATAAGAAGTCAAACATTGAGGAACGCAACTGGAAGCATGACGACTTGTTTACCAAACAGCATTATTATACACTGCTGTTTGATAGAGAAGAAGACATGGATTTAGTAGGAGATACCTCCCTCACTTCTGTGCAGGTAGAGTGGATGTTCGTGAAAACACGAATGGTGAAAAGATACTATTTTGAACGTATCAAAGGTGCATGGATACTGGAGGCAATCAACCTGCGGCCCATTGAACAAAGTGATAATGAAAACTTTGTTGAGTTTTTCGGACATTTTGCAACGGATAGTCTTTTTCAGAGTCAGCGTGTGCGGGAGCCGTTGGCTTTTGTAACCAGTGATCCGGACGATGATTTCTCCATTTTGGAGACAACCCTCGATCTTAATCAGTGGTTCGCCTTCAAACCGGTACTTCCTGTCGACCGCCTTTCTAATATTAATTACGGACAGCGGAATGACGATGATTCGCCCACGAAAATCCTGGCGTTGAAAGGTATCGGAAATGGTTTTTCCAATATCCTTTATTTCCGCCGGAAAGCCGGAGAATGGGAATTGTATAAGTTTGAAGATACAAGTATCTGATACAGGTTACGATGCACTATAACAGTATAACTTATAACTAAAAATATATGTATTCTCTTTTGCCCTACAATACATTCGGCATCGATGTCAGTGCCGCTCGTTTTTTAGAATATTCTTCGGTTGAAGAACTGAAGAAGCTGATTGTGCAAGGTGCCATTGTGACACCTTTTTTGCATATTGGTGGCGGCAGTAACCTGCTGTTTACCAAAGATTACGACGGGTTGATACTCCATTCCCGCATTGAAGGAATCGAAGTGACGGAGGAAGATGAACACTCTGTGTCGGTACGAGTGGGAGCGGGAGTAGTATGGGATGACTTCGTTGCATATTGCGTAGAACATGGATGGTATGGAACGGAGAACCTGTCGCTCATCCCCGGTGAGGTCGGAGCGAGCGCGGTACAGAACATCGGAGCTTATGGCGTTGAAGTGAAAGATCTGATAACAGCTGTGGAAACGGTGAACATTCAAGCTGAAGAACGCGTTTATTCGGTGGAAGAGTGTGGATATACCTACCGCAACAGTATCTTTAAACGCCCGGAAAACAAGTCGGCTTTTGTCACCTATGTCCGTTTCCGACTTAGTAAAAAAGAACATTATACGTTAGATTATGGAACCATTCGTCAGGAGCTTGAAAAATATCCGGCATTGACGCTTTCTGTTGTACGGAAAGTGATAATTGATATTCGTGAGAGCAAGTTGCCCGACCCGAAGGTAATGGGAAATGCCGGCAGCTTCTTTATGAATCCCATTGTGCCGAAAGAAAAACTGGAAGCCCTGCAGCAGGAATATCCCCGGATACCTTACTATGAGCTGGCAGAAGATCGGGTGAAAATTCCGGCAGGATGGATGATCGACCAATGCGGCTGGAAAGGTAAGGCCTTAGGTCCGGCTGCCGTACATGATAAACAAGCGCTGGTGTTAGTGAATCTTGGTGGAGCAAAAGGTAGCGATATTCTTGCGCTTTCAGATGCAGTCCGAGCCTCTGTTCATGAGAAGTTTGGCATTGATATCCACCCGGAAGTTAACTTAATAAATTGAGAAGTAACAAGTGAAAGTAAGAATCATTGGAAGTGGAACATCGACGGGAGTACCCCAAATCGGCTGTACATGTCCGGTTTGTACTTCTACCGATCCGAAAGATAACCGATTGCGTGCATCTGCTATTGTTGAGACAGATGATGCGCGAATTTTGATAGATTGCGGTCCGGATTTCCGGACACAGGTATTGCGTCTTCCTTTTGAGAAGATAGATGGTGTGCTCATTACGCATGAACATTATGACCATGTGGGTGGGTTGGACGATTTGCGTCCGTTTTGCCGGTTTGGTTCAGTGCCTATTTATGCGGAAAATTATGTGGCACAAGGCTTGCGCTTGCGTATGCCCTATTGTTTTGTTGACCATCGTTATCCGGGAGTTCCCGACATTCCTTTGCAGGAAATCTCGGTGGGACAGGCTTTTTCAGTTAACCACACGGAGGTGCTTCCTTTACGTGTGATGCATGGCCGATTGCCTATTCTGGGATATCGTATCGGGCAATTAGGTTATATCACTGATATGCTGACCATGCCCGAAGAATCCTATGAACAATTGGCGGGAATAGATGTTTTGGTAGTGAATGCACTTCGGATTGCCACGCATCCTACTCATCAGAATTTGGAAGAAGCCTTGGCAGTGGCGCAGCGCATTCAGGCAAAGAAGACGTACTTTATACACATGAGTCATGATATGGGCTTGCATGCGGAGGTTGAAAAGAGCCTTCCGGAAAATATTCACCTGGCATTCGACGGATTGGATATCTATCTTTGATTATCGGTGAAATTTTTAGCAAAAGTTTTGTTTTCTTTGTAGAAATTATTATTTTTGCACCTAGCCGATAAACAGCGAATATTATGAAACTTCGTACGATA
>OGRE01002979.1_pt1 | contig 10978 bp, 9 predicted proteins | sample 1553421 | NCBI WGS metagenome assembly OGRE01 (sample SAMEA2580076, study PRJEB22360) | human gut metagenome | biome: human gut; feature: human-associated habitat; material: faeces | place: Denmark | collected 2008/2010 | reverse complement strand
CGCTCGCTCGGCGGCGCAAGGGGGGCGGCTATCCCAAGCCCCAAAAAAGCCTGATACGTTGGATACGAGGGATTGCCGAACATGGGCTAGCACACACCTTCCACAAAGCGGTCGAGCTCAACAAAGCGGGAACCCTTGACCAGTACAACATCATGTTTTTCAAGCGCGCCGCCCATGCGGTCGAGCACCTGCTGATAATCGGAGAACACTTGGATGCGGTCCTCGTCCATGCCCATCATTCGCGCGGCATCGGCCATAAGCTGGGCCAGCTCACCACCCACGCACGCCAGCATGTCGAGCTTCTTGGCGGCGGCATAGGCGCCCACGAGCTCATGCATGCGAGGAGCCTCATCGCCCATCTCGCCCATCTCGCCCAGGATAGCCATGCGAGACCCCGTGCACGAAAGCGAGCACAGCAGATCGAGGCCAGCAGCCATCGATTCGGCACTGGCGTTATAGGAGTCATCGACGATGCGTGCACCGCTCTTGGCGCGCTTGATCTCCTGGCGGTGACCGGTGATCGTGAGGCCCCTAAAGGCAGCATCGATCTGCTCGGGCGTCACGCCCAAGCGATAGGCAACCGCGGCGGCCTTAACGGCATTAGGAACGGACTGCACGCCGGGGATGGCAAGCATGGTATCGATTGTCTCACCCTGGCCAAAATCGAGCGTAAAGACCGGACGGCCCTCGTCATCAACACGAATGTCGCGGGCACGGACCTCATCATCGTCCGAGACGCCGGCCAGCATCACGTCGATACCAGCAGGCTGGGCGAACGTATCGCGAATGAACGGCGTAAAGTCGTCCTCGCCGCCCAAAACCAGCAGCGGCAAGAAGTCGCCAGCGGCGCACATACCCTGGACAATCTCGGCCTTAGCGCGGGCGATGTTCTCGCGGCTACCCAAAATGCCGATATGAGAGGTACCAATCTTGCTCACGATGGCAAGGTTGGGATTGGCGGACTGGGACAGGCGCTCGATCTCGTGGAAATGGTTCATGCCCATCTCGAGTACCAGGACCTCGGTATCGGCCGGAGCGGAAAGCACCGTGAGCGGCATGCCGATCAGGTTATTGAAATTGCCCTTGGTGGCCCAGACACGATAGCGCTTGGCGAGCACGGCGGCGAGCACGTCCTTGGTCGTCGTCTTGCCAATGGAACCGGTAATACCAACGACCAGGCAGCCGAGCTCCAGACGGTACGTGTGCGCCAAACGCAGCAGAAAGTCCTCGGGATCATCGGTCAGCAGGATGGCACAGCCCTTGTCCTGCGCCAGCGAGACCAGCTCGGCCTCGGGCTCACGCGTCATTACGACGGCGCCGGCACCCGACTGGACGGCACGGGAAGCAAAATCATTGCCGTCGACGTTTTCACCGGGAAAGGCGACGAAAATCGTCCCTTCCTCGACCTGACGCGAGTCGATAACGCACCCGCGGCATACCCGATCGGCTTCTCCCGTCACGGTTCGGGCCCCTGTTGCGGCCGCGAGGTTGTTGACGGCGATCTCTATCATTGCAGCTCCCCTGTAAACCTAATAATGCTATCGGCGTATTGTATCCCAGCGCCGCGCATGCGTGGTGCAGGGCATGTGAACACCCCTCATATGGGACAACAAACCACGCCCCAAAGATTGTAACCCCCTACCTCGTGTGCGGAATACCCAGCACGTCGAGTGCGTTGGCCATAATGGACTGGAACGGCACCGCAGCGGCATCTGAGCCGCTCGGCGTTCCGTCGAGCGTGATATAGCACAGCACCTTGGGCGATTGTGCCGGTGCAAAGCCCATAAAGGACGACATGTAGTTCTCCTTGAGGTAGGCGTGGTTTTCGTGGGGCCGTACCGGTCTTACCCGCCACGTCATAGCCGTCAACTGCGCCGCCAACGCCCGTGCCTTCGGACACGACCGTCTGCATGCATGATGTCACCTGGGATGCGGCGTCCTCAGAAATCGCGCGCGCGCCTTCGCCCCAGTCCTTCTCATCGCCTTTGCTGGACTTATAGAAGTGCGGGGTCATCATCACGCCGCCGTTGGCGATGCCGCCCACGGCACGTGCGATCTCAATCGGCGAGACGGACAGCGCCTGTCCAAAGCTCATCGATCCCAGCGTGGCGCCGTCATACTGGTCACGCTCCTTGACGATGCCCAGGCTCTCGCCCGGAAAATCGACACCCGAGCTGTGACCGATGCCCCACTTGTCCACATAGGCGGCAAAGTCGTCGGCACCGATCTTGCGCCCCACCAGGACAAAGCCCACATTGGACGAACGGCGCATCATCTCGCGCACATCCATGGTCATGGCATAGTCGCGCTTGTCGGCATCGGTAACGGTATCGTCGCCCACCTTGATACTCGCCGGCACCTCAAACGACGTACTCGATCGCACGACGCCCAAGTCGAAGCCGGCGCCCGCCACGAGCGTCTTAAAGACCGAGCCGGGCTCGTAGGCGTCGGTGACCAGGCGCAGGTTCATATCCTCGGTCTTGGCGTTCTCCAGATCGGTCTGGTCGTAGGTCGGGTACGAGCAGGCTGCGAGAATTTCACCGGTCGTGGGGTCGGTGACCAGCGCCGAGCCGTTCTTGGCCTTTGTCTTCTCGACAGCCTCTGCCAGGGCATCCTCGGCCGCACGCTGGATATTGACGTCGAGCGTCGTCACGATATCAACGCCGTCGACCGCGGCCACCTTTTTATAGGCACCGCCCGCGATATAGCTGCCGTCCCTCGCGCGCTCGCGTACGAGAGAACCGTTCGTGCCAGTCAGAAGCTTGTTGTATTGCTTTTCGAGACCCGTCAAGCCGTCGTTGTCCACATTCACTACACCCAGCACCTGCGATGCCAGATTGCCGTATGGATATACGCGCTTCATGGCCTGCTCAAAAAGCACGCCGGGCAGGTTCTTCTTCTCCAGCGCCGCAACATCGTCTTCGTCCACCTGGCGCTTGATATACACCCAGGTTCCATCGGACTCAACGAGCTTGCGGCAGGTCTTTTTATCGATTCCAGTTGCCTTGACCAGCGCCGACACCGTCTTGTCAACATCCTCGACAAGCTGCGGGTTCACGGCGATGTTGCGACATTCGACCGACGACGCCAACACGTTGCCGTTGCGGTCGTAGATGGTGCCGCGTTTGGCATAGAGGGTCTGCGCAAGCAGGCGGCGCGCATCGGCACGCTCGCGCAGTTTATCGGCTTCGACAATTTGATAGTCGGCAAGGCGAAAGACGCCCAAGCCCAAGCCAAGCCCGATGAAGCCCATGACGGCTTTGCGGCGAGGAAGAGGCGCGCCTGTGAGCCATTCGGTCGACGAACTCTTGCGCGACCTGGTGTTATGCACTTGAGGGCCGCCCGAGCCGCGAAGTCGCGACGCCGGGTCGTTGCCACGGGACTGCCCGGCGTTGTAAGATTGCCGACCCGTTCCTTGATAACCAGAACGTCCCCGCGACGAGGGACGTCCAGAACCGCGGCCCCCATCGGAACCGCGGCGATAGTCATTTGTCATACTCAGCTACCGTCTTGCTACTGAGCGGTCGCGGTCGCGTTGGCGCCCGCGGCTGCATCCTGCGAAAAGTCAAGTGTAACGCTCTCGCTGGGCTCCACCATGCCATAAGCGCCCGCAAGGTCGCGAATGCGCGTGTCGGCGCCATAGACCGAATGCATGACCTCCAGGTCGGAGCTCTCATCGGTCGCCTTTTCGAGCGTGCTGGTAAGCTCGGCGTTGCTGTTGAGCACCTGGGCCGTAACACCGGCGAGCGCCACGCGGGCGACGCCGATCGTCATGAAGATAGCCGCAATGATGCAAAACGTTTTAAGAACGCTCATGAAAACCGGGCTTACCGCCTGGTTTGCCTGACGGCCCGCGCCCGTGTAGACATCAAAGCGCGGCGCGCGCTGCTCACGGGGAGCAACGGGAGCCTGCGGCGTCTCACGATAGGCGGGCATGGCGTTCATATCATAGGCGAGTGCTGCGCTTGAAGTGTTGTAGCCCATGATATGCCGCCTCCCATCCCGAGTACGTTGGTAGTGTGTTTAAGCTTCGTTTATGGTGCGAGCGGGAGGTCCAATATCGCGCGGTCGCGCCTACAGACGCTGCGCCACGCGGATTTTGGCTGATCTCGCCCGAGGGTTGCGCTCAACCTCATCAGGCTGGGCAACCAAGGGTTTGCGGGTGATGACCTTGAGTATCGGCACGTTGCCGCACACGCACACCGGAATCTCCGGCGGACACGTGCACCCCTGGCTCATCTCCTTAAAGTGGTTCTTTACGATACGGTCCTCGAGCGAGTGATACGAGATGACGCAGATACGTCCGCCCGGGTTGAGCCACCTGGTGGCGGCATCAAGCCCTCGTTCGAGCACATCGAGCTCGTGATTGACCTCGATGCGAATGGCCTGGAAACTTTTCTTGGCCGGGTGTCCGCCATGCCGACGAGCGGCAGCCGGGATACCCGCCTTGATGATCTCGACAAATTGGCCGGTGGTTTCGATCGGTTCTTGCTCGCGGCGGCGCACGATCTCGCGCGCGATCTGCGAGGCGAACTTCTCTTCGCCGTAGACGCGTAGAATCCGGGCGAGGTCGTGTTCGTTATAGGTGTTGATGACCTCAGCTGCGTTTAAGGTGTTACTGCCCGGATCCATCCGCATGTCCAATGGGGCGTCCTCGTTATACGAAAAGCCCCTGCCAGGGATATCGAGTTGCGGTGACGAAACGCCCAAATCGAACAGGAAGCCATCGACCCCGGGCACCTCGGCCGAGCAAAGCAGCTCGTCCAAGTCGCCGAAGTTGCCCTTCAGCAGCTGGTGCGGAACGCCGGGAACCTCGCGGTCCAGACGGGCGCCAGCGGCCTCGAGGGCCATGTCGTCCTGATCGACGCCGAGCAAAAGGCCCGTCTCCCCCACCTGCGCGGCCATCTTTACCGAATGGCCGGCACCGCCAAGGGTGCAATCGCAGACAACGGAGCCGCTCTTTAGCCGCAGCGACTCAAGCACTTCGCCGAGCATGACAGGTTCATGCCGATATTCTTGTGTCAAGATCCCACGCTCCATCCGTTACCCGTGCCTTGCCCTTACGAGAAGAAGAGGTCCAGCAGGGCCTCATCGTCATCGTCCTCAACGGCCGCGGCGCGATCCCAAACCTCAAGGTGGTCGTAGTTGCCCACAACCGTGACCTCGCGGTCGAGGTTCGCCTGCTTGCGGAGAGACTCGGAAAGACCGATACGACCGGCGCTGTCCACGTCCATCGACGTGGTGCGCTTGTTGATCGCCCTCATGAGCTTCTGGTCATTAATGTCACGCGGGTTAAAACCCTCGTGACCCTCACGACCCGCGAAGAGTCCTTCGACCCACTTATCGAAGGCCTCGGCAGAGAACACGTACAGAGCATCGACATCCAGGGCTTTGAACACGCGAACGTGCTCTCCAAGCTCCTCGCGAAGGGGTGCAGGCAGGGACAGACGACCTTTTGCATCGAGATTGCGCTCGTATGCACCAGTCATTCCCATGTGCGCCCTCCCCTCGGTTACTCAGATGGCACGTACGCGGGGAACCACCCCGCCTGTCGACGTCATCAATAATATGGGGAACCGCCCCATTTTTCAACACCTTTCCCCACCCCTTCCCCCACCCCGCCCCACCACTCCACTCACCATATATTGCAAAACACCCCCAAGCATATGTTCGAAAACACAATATGTTGTGTTTTCAGCAAAGGCGTGATGCCACCTGTAGAACCACACCCGCGAACCTCAACCTTCAAGTTGACCTTGAGGCGATTTTTACGTCCCTTTACATGCCGTTCACATCGCCCCCAAACTCCCCCACCCAAGGCACGTGCGGCCCACCACCGCGACGCCAAGTGGCGAAAAATGGGACGGGCCCCAGATTGCCCATGCGCGCGCAAAAGCACGCCGCGGCAATCTGGAGCTCGTCCCCAAATACCTATAAATATGCAGGTCAGCGATGTGTTAACGATGTGCCAGCGGGTGCGCCGCCAAATAGACCTCGGTCAGTTGCGTACGATCGACATGCGTGTAGACCTGCGTGGTCGATATATCGGCATGTCCCAAGATCTCCTGTAGCACACGGAGGTCTGCGCCGCCCGCAAGCATATGGGTGGCAAAGGAGTGACGCAGCGTATGGGGATGGAGCCCCACCAGTCCCACCTGGCGCCCGTAGCGCTCACAGATGGCATGGATGCCCTGGCGCGACAGACGGCGGCCGTTCTTATTTAAAAAGACCGCCGAGGTCTCGGTTCCGCGGGCATGGGCCGCCAAGCGAGAACGCCCCTCAGTTACATAAAGCGTCAGAGCTCGCGCCGCGCTTCCTACCAGCGGGGACAGGCGTTCCTTCGAGCCCTTACCACGAACGAGCACAAAGCCATCGTCGATATGGATATCGCCCACATCGAGCCCCACCAACTCGCTCACACGCAAACCGCATCCGTAGAGCACTTCCAAGATGGCATGGTCACGCAAGCCCATCTCGCCCTCGGGGAAATCTTGATCGAGCAGCGCCGAGACATCCTCCACCGATAGATACTCCGGCAAACGCTCAGCCTTTTTAGGCAGGCGCAACGCCGCCGTTGGATTTTGGGCCACAGCCCCATCGCGCACCAAAAAGGCATGCAGGCCCTTCACGGCCGCAAGCGCACGCTCCACCGAGGCATCCGAATAGCCCCCATCGCGACGGTCGGCGACAAAGCCCTCCACGACCTGACGGGTCACCTCTTCAAAAGACACAATACCCGCCCGCTCCAGATAGGCGCAGTACGTCGTCAGGTCACGACGATAGGCCGCAATCGTGTTGCGCGCCAAACCCCGCTCGACCGCGAGGTAATCGAGATACTCCCCCGCCGCCACGGCGAGCGACGAGGGAGTAGCTTCGGTATGTTCCTTATTCGCCGGCACCCTTAGTCCGTAGCGAGGTTCATGGGCGTCACCTGCAGACGGTCGACACCCTCGTGCTGGCCGATCGAAGCGCGCACGAACTCGCGGAACAGCGGCTGCGGGTTGGTCGGGCGGCTCTTGAACTCGGGATGAGCCTGGGTTGCCACATACCACGGATGCACGTCGCGCGGCAGCTCGACCATCTCGACCAGGCGCTCGTCGGGCGACAGACCCGAGATAACCAAGCCGGCGTCCTCGAGCTGGTCACGGAAGGCGTTGTTGAACTCAAAGCGATGACGGTGACGCTCGTAGACGAGCTCCTCGCCATATGCCTCGCGAGCAAGGGTATCGGCGGCGAGCTTGCACGGATAGGCGCCCAGGCGCATGGTGCCGCCCTTCTCGGTCACGTCCTCCTGCGAGCTCATCAGATCGATGACGCTAAACGGGCCGTCCGGATCGAACTCGGAGGAGCTGGCGCCGGCAAGGCCGACGACGTTGCGGGCGAACTCGCACACGGCCACCTGCATACCCAGGCAAATGCCCAGATACGGAATCTTGTGCTCACGGGCAAACTCGGCCGCGAGGATCTTGCCCTCCAGGGCGCGCTTGCCAAAGCCGCCGGGGACCAGGATGCCCGAGGCGTCGCCCAGAACCTCGGAGACATTCTGCTCGTCGAGGCTCTCGCCATCGACCAGCTGCACGTCAACGTGGCGATCGTAGAACACACCAGCGTGGTGCAGGGCCTCGATAACCGACAGGTAGGCATCGGGCAGCTGCGTGTACTTGCCTACAACGGCGATCTTGACCTTGTCGGCGTGATGGTTGGCATGGTTCTGCTTACGCAGGAACTCATTCCAGTCACTCATGTCGCGCTCACGCGGGTCCAGACCCAAACGCTCGCAAATGCGCAGGTCAAAGTCCTGCTCGGCAAGCAACTGCGGAACATCGTAGATGCTCGCGCAGTCCTCGTTGGTAAAGACACAGTCGGTGTCGACGTCGCAGAAGCTTGCGATCTTGCCGCGGATGGCATCGTCGATATGGTGGTCGGAGCGCAGAACGATAATATCGGGCTGGATACCAAAGCTGCGGAGCTCCTTAACGGAGTGCTGCGTCGGCTTGGTCTTGACCTCGTGGGCGGCGGCGATATAGGGAACGAGCGACACGTGGATGTAGCAGACGTTCTCGGGGCCGGCCTCCTTGCGATACTGGCGAATGGCCTCGACAAACGGCTGCGACTCAATGTCGCCGATAGTGCCGCCCAGCTCAGTGATGACCACGTCGGAGCCGGTCTGCTCCTCAATACGACGGAACTTTTCCTTAATGGCGTTCGTGACGTGCGGAATCACCTGTACGGTGCCGCCCAAAAAGTCACCGCGACGTTCACGGGCGATCAGGCTCTTATAGATGGCACCAGTCGTAAAGTTGGAATCGCGGGTTAGGTTCTCGTCAATAAAGCGCTCGTAGTGGCCCAGGTCCAGATCGGACTCGTAGCCGTCCTCGGTCACAAAGACCTCGCCATGCTGGAACGGGCTCATGGTGCCGGGGTCGACGTTCAGATACGGGTCGGCCTTTTGCATCGTTACCTTGTACCCGCGCGACTTGAGCAGACGGCCCAGCGAGGCCGCGGTAATACCCTTGCCCAGAGACGAAACCACGCCGCCGGTCACGAACACATGCTTGGTCATATTGAGTTACCTGCGCTTCCCGTAGAAGTTGTCCATACACATCTTACGGGTCTTCATTGTAATACTCGCGACGCGCGCCGCACGCATTTTTTCTTACGCGCAATCGCATTTCTCCATCTCGAAACAAAACGCCGTCCGGTTGCCCAGGCGGCGTCGTTTCCACTATGAATGCACGCTGTTATCGATCGGCGGCTTCATCCTCGATCAAGTCCTTCACGAGCATACCGGCACGGATGCCCTCTAGATACCATTCGCCACGCTCCGTGAGACAAATACCATTTGCGAGCTGGCCGCCGTCGTCGCTGTAGCGCGAGACGACCTCGATGATGTCTTCGGATTCCAAGCGTTCAATTGCCGCGCGGGCGCGATACGGAGACACCCCCACACGCTCGGCAAGCGTCTTGCGCGAAAAGCCATAAAATCCGCCGTTGTCTTCGGACAGCTGTGCGATCTCCATCAGCACCTGCACCTCGACACGCTTCATATCGTTGACACTCGCACGACCCTTGCCAGCCATGGCAGCCTCCTCAAACCGAGCACGGGCATCACCTGCACCGTGCGCGACCGGCACACCCCATGATGGCCGGCAACATCCATCATGCGGCATCCCCGCAAAAGGATGAAACAGTTAGGGTTATTGTATACCGCCCAAATCGCTTATAGGCAGGTAAACGGGCTATTTTTAGGTTAAACGGTAGCTTTGTTGATAAAAGGGGCACACCGAATGCATACCCGATGCGCCCCTTTCAGACCAATTAATCCAGGCTTAGCGGTGGAAGAAACCACGGCGCTCGAACTTGGGCTCGCAGCACACGTTGATGCCCAGCTTGCGCAACACCGTCTCGTCCGTCGGCGAGATGATCACGCTAAAGAAGGCATCGCAGCCGCGCAGCTGCTCCAGGCCCGAAAGGACGCGGGCCGCCGTCTCGCTCGTTGCCGAGGTGATCGAGAGCGCCATAAGCGTCTCGTCGGTGTGCAGGCGCGGGTTCTTGCTACCCAGGAAATGCGTCTTGAGCTTGCTGATAGGCTCGATCGCCTCATCGCTAATGACCTCGAGCTCAAGGTCAACGCCCGAGACATGCTTAAGTGCATTCATGATGAGCGAGCTCGCGGCGCCCAGGCGCGTGGAAGTCTTGCCGGTCACCACGGAGCCATCGGGCATGACCATGGCGCCTACGGGGCCACCCGTCAGCTGCTCCCTGGTAAGGGCGGCCGAGCGTGCCGGCGAGTAGTTCTTGTCGATACCGGCCTTCTTCATAATGATCTTGAGACGATCAACCTGCTCATCGCCCACGCCGGTACGGCGCACATTTTCGACCGCGGTAAAGTAGCGGCGGACGATCTCCATCTTGGAAGCGTCGCGGCAGGCATCGTCATCGGTAATGGCAAAACCGACCATATTGACGCCCATGTCCGTGGGGCTCTGGTAGGGGCTCTTGCCCAGGATCTTTTCCATCAGAGCACGGACCACCGGGAAGGCCTCGACGTCGCGGTTGTAGTTGACCGTGGTCTTGTTGTAGGCCTCCAAGTGGAAGGAGTCGATGATATTGGCATCGTCAAGGTCGGCCGTGGCGGCCTCATAGGCGATGTTGACCGGATGCGTGAGGGGCAGATTCCAGACCGGGAAAGTCTCGAACTTGGCGTAGCCGGCGGCGGTGCCGTGCTTGTGCTCGTGATAGAGCTGAGACAGGCAGGTGGCGAGCTTGCCCGAGCCAGGGCCGGGAGCGGTGACCACAACGAGCGGACGAGTGGTCTCGACAAACTCGTTCTTGCCGTAGCCGTCGTCGGACACGATCAGGTCGACGTCGTGGGGATAGCCCTCGATGGGATAGTGCAGCTTGGCGGGAATGCCGAGCGCGTTTAGGCGATTACGGAAGACGTCAGCGGCGGGCTGGCCTGCATACTGGGTGATGACCACGGCCGCGACAGCAAAGCCGTTGCCGCGGAACAGGTCAACCAGGCGCAGCACATCCTCGTCATAGGTAATGCCCAGGTCACCACGAGCCTTGTTTTTCTCGATGTGGTTCGCGTTGATCGCGATGATAACCTCGACATCGTCGGCGATGCTCTTGAGCATGCGGAACTTGCTGTCCGGTTCAAAACCCGGTAGCACGCGGCTCGCATGATAGTCATCGAATAGCTTACCGCCAAACTCCAAATAGAGCTTGCCGCCAAACTGCGAGATGCGCTCCTTAATGTGAGCAGCCTGCAGCTCGATATACTTCGCGTTGTCGAAACCCTGGCGCATATATGGCTCCCGTCCCGTTTCCAATTAATGTTCTAGGCGATTATAACGGAGCAGACCCTCCCCAACGCCCAAGCAATCAACTGGCACCAACCAAACACGCCATCGATAAGTTGCGGTGGAATAGTTCCCGTTTAACCCCTCAAGACGGCCAAACGGGAACTATTCCA
>OGRE01002971.1_pt1 | contig 11005 bp, 10 predicted proteins | sample 1553421 | NCBI WGS metagenome assembly OGRE01 (sample SAMEA2580076, study PRJEB22360) | human gut metagenome | biome: human gut; feature: human-associated habitat; material: faeces | place: Denmark | collected 2008/2010 | reverse complement strand
GCAGCAGATGACCCGCGAGCGGGGCGGCAAGGTGCAGCTGGTGGGCGACGACCTGTTCGTGACCAACACCGAGCGTCTGGCAAAGGGCATCCAGCTGGGTGCGGGCAACGCCATCCTGATCAAACTGAACCAAATCGGCTCTGTCTCCGAGACCTTGGAAGCCATCAAGATGGCACACAAGGCCGGTTACAACGCCATCAGCTCCCACCGCTCCGGCGAGACCGAGGACACCACCATTGCGGACTTGGCTGTGGCGCTGAACACCTGCCAGATCAAGACCGGTGCACCCAGCCGCACCGAGCGTGTGGCAAAGTACAATCAGCTGCTGCGCATTGAGGAGCAGCTGGGCGAAAGTGCCGTCTACCCCGGCATGGAAGCGTTTTAAGTAAGACGATTGGAAATGCCCTCCGCGCTGCTTTGGGCATTTTCAGCGGAAATAGTATTTTGGATTTGTTGCTCAGAAACGCCTGCGGGCGTTTCTGAGCAATTTTTTCACGGGAAGGGGTCGTAAAGGCATACGGCAGCTGCGATACTCCCAGTATTTACCACAACGGCATTTGCAATCCTGCGGCGGGCTGGTTCGTATATAAGGCAGACCGGCACCCGGCAGCAGTCGGGACGGAATGAAACGAAAGGAGCAAACCTTCCATGTTTCAAGGCCTTGGGCCGCTGCTCAACCTTTTGGGCGGCGGCAGCTTGACTAAGCTGCTTCTGTTTTTACTGAAGGGGCTGTTCGGCTGAAACGGACGGTCTGAAAGGAGAATACCATGCTGATCGTATTGGAGCATCTGCTGGGTCGGATCAACCTGCCCGGTATGTGGTGGATCATCTCTGAGCGCTGGCTGTGAGGTGACGCCCCGCAAAGCCGCTGCACTTTTTGTGCGGCGGCTTTTTTGCTGTGCGGGACGGTCTGGAATGCCCCACCATACAGTTCGTACTCGAACCCGATTCTTTATGAAAAAGGGTTTGGGTACGTTTTTTGTTTATCGGAAGTTCTGCGGAAGGACTACTCGGAACGGTAAACGAGCAAAGGCAGGGTATCACTATGATAGTGGTATCCTGCCTTTTGCTTTGCGGAATCAAGTTCGCTTTGTGCGAACTTGGTCGTCCCCCTATATGGCGCGTTTGGGAGTAGTCGCTGCGTACGTGCGTACCGGGAGCCTGTACACCTCTGACAAGGTGTAACACACTAGACTTTGTGCCAAAGTCTGTGTGCCAAGGGGCCAAGCCCCTTAGAATCCCTGCGGAGCGTGTACGCACGTACGCAGAAAAATGGCAAAATTTCACTATATCGGGGTGTTCTTTCATGGTGGAGTGTGGTATACTCGGCTTAGCCCAGTAAATCGGAGTTTGACGAGGTAAAAGAATATGAATGGAAAACATCTATTTCTTACATCTGCAGGGTTGACCGATAAGATGAAAGAGAAATTCTTTGATATTATTGGAAAGTGTCCGAAGGATGTGAAAGTGCTTTATATTCCAACAGCTGGCATTGAAACAGATGGTGCAAGAGAGTCGCTTGCAATATGTTTTCATGAACTCTTTCTAATGGGAATTCAGTACGAAAATATATTAGTGTACAATCTGGAATTAATTCTTTCAAAAGACTATCAAAGAACCTATTCTTCGTATGTTACAACCCCGTTTATGCTTACAAGGCTATTAACTTTTGAAGAATTAAACCAATTTGATGCTGTTTTTGTCAGTGGTGGTGATGTATCTGTGCTTTGTCGTGAAATGTCTAGAACTGGTTTTGATAGAATACTTAATAATGCAATTAAAAACGGACTTATATATGTCGGAATCAGTGCAGGAAGTATGTATGCGGCGGGAAATTTAACAGATGGATTACATATTATTGACAATCCTATTATCCCCCATTGGAATGGTTCTGAAACAACAGTATTACCGAACGGCAAAGATGAGATTAAGCTTGCTGATGGAAAAGCTGTTTATGTAGAGGATAATTACATGAGTGTAATATGATGCACATGTAGGATTAGTCAAATTCCAGTTTGCCGTACTCGTTCCAGCAGGGTTTGGGGCAGGCACGCCCCAACAAGAAGCTGTCCCAAAGGGGCAAGAATTTTCAAGAATTGAAAATTTGTGGCCACGGGACGATTCTTGCTCTCACCTTTTTCGCTGCGTTTCGCAATTTTCACATTTCAATCTGCTCGCAGATTGTTGACAAGCTGCGCTTGACCCGATACTATAAAGGCAAGTCGAATACACGCCAAGGAGGTGCAACCATGACCGCCGTAATCTACGCCCGCTATTCATCCGACAGCCAGCGAGAAGCGTCCATTGAAGGACAGCTGCGCGACTGCAAGGACTACGCCGAGAAGAACGGCATCACCGTGGTCGGCACCTACATTGACCGTGCCTACTCTGCCAAAACGGATGACCGCCCAGACTTTCAGCGGATGATCAAGGACAGCGGAAAGAAAATCTTCGATGTGGTTCTGGTCTGGAAGCTGGACCGCTTTGCCCGGAACCGATTCGATGCCGTGAACTACAAGTACCAGCTGGAAAAGAACGGTGTCCATCTGGTGTCTGCCATGGAACCCATCTCGCAGGGGCCTGAAGGCATTATGGTGGAGAGTATGCTGATTGGCATGGCGGAATACTATTCCGCCGAACTCGCCCTGAAAGTGGCGCGCGGTGAGCGCGAAAATGCCCTCCAGTGCAAGTACAACGGCGGTGTGGTGCCGCTGGGCTTCACCATTGGCAAGGAGGACAGGCTGTACCATATCGACCCGGAGACGGCTCCCATCGTGCAGGAAATCTTCACCCGGTATGCCGACGGCGAACCGGCTGAGAAGATTGCGGCATCCCTGAACGAGCGCGGCCTGCGTACCCGCACCGGGAAGCCGTTCGTAAAGAACAGCTTCTTCCAGATCTTCCGCAACCGCCGCTACATCGGCGAATACCGCTACAAGGACATTGTGACGCCGGGCGGCATTCCGGCTATTGTTGACCAGGATTTGTTCGACCGGGTGCAGCAGCGTTTCGAGCAGAACAGGATCGCCCACGGTCGGCCTGCAAAAGAGGATGTGAGCTATCTGCTGACCACTAAGCTGTTCTGTGGCAAGTGCGGCACCCTGATGGGTGGCGAAAGCGGCACCAGCCACATGGGAAACACCTACTATTACTACAAGTGCGGCAACGCCAAACGCCACGGCAAGGCGCACTGCGACCTGAAAGCCATCCGCAAGGAGCCGCTGGAACGGTTCGTGGTGGATACCGCCATTAAGGTGATTTTCAGCGATGAAATCATCGAACGGCTGATAGATTTGGTCATGGAAGCCCAGCAGAAGGAGAACACCCGGCTGCCTGTCCTGAAAGACCAGCTCAGGGACACAGAGAAGCGGCTGGCAAACCTTCTGGAAGCCATTGAACAGGGCATCCTGACCCCGACCACCAAGCAGCGGTTGGACGAGCTGGAAGCCCGGAAAGAAGCCCTGAACACCAGCATTCTGGAAGAAGAGCTGAAAAAGCCCGTCCTGACCCGTGAGTGGATGCGGTTCTGGTTTGAAAAATTTCGCAAGGGTGACATGAGAGACATGGAACACCAGCGGCAGATCATTGATACCTTTGTCAACTCGGTCTACGTCTTTGATGACCGGGTCGTACTCAATTTCAACTTCACGGATGATGCCAAAACGGTCACCCGTGAGGAAGTGTTGGGTTCGAGTGCTGTGGACAATGCTCCACCAATTTGCCGCATCGTTTTGTACGATGCGGCGTTTTTTATGCCTAAAAAACTTTGGCAGACCGTGCCGGGCTCCGAACCCTGAAGTCGGATGCGAACCAGGTGGGGTCATCCATGTACGTTTTGAAAATCCATCGGTTTCACGCTTCTTTCTTTGCATTTTGCAGAGTTCTGCGGGCAAGCGCATCGCTTTTATGCCCCCTTCTCGGAAATTTCTTCAAAAATTTCCGCACCATCGTAGATTGATACAGACTTGAGCTGCTCCACTTGGTTGAAGCTGGCATTCAGGGTGATCGAGATTTCATAGTCTTTTCGGACGCGAATCTCCTTAATGAACTGCTGCAAAATGGCGCGGCGTTCATCGTGGTTGGCGGTGTCGTAAACATCCGCCCATGTGAACAGCTCGTTGCAGATGTAGTTGCTACGCTTTGCTGTTTTGGTGGCTTCTTCGTATTCTTCCTGTGCCTGCACGAGCTGCTTTTCCAGAGTTTCCAGAGCCTCTCTTGCCTCGGCTACCAGTGTGCCCAGCAGTTCTTTGTCCAAGGCACTCACGCCCCGGATGACGAGGATGGTTTCGGCTTTCAGGTCGTCCAGTTCTTTCTGCTTGCTTTCCAAGTCTTTCTGGATTTTCTTGACCTTCTTCTGGATGCGAGCGGCATCGTTGGTCTTGACCGATTCCAGCAGCTTCTTCCGGGAAACCTCCCGGAACTGTGCGAAGATCTGCCGGACAACTTCTTCTACGATGGAATCCAGCTTGGAAACACCATAGCCGGACTGCCCATCGCAGTCATCCGGATGCCGAATCTTGTAAAAGCAGCTATACCGGGGCCGAACTTCTTTCACCGTATGCCCATCGGCGTAGGTGTGTGTCCGTCCACTGCTGGTCAGGCTCAGGCGGTTGCCGCAGTGACCGCAGTAAACCAGCCCGGTCAGCAGGGCTTTAGAACTGGTGCCAAGCGAGGTGCCGCCACGCTCACAGGTGCGTGCCTGCCGCAGTTCCTGTGCCTGCTCGAACAGTTCTGGTTCGATAATGCGGAGCTGCGGACACTCCGTCTCCACCGCACCGTTGATGAGGTATCCCGTGTATCCTTTGTTCTTGATCATCCGAACGATGCTGGTGTTGGGGATATTTTTGTTGTTCCGTCCTACGACTCCCTGTTCATAAAGATAGTGGCTCAACTTCTGTGCGCCGTAGCCCTCGTAAACGTACTTGTGGAAAATCAGCCGGACGATCTCAGCTTCTGCTTCATCAATCACAAGGTCGCAGACCTCTTGGTTTTTCTTGTTCACCCGACCAAGGCGGACACGCTTGTAGCCAAAAGCCACGGTGCCGCCTGTATAGTGACCTTCCCCGGTGTGTCCCTTTGGTCGAAACACGGTATAATGTATAAACGCGTTTTTTCATTGCATTCTCACTTTCTTTTGGCGAGAAAGGCAAAATCAAACAGATATTGTCCATATCAGGTTTTCAAGGTTCAGTTCGATTTTATCTTATCTCACGCAGTTAGCCTCCGCTCTGGGGTTGGATGAGGTTTACAGTGAACTGCTTCCTGCTGACAAGGTGGAGAAAGTGGAGCAGTTGATCCAAAACAAACCAGAGAAAGAAAAACTGGCTTTTGTGGGAGATGGCATCAACGACGCCCCGGTGCTTCGCCGGGCAGACATCGGCATCGCCATGGGTGCCATGGGTTCTGATGCCGCCATTGAGGCTGCTGATGTGGTCCTAATGGATGATGACCCCTTGCAGATCTCCAAAGCAATCAAAATCTCCCGCAAGTGCCTTGGCATCGTCTATCAGAACATCGTGGTGGCCATCGGCGTAAAACTGGCCTGCCTCGTACTGATTGCGCTGGGTTTCGCCAATATGTGGCTGGCCGTGTTTGCGGATGTGGGCGTAATGATCATCGCCGTCCTCAACGCTATCCGGGCACTGTTTGTGAAAAATCTTTAAAGTTCAGAAATCCCCGCCGACCGGATGGGGCCGAGAGTGCGCTACAATCAAGCCATACAAGAGATACGAGGAAGGCAAGGAGCAATGTACGATATCTGTCTTACCGTTTCAGCATGGTGCATCATCGGCCTATTGGGCGTTCTGTTTATAAGATCATTGAGATTCCGAGAGTTTCATCAAGAGAAAATTATCCCTTGGCTCGTGGGGATTGCTATGATTTTCTTCCTGATAGCACTCATGTTTAACTAGAACTGAAAGCAGTTGAATACGGCCTGAAAGGTCGCATTGTTGTAGCAAGCAGTGCAGACGTATATACATCTGCTTATTTTGCGTTGCAAAACGCTTGTTGGGTAATGCCCCAAACCCCTTTGATCTGCATTTTTCAATGCAGGCTACGCATCCCTGCGGGACGCTTTTTACCCGGTGATGTGCTCCGGGTCGTTAAGAACTTGCATGAGGAAGGAAGCGGCTTCTGCCAAAGAAGCATACTTCATCTGTTCCGGTACAGTCGTGTTCAGAAGCGAAACGCCCCACACCTGCATACAGTCCGCAAGTTCTTTCTGTGCCTGCAATGCCGCCACCTTACGCACATCCGGGGTAGTTTCTGTATCCAGAACGTAGGCTGTAGAGTATTTTCCATTGCGATCTTCCGTCAACTGCACCATGGAGTAGCGCTCATCCCAAAAGTGGCAAAAACGCACCCTGCCGCCGATGTTCTCCATGTCATGGCACAGTTCTTCTTCGCCGCTCCATTGCGGAGTCTCGGACAAAATGCGATTCAGTTCCGAAAGAGCCTGCCGTTCTTCAGCCGATAACCTCCTAGACATGAAAAGCCCCGGCCTTTTCTGGCCGAGGCTTGATGGTTGCGGAGCAGAATGTAATCTGTTCGCTTCCGCTGACAGGGAGGGCAATCCATAGCTTAGGGTTCCACCCGCACCGTCAGGCGGGAGGCGTGCAACCCACCGTGGTGTACCCGGTTATGGGCCACCACGGTCCGGGCGGAAGCAAAACCTTCCCGGGTGTTGCTGTTGGGGAAGATGAAATTCTTGGCGCTAGAGGTGACAGTCACCCGGATGCGGTGGCCTTTCCGGAAGCAATTGGACAACTTGGTGGTGCGGATCTTCAGGCAGACGATCTCGCCTTCCTGCAAAAACTCCGACCGGGCAAAGCCATTACGGTATCGGGCGCTGAGCAGGCCATCCGCCAGTTTGATGGACCGGCCGTTCTCATCCACGTCGGTAACACGCACCACAAAGTCGGTATCCGGCGCGTCAGAAGAAATATACAACTCCGCCGTCATATCACCGGTCAGAACCAGGTTTTCCTTCAGCACAGGGGAGGTGTAGCACAGCAGGTCCTGACGCAGTTCCTCCCGGGTGTAGTCCTCTGGCACTTCAATCTCGTTCTCCGACATATCGATGATGTGCTGGGACGGATGTTCGGGGTCATAGGCGTAACCGTCGCAGTTCTCCCGCTCCGGTCTGGCAAAAGTCAGCCGCCCGTCCCCGGCAGAGGTGTTGGCATGGCCGTCACTATCCAGATACAGGTGGGTGACCCGGGTCTCGGGCACTGGCCAGTTTTCGGCGGTCTTCCATACCTCCTGGCCCAGAGTGTAGTATTCTACCGGGGCAGTCTGGTCGATGCCGTTGTCCACTTCCTTGAGGTGATGCTCAAACCATCGGAAATACAGCCAGTCCAGATCAAAGCGCAGCGCCTGGCTGCCGAAGGATACCCCGTGCATGTCGTACTTACTGTTGCCGCTGTGCTGCCAGGGTCCCAGAATGACCTTGCGCATGCCCCGAGGGAAGTCATGGACCAGTTCCAGAGCTTCGGTGGTACCCATGCCGTTGTCGTCAAACCAGCCGGACTGAATCAGCGCCGGGATCTGCGCCCCGACGGAGCGTTCCTGCCAGTTGGACATACGCCAGAAATCGTTGTAGTCACTGGGTTCCAGCCACCGTGTGATGAAGGGCACATCGTACCCCAGAGCCTTTTTCGGCAGGTCGGTCAGGGGGCGGATGTTCAGCACTTTCTCCCAGTCATCACGTTCCATCAGCTCAGGGTGGAAGGTTTTCTGAGACACCGCAAAGGCCCAGGCCAGCATGCCCGAGGTAAAAGACCCACCCCGGCGGGGCAGATCCACAAAGGAACTGCCCGCACAGACTACGCTGATCAGAGCTTTCAGGTGGGGGTTGCCGCTGGCAGCGGCCGCCCACTGTACATAACCCAGATAGGACCCGCCCACCATACCGATGCGTCCGCTGCACCATGGCTGGGCGGCGATCCAGTTCAGGGTATCGTCGCCGTCCTCCACCTCGTGGTAGTTGGGCAGCCATTCGCCTTCACTGGCGTTTCGGCCGCGCACATCCTGTACTACCACCGCGTAGCCGCGCTGAACGTAACGGTAGTATACCTCACAGCCGTCCTCTTTGCCGTAGGGGGTGCGTACCAGCACTGCGGGCACCGGGGTACTGCAGTTTTTAGGCAGATATACGTCGGTGGAAAGATGTACCCCGTCCCGCATGGGCACTGGGAAGGTCAGCGCATGTTCTACCGGGAACAGCTGTTCCTCCGGCCAGGTCGAGCGCCACAGGCGCAGGATGGTCTCCTCCTCGGCACCGGGTTCCACCAGCACCGTGACCATCTCCCGGGCAGGGCAGGTGACGGCGATCAGCCGCCCTTCTTTCATCTGTTTGTTGTTGGGGAATTTTACATCCCGCTGCAGGTAGTTGCAGCCGTCTTCGCTGGTATAGCGCTCGCCGCACAGGGAAACTTCCCCGGTGCCATGCAGCCCCGACTCGTAATGGGACAGGTTCTGCCCCAGGGCGGCAAAGTCCATCTTCACAAAGAAACGGTAAAAATCCCGGTCCTGTTCAGTCAGGCCCTGCCAGTCCAGCAGCGCGCCGGTATGCACGTCCAGTTTCTGGATCTGGGGTGTGCCGTCGCCCAGCCGCAGTCTGCCGTACAGGATGCCTGAAACATATAAGTCAAAATTACGCATTTCCGTTTCTCCCGTTTTCTGTTCAGGCGCCGATGAAAGCACGGATGGCATAGGCTACACCGATGCCCACATAGTTGCCCAGGGCACCGGCCAGGACGCCCATGAGCAAGCCGATGTTGATAAGGGTCTTCCACTGGGCGCTGGAGGCGATGAGGGCGGCGGTGGGGCCATCTGAGATACAGCCTACGATGGACAGCAGCACATACTCAAAACGGACTTTCAGCAGCCGGGTGATGAGCAGGTGCAGCAGAATGGAACAGACGATGACACAGAAGCAGAACAGGGTGATGTAGAAGGTGGATCCGAAGAACTGCTTCAGGTCCACCGCAAAGCCGATGGTCACCAGGAACAGCAACGCTACGAAAAGGCCCAGGTCAAAGTTGCCGCGCAGCTTGCGGACGGCTGGCACCTGTGCCAGGATGATGGAGAAGGTGGTGATGAGCAGGATGCGGCCTGCACTGCGGAACCCTGCTCCGAATACCATCGAGGAGATGCTGGTGGCAGCCCACACGGTGCCAAAGCCGATGGCCAGCAACCAGGCGATTTCCTGGATGGACCATTCCTTGGAAGTCATCAGTTCCTCGTGGTTGCCATCCCCCAGCAGTTCCGGCTCGCTCATTTCATAGGGCCACAGCTTTTTCAGCCATTTGGAGCTCTTGTACAGGGCGGGGGCAGCAAACATCAGGATCAGCGTGGGGATGCCCACCACATAGTCGGCGGCATTGGCCGAGGCGATGGTGGTCTTGCTGGCATCCAGGCCTACAGCGATGGCGGTCAGGTTGGAACTGCCGCCGGTGTAGGTGCCCACGAACATACCGGCCACCTTCCAGCCCTCGTCGATTTTGTCGGCGAACAGTACGCCGAACACCAAAGCTGCCACGCAGACACTGAATATGGCCGAGATCAACGCAATGACCGGTTCCTTGGATAATTTGCGCATCTGTTTCAGGTCCAGGCTCAGCAGGCAGATGGAAATGGACAACGGCACACAGTAGCTGCTGACGGCATCATAGGTAGCACTGGAGGTAGGCACGATCCGCAGGTTGGACAGCACGATACCCATGATGATAACCGTCAGGGCCGGACCCAGCGTTTTGAACGCCTTGAACCGCTGCAGCCAGAATCCCAGTGCGACCATGGCGACCATGATGAACAGGAGCGCGCCTTCGGAGGAAAAAATCGTATTCGGCATAATACACCTCTCTGCGGGATCCCGCTTAAAAATCAATATCGATGCCAAGGCCCGGTTTGTCGGACAGGGTGTAGACGCCGCCATTCACGGCAAAACCGCCGGGCATACCCATCTCGGGGTCCACGGCGTACATAAAGCTGTCGCAGTCCGCCTCGGTGATGTTCTGCTTGGCGGCAACCAGACTCACACCGGCAGCAATGGCCACCTTGGTCTCCAGCATGCAGCCCACCATGCACTGCACATGGTTTGCCTCGGCAATGGCGTTGATCTTTTCCGCCGGGTACAGGCCGCCGCACTTCATCAGTTTGATGTTGATAATATCTGCAGCATCGATCTTGCAGGCCTTTGCTGCGTCGATGGGGGTGTGGACCGACTCATCCAGCATGACCTGCAAGTCCACCTTGGAACGCACAAAGCGCATACCGTCCAGATCCCAGCTAGGCAGGCACTGTTCCACCGCTTCCACGCCCAGCTTTTCAAAGGCTTTCAGGGTGCGCACCGCATCGCTGACAGTGTAACCCTGATTGGCGTCCACACGCAGGCGGATGTTGGGGCCCACCGCCTGACGGATCAGGGTCAATGCCTGGATATCCTCGATCGGGTTGATGCCGGCCTTGATTTTCAGAATGGTGAAGCCATCCTTTTCCACCCGTTCCCGGGCTTCGGCGGCCATAGCTTCCGGTGTGTCAATGCCCACCGTCATGTCAGTGACGATCTGGTTCACGCTGCCACCCAGCACCTTGTACAGAGGCTGACCCATCAGTTTGCCCTTGATATCGTACAGGGCAATATCCACCGCGGCCTTTGCCGAGGTGTTGCCTGACAGCAGGCGGTCCATCATCCTGTGGATGCCCTCAATATCCAGCGGATCCATGCCGATCAATCCGGTGCGGAACAGTTTCAGCGCTTCCAGAACGGTGGCTGCGCTCTCGCCGGTCACCGGTTCAAAGGGCGCGGCCTCACCGATGCCCCACAGACCTTCGTCGGTGGAGATCTTCACCAGCACATTCAGCGAATGATCCTGTACCGCAAAAGCAATACGGAAGGGCTTTTTCATGGGGATACGGATGGTTTCTACCTTTACGTCTGTGATTTTCATAGGGTTCCTCCTGCACAATAATTTTTATAAAATTTACAATTTTTTATAAA
>OGRE01002962.1_pt1 | contig 11031 bp, 9 predicted proteins | sample 1553421 | NCBI WGS metagenome assembly OGRE01 (sample SAMEA2580076, study PRJEB22360) | human gut metagenome | biome: human gut; feature: human-associated habitat; material: faeces | place: Denmark | collected 2008/2010 | reverse complement strand
CGCCGTCTTTGATAGTTTCGGCGAAGTTCACATAGAAATTCTTCTCATAAACTGTCGGGTCTTTATAGATACCGATAGCGTTATCGAGCTTGAGCAGAGAGCTTGCCACCTTTGCAAAGAGGATAGCCTGTTCAACAGCGCTTGTTTTATTCATTACAGCGAGCATAACATGAGCCTGATGCTTAGCGACCTCGTTTGCGCCCTCTTTCCAGAGAATGTTATACTTTGCCGCATTTTCAGCTTCCTTGTTAGGAACTGGGTTAGGCATAAGTGAGCAAGCGACCACCATATCGCCAACCTTGAATACCATAGCGTTGTCTTTTACATCGTCCTGCGGAACGATATTCCAATCGTCTTTCAGAAACTTTTTAAATCTGAGCCAATCCATGTTAGCGTCTGTGTAGAGAACGAAGCCTGCAAGGACGTTGCCTTCCTTTTTATCGTCCTTGGTTTCCTGAACGTTTTTGTTTTCTTCTGACATTTTGTTACCTCCATAAGATAAAGTCTGTTGAGGTCATTATAGCACACTTAGTGAAAAAATGCAACAGGGGGGGAGGTAAATGAGGAGTGAGGAGTGAGGAATTATGGTATCGCCTGCGGCGATGATTTTTTGACCATGCTTTATCACACATTTGTATACCATGTACCTGCACAAAAACGCCGTTCCGACTTCTCGTCAGAACGGCGTGGTTATTATTCTGTTACCGCTGTTTCCTCAGCCTGCTGTGTTTCAGGCTCGTTGAAAGGCAGCTTCACTGTTATGGTAGTTCCCTTTTCAAGCTCGCTTTCAAGGGATATCTCACCGCTGTGATATGCGACTATATGCTTTACAATAGAAAGCCCTAAGCCTGTGCCGCCTATCTTCTTTGAACGGCTTTTATCAACTCGGTAAAAACGTTCAAATATTCGGCTTTGATGTTCGTCGGATATGCCTATGCCTGTATCGCTGAACACTGCAAAAGCTTTGCCGTCCTCTATGCCGACCGTTACTTTCAGGCTTCCGCCCTCATGGTTATACTTTATGGCGTTGTCCATGAGATTTAAAAACAGTTCTGTGATGTAGCTCTGATTGCCGTATATCTGAACAGGTTCGCCCTCAATGGTCATTGTGACCTCTCTATTATCTGCCTTGTGACGGAGTATCTCCTCTACGTCATGGGCGGTTTTCAGCAGGTCTATCTTATCGTTTAAAACGTGTTCCTGCTCCTCTATCTGGGAAAGCCTGATAATATCGTTTATAAGATACAAAAGTCTTTCGCTTTCACGATATATCATACCGCCGTATTTCTTCACGTCCTCTTCCTTGGTGAAAATGCCGTTTTCAAGAAGCTCGCCAAAGCCTTTTATGGTGGTAAGCGGCGTTTTAAGCTCGTGAGATACGTTGGCCGAGAAGTCACGGCGTATCTGCTCGCTTTGTATCTCCTCTGTTACGTCAACAAAGAAGATTATGATACCAAAATCAAGGGTATTTTCGCTGTAGACCTTATTTGCAAAGGTACGGTAAAAACGGCTTTTTTCTGTGATGATACCTTTTGCTGCACCGCTTTCCTTGGCTTCTTCAAGCAGACCTATTATCTGCTGATCGTTTGTCATATGGTTTATCTTGGTATGCTCCGTAGGATCAAAGCTGTTACCGAGAATTTTCAAGGCGCTCTTATTTACAGAAAGCACTGTCATGTCCTCGTCAAGAAGTATCATGCCCTCAACCATATTTTCAGTGATAAGTGATATTTTTTCTCTCTCTGCCTTTATTTTATTCATGTTCTTATGTATTCGTCCCATAAGAACGTCCGCATTTTTTATGATAGGTTCAAGTTCTTCATAAGGCGTTTCAAACTGACCGATATTCTCATTTCTCAGGTCAAGCTGTTTTACAAGGGAATTTATCGGCTTTATCATGCTTTCTGAAAGCTTTATGGAGATTATGGTGGTGATAAAGATTATTCCTCCTGCGAACACCACCAGCATTGGTATCACTGCAAGGAACACCCCTGCAAGGTTTTCCTTATCTGTAGAAAATCTCAGCACACCGCCGTTATATTTTATGGCATAATAATATGTAGTATATCCAAGGGTTTTGGAAAATCTTGTGGATTCGCCCTCGCCATTTGCCATAGCCTCTTTGAACTCTTCTCGGTCTGAGTGGTTTTCCATTTTGGCGGGATCTGCTTCAGAGTCATATTTTACACTGCCCTGTGCGTCGATGAAGGTGACACGGACATCATATTCTACTGATCTCTCCAAAATATCAGCCATTTCTGAGGGTTTATTGTTTCCTGCGGCAACGAGCTTTGCAGCGGATTTAAGCTCATTTTTAGTGAAACGCTGATAGGTAGAATATCCAAGAGAGCCTGCTACTAAAAGGAAAAACAGCACTGTACATGAAACAAGTATCGTCATGACTTTATAGAGTTTTTTCTGCATATGCTGTTCCTCCTTATCTGAAAATTTTTATATTTTGTAGCCTATGCCACGGACTGTTTTGATAAGATCCGTACAGCCTGCGGCTTCAAGCTTTTGTCTGAGGGTCTTGATGTGCATATCAACAGTTCTTGTTTCCCCTGCAAACTCATAGCCCCAGACCATTTCCATAAGCTTATCACGGCTCACGGCTATGGACTTATGGCGCATAAGATACATCAAAAGCTCAAATTCCTTATAGGTCAAAACGACCTCCTGACCGTTATATGTACAGATACGTCTTGATGCGTCAAGGGATACGCCCTGTTCTTCTATGACATCGGCTTCGGCATTCTGCTTGCCTGCACGTCTTAAAACGGCTTTTATTCTTGAAAGCAGTTCCATTACGCCGAACGGCTTTGTTATATAGTCGTCTGCGCCCATTTCAAGACCTGACACCTTATCAAGCTCGCTTGATTTTGCGGTAAGCATTATAACAGGAACGTCCTGAGTGTGGCTGTCTTTTTTGAGCTTTGAAAGTATAGAATATCCGTCCTCGTCAGGAAGCATTATGTCAAGAAGCACCAGCGAAGGCTCTTTGTTTCTTATCTCTTCATAAAACGGTTTTGCTTTTGGAAATGCTTTCACCTCATATCCGCCTGATTTGAGCGCGCAGGATATAAGCTCTCTTATTCCGTCATCGTCTTCTACACAATATATAAGTGCCATAGATCTTACCCCTTTTCGTTAAAACTCTTTAGCAGGCAGAGCGTATTTCTCGCTGTAGCGCTTGACCTGTCCGTCAAAGCCCTCGCCTGAATTTTTAAGCATCTGAACATACTCGTGGACGTCAAAGCTTTCGTCGTTTTCCTGTATAAGACAGACCGCTATATTTGAGCAATGGTCTGAAACTCGTTCCAAATTTGTGAGCAGATCGGAGAACACAAAGCCCATTTCTATGGTACACTCGCCTGTCTGAAGCCTTTTTACATGGCGGTTTTTAAGCTTTGTTCTTATCTTATCCACCACTTCCTCAAGCGGTTCAACTCTTGTGGCAAGCTCCAGATCGTGCTTTTCAAAAGCTTCCATGGCAATATCCAAAACATCTCTTACGGCACTGCACATGACTTTTACTTCGGCTGTTGCCTGTGATGTGAAATTCAGATCCTTCTGCTGTTTTTCCTCGGCAACGGACACCATGTTCATGGCGTGGTCGGAGATACGCTCAAAGTCGCCTATAACATGAAGTATAGTTGAAACTGACTGAGAATCCTTTGCAGAAAGATCTCGGCTCGAAAGCTTTACAAGATATGTGCCGAGTCTATCCTCATAGAGGTCGACGGCTGCTTCATTTGCGGCTATCTGCTCTGCCTTTTCCTTATCGTACTTATCGACGCAGATGCTCATTGCCATGTCTATGCTTTCTTTTGCTATCTCGCCCATGCGGTTTGTAAGCTCTCTGCACTTTTCAACTGCAAAAGAAGGTGACTGTAGAAATCTTTCGTCAAGAAGCTTGAACTGCTCTTCGATATTGTCCTTATTTCCCTCCCCCTCTTTGTCTTTGACAGTGAGGTAGGCAAGCTTTTCAAGGACTTTGATAAATGGCAGAAGCACGATAGATGTTGACAGGTTGAATATAGTATGCACAATAGCTATCTCCTTTGCGCCCACAACTCCGTCAACGAACGAGAAGCCGATAAAGGCATTGAGCAGATAGAACACTGTAAGGAAAAGCACTGTTCCTATTATATTAAAATAGAGGTGGACAACTGCAACACGCTTTGCGTTTTTGCTTGTGCCTATTGATGAAAGCAGTGCTGTTACGCAAGTACCTATATTCTGTCCTAAAATTATAGGAAGCGCTGAACCGAAGGTTATTGCACCTGTGGCTGAGAGAGCCTGAAGGATACCAACGGAAGCAGATGAGGACTGGATGATAGCGGTAAGAAGTGCGCCTGCAAGAACGCCCAGAATAGGGTTTTTGAACCAGAGAAGCACTTCTGCGAACTCAGGAACGTCTTTAAGAGGTGCGACTGCACCGCTCATTGAGTCCATGCCGAACATGAGCACTGCAAAGCCTACGAGTATAGATGCGATATCCTTTTTCTTATCGTTTTTTGAGAAAGTCAGCATTGCAACGCCTATTATCGCAAGGATAGGCGAGAACGAGGACGGCTTGAGCATATTGATAATAAAGCTGTCGCCGTTAAGTCCTGACAAAGACAATATCCACGCTGTTACGGTAGTACCGATATTTGCGCCCATTATAACGCCTATGGCGGAATGGAGCTTCATGATGCCTGCGTTTACAAAGCCCACCAACATTACTGTAGTGGCTGAGGAGGACTGAATGACCGCTGTTACAGAAAGTCCAAGCAACATTGCCTTGATAGGGTTTGAGGTGAGCCTTTCAAATATCTTTTCAAGCTTTCCTCCTGCGAGTTTTTCCAGCCCGTTACCCATTACATTCATTCCGTAAAGGAACATTGCAAGACCGCCTATAAGGGTCAGAACATTAAAAATCGTCATACTGACACTCCCTGATAATAATTTTACACTATTGTTACAATGTTTACAATGAACATTATACAACATAATTGTAAAATAACAAATCAGGCTGAGTAAAATCTGAGTAAAATCGTACAAGAAGAGCAAAAAGGCGGTATTTCCGCCTTTTATAATGATATTTTACATGATTCTTTCTGTTTTATGGACGCCTGTTACGGAGAATACCACCCATTCTGCGATATTTACCGCATGGTCACCGATACGCTCGAGGTATTTCGCCACCATGAGGGTATCTATGGCTTTTTCACCGTTTGCCTTATCGGCTGCTATCTCGTCGATTATCTTATCCTTGGTCTTTACAAAAAGCTCGTCTATTTTATCGTCAGAGCTTATGACCTTTCTGGCGAGGTTCTCGTCGTCGTTCACATAGGCGTCGATAGCGTCGTTCACCATTTGTGTGGCGGCCCTTGCCATTTCACTGATATCGCTAAGATCCCATTTCTGCTTTTTCTTTATAGGCTGGATATTCAGATCTGCAATATCTGCTGACTGATCGCCAACACGCTCGATATCGGTTATCATTTTAAGTGCAGCGGACACACGTCTGAGATCCTCGGCAAAAACAGGCTGCTGCTGCAAGAGCAGGTTAAGACAGATCCTCTCTACCTCACGCTCCGCCTCGTTTATCTTGGCGTCAAACTCCACCGTTTCACGGGCAAGCTTTGTATCCTGCTCTTCAAGAGATTTTATTGACATTGCTATTATCTGCTCTGTCATTGCTGCCATAGAAAGCAGCTTTTTATTAAGCTCGCTGAGCTTATTGTCAAAATTCGCACGCATAGATATTTCTTCCTTTCACCTATATTTCCAAAGCGTTTATCCGAAACGTCCTGTGATATACTCGAGAGTTTTCTGTTCCTTAGGATTGGAGAAGATACGCTGAGTTTCGTCGAACTCGACTATCTCGCCATGGAGGAAAAAGGCTGTTTTATCGGATATACGGGTCGCCTGCTGCATATTATGGGTGACGATAACGATAGTGTAATTCTTTTTAAGCTCTGTGGCAAGCTCCTCTATTTTGATAGTGGAGATAGGGTCAAGGGCTGATGTAGGCTCGTCCATAAGAAGCACCTCCGGCTTTACGGCAAGTGCTCTGGCGATACAGATACGCTGCTGCTGTCCGCCTGACATACCCAGGGCTGACTTTTTAAGTCTGTCCTTTGTTTCGTCCCACACGGAAGCCTGACGGAGAGTTGTTTCGACTATCTCGTCAAGGTCGGCTTTTTTCTTTATGCCGTGAGTTCTTGGGCCGTATGCGATATTATCATATATGGACATCGGGAAGAGGTTTGGTTTCTGGAAAACCATTCCCACACGCTTTCTAAGCTCGGTTATTTCCATATCTTTATAGATGTTCTCCCCGTCAAGGGTAAAATCGCCTGTTATCTTACAGCCCTCTACGAGGTCGTTCATACGGTTGAGGGATTTGAGAAGAGTGGATTTTCCGCAGCCTGAAGGGCCTATGAATGCGGTTATCTCCTTTTCGGCTATGGACAAGTTTATATTTTTGAGAGCCTGAAAATCTCCGTAAAAGAGATCGCAGTTTTTCACCTGCAATTTTGGCTGTGTCATTTATTAGTTTCCTCCTTTGGAAAGCTTTCTGGCAACAAGGGACGCAAGTCCGTTAAGAAGCAGGACTACTGCCAACAGGACAACTGCTGTAGCGCTTGCTTCGTTCATATAAAGTCCCTCGTTTGAAAGTGAATACATATGGATAGAAAGGGTACGTCCTGAGTCTGTAAGGCCTGCATACTTGGCGATAGTTCCTGCGGTATAGATAAGGGCGGCTGTTTCGCCGAAAATTCTTCCCATTGCAAGAATAACGCCTGAGAGGATACCGCTTATTGCAGGAGGCAAAACGATAACGAAGATAGTTCTGAGCTTTCCTGCGCCAAGTCCGTAGCTGCCCTCACGGAAGCTGTCGTCTACAGATTTCAGCGCTTCCTCGGTAGAACGGATCATGAGCGGAAGCACCATTATCGCCAATGTGCAAGCGCCTGAGAGCATTGAGAGCTTCCAGTTAAGGGCAAGCACAAAGAACATATTTCCGAAAAGTCCGTACACTATGGACGGGATACCTGAAAGTGTTTCTGTAGTAAGTCTTATGACTCTGACGAATTTATTGCCTTTCTTTGCATACTCAACGAGATATATTGCGCAGAATATGCCCAGAGGTGCGGCTATTGCCAGGGACACCAGAAGCATTTCAAAAGTGTTCACGATAGCGGGGAGCATTGACACGTTCTCGGTGGTATAGGTCTTTGCGAAGAGGGACGGTTTCAAATAAGGAACGCCCTTTATCACCACATAGCCCACGATAAGAACGAACACGCTTATGGTAAGCACAACTGCTATTTTGGTCAGGATATTGAACACCAATGACATGGGGTGTATTTTATAGGTTTTCATTCTGTCTGACATTTTTATCACCCTTTATCCTTTCTGTTTGTGACAAGGTTAAAGCAAAGGTTCAGAAGAAGAATGAACACGAACAGCACAACGCCTGTTCCGATAAGAGCGTCATAGTGAAGTCCCTCGGCGTAGCTCATTTCGATTACGATATTGCCTGTGAGGGTACGGACGCTGTCCAGGAGGGAGTGTGGAATGATAGTGGAGTTTCCTGCTATCATGATGACTGCCATTGTTTCGCCTATTGCTCTGCCCACTGCGAGGATAACGCTTGCCAGTATGCCTGACTTTGCGGCAGGGAAAACGACTGTTGCAACTGCTCTTTCGTGTGTTGCGCCAAGGGCAACTGCGCCCTCATAGTAACTGTCAGGAACGGCTTTAAGTGCGCTCACGCTCATGCCCACGATAGTAGGAAGTATCATGATACCGAGGATAATGGAAACTGTAAGCACGCTGTTTCCTGTTCCGCCGAAAAGGTTTCTTATGATAGGAACTACAACTACCATGCCGAAAAAGCCGTATACAATGGACGGTATGCCTGCAAGAAGATTTATTGGAGGCATGAGCCACTTGAAAAGCTTTTTAGGACAGAACTTTGCCATAAATATCGCTGTTAAAAGTCCGATCGGCACACCGATTATTATTGCTCCTGCGGTGCAGTAGAGAGAGCCGACTATCATAGGGAAGATACCATATGAAGCAGGGACGTTTCTAGGACTCCAGTCTGTGCCGAAGAGGAAGTTTCCCACGCCTATTTTTGCGATCGCAGGACAGCCTTTAGCGAACATGAAGATACATATTACTATTACTGCCGCAACTGAAACGCAGGCGCAAAGGAAAAACAATGCTTTCATCGCTTTCTCAAGCAGGTGGGAACTTTGTTTTGCTGTTGGCTTCTGAGCGGATGTATTCGCTGACACCGCTGTGTTTTCCGTCAACGTAATTATCACCTCTGAAAATTTTTCACTTGTTTTTTTGCTCAGACAAAGGGGGCGACAATTTGCTGTGCCGCCCAAAGTTTTGTCTTGTGCAAATCTTTATGGAGAATTAACTTGATAGCTTATTTGCTTTCGTCAGACCATGTTGTCTTTGAGCCTGTATAGATAGCCTTTATCTCGTCCATTGTGATATCTTCAACTGCGTTATCCTTATTTACGATAACTGCGATAGCGTCCTGAGCGATAGTTACAGACTTGATACCCTGTGAAAGCTCGTCGTCTGAGATATCTCTTGAAGCCATACCGATATCAGATGTGCCGTTGATAGCATCCTTGATACCTGTTGAGGAGTCTGACTGCTGAACGTCTACTGTTACGTTTGTGTTTGCCTTCTGATATGCTTCTGCAAGCTTTTCCATAACCGGTGTTACTGATGATGAACCGCTGACTACCACCTTACCGGAAGCGTTGTTTGAAGCGTAAGCTGCTGCGCTCTTGTCGATCTTTATATAGCCTGCCTTTTCGATGATATCCTGACCTTCTGAGCTGAGGATATAGTTCTCAAAGTCCTGAGCGGCATCTGAAAGTCCGTCTTTAACAGCGATATTGAAAGGTCTTACTATTTTATAGTCACCGCTTTCGATAGTTGCTGTTGAAGGCTCGACGCCCTCTACTTTAAGAGCCTTTACTGTATCGTTCAGTGAGCCGAATGAGATATAGCCGATAGCGTTCTTATCTCCTGACACCTGAGTAAGCACAACGTCTGTTGACTTACAGATAAGGGCGTCTTTCTTTGTGTTATCGGTCTTGTTGCCGTTAGAGTCTTTTTCCTCGATACCTGTCAGCTCGATGAATGCGCCTCTTGTTCCTGAGCCGTCCTCACGGGAGATAACTGTGATCTTATCTGAGCTTCCTCCGCAGCTTGCGAGCATTGTGGCTGCAAGTGCAACTGATGTAAAGATCGCTGCCAGTTTTGATGTTCTTGTTTTCATGATATAAAACCTCTTTCTTATACTTGCCCTTTGGGCTTTTTGATTTGCACCTTTTCTCTCTGCACCCTGTGTGCAGGTCTTCATGTTATTTCTATTCAGGTGATATACTTATGATACATCAGCATTGTAAAATCAGTAACCGAAGTAAAGTAAAGTCATTGTAAGATGTTTGCAAAGGAATTTACACACAAAAACGGGCTTTACAATGCTATGCACAATGTAAAACCCGTTTGTATAAACAAAAAAGTGCGTTCTCACAAGGAAAACGCACTTTGTAAAATCGGTGATATTCTATTTAGAATCAGTAGTTCTGTACAAGTACAACTGAGCCGTCTGCCTTATTATATGCGGCGCTGTAGCCGTGACCGTCTTCTGTAAAGACGTAATAGTACATGAAGCCTGCGTCCTCAGTTCTGTATTCATATGAAGACACCTTGCCGTCTATCTGAGCTGTGATAGCGGCGACAGCCTTTGCAGAATCTCCGCTCTCGGCTGATGTAGTTGTTGTAGTTTCGTCAGGCTTTGAGTCTGCTTTAGTTGTGGTAGTTGTTGTAGTTTCTGTATCTGAGGCAGTTGTTGTGGTAGTTGTCGTTGTTTCTGTATCAGGTGCAGAGGTTTCGGTGGCTGGTGTTGAGCTTTCGTCAGCCGGCTGTGAGGTAGTGGTATTTGTGTCAGTAGAAACTGCACTGCTCTCGGTATCGACGAACACTCCTCCCTTACTGTCGTCATCAGCGGAAACAGTTGTTTTTGGCTTTGTAGTAGTGGTCTTATTATTTGTTCCGCCAAAGCCGAAGATCTTATATCCTGCAACTATAGCAAGAATGACCACCACAAGTATACCCACTGTGATAGTGGCAGTAATTGCAAAGAGCTTCTTTCTGGAAGCGTCATCGTTATCCTCTGTATCATCATCGGAATAATCGTTTTCATCGTCAGAATAGCCGCCATTATCATAATTATCCTGATAATTCTCACAGCCGTCATTATTATCATGGCTATCAGCTATTGGTGTGGAGAAAAACTCTGTAGGCTCTTCCGGCTGTTTAGGCACGGTAAAAGCTCTTGTTTTCTCTTCATACTCCTGTGCCTCCTGCTTTGTGAACACTCTTGTTCTGTCAGCATCGTCAGCAGAGGTGAAATTCTGCTCCTCCTGCTTGCTGTCTTCCGTAACAGGCGTGCTTTCGTCTATAAGCAGGTTATGGCAATACTTACAGAGTATTGCTTCTTCGGATATTTCCTTATGGCAAAAAGGACATTCCTTTGTTTTCATTTTTACTTTCCTCCCGAATATTATCTGTTAAATATAATGATAACACAAACCATTTTAAAAATCAACAGGTTTCACCAAAATATCATCAAATTATACCATTCTTTTAAAAAAGGCTCTTTTATGGACATTATTTTTGATGTTTTCGTATGATATCACGGTATAATTTGTTGAAGAATGACATTTGTATCGCTTTCAAGCGGGGCATAATTGTGCAAGTATACAAAGTGATAAAAAACCTATTGACAAAACGGGCATTGGGGAGTATAATATTTAAGCTGTCTGATGACGCAGACAAATGCTTCACAGAAACATCTATGAAGCTCAAGGCACACAAAGCTTGGAACTTTTCCGTGGCTGGAGACGTTCCCCACCGTGTGCAACGTCAACTACGAGGCGTAACTCAGTTTGGTAGAGTGCTTGGTTTGGGACCAAGATGCCGCAGGTTCAAGTCCTG
>OGRE01002961.1_pt1 | contig 11033 bp, 6 predicted proteins | sample 1553421 | NCBI WGS metagenome assembly OGRE01 (sample SAMEA2580076, study PRJEB22360) | human gut metagenome | biome: human gut; feature: human-associated habitat; material: faeces | place: Denmark | collected 2008/2010 | reverse complement strand
TCGGTTGGCGTCAGGAATAGCTCCTTGGATACAGGGTATAATGCGTCAGCCCTGTGGCGTACCTAACCAGTGCACTAGCCTCTAGCTACGATTTAGTACCTTTGTGGCATCTATCAATTCCCAAGAGCGATGCCTAAGAGACTTGCCTCCATACTTTATCGGTCAGCAGTGTTGTTGCTGACGCTACTTTTCCTTAGCCAGTGCGGCACACGTCAAGCCACACCACGGAGACCTCATGTCGAGTTGCCCGAGTGCAGTATCAGTGATGTCGCTTACTCGGTTCCCCAGCTGCCTGGAGCAGAGATGCGAGCTGTATGGCTCACCACCATCTGGGGACTGGACTGGCCGAAAGTCTCTGCAGATACTAACTCTGGCATGGTACAGCAACAGAAGTCCCTGGACAAGATGCTAGATGCTTTTGTGCAGGCGGGGATCAATACGGTCTTCCTACAGGTACGTCTGCGTGGGGATCTGCTCTATCCAAGTAGTCTCGAGCCACTCTCTCCTACGATCAGCAAAACGGGCACGCTACCGAATGGTTACGACCCTCTCCAGTATGCTATCGATGCTTGCCATCATCGTGGTATGAGTGTACATGCCTGGATGGTGGTCTATCCGCTAGGTACGCAAGATCATGTGCGTTCGCTAGCTAAGCAGGGTAAGGGCTTCTATGCAGCACATCCCGAGCTATGCATCCGCCAGGGTAACGCATGGTTTATGGATCCAGCGCAGCCTGCTGTACGTACACATATGGCTCAGCTAGTGCGCGACTTAGTCACGCGCTACGATGTGGATGGCGTGCACCTTGACTATATCCGCTATCCCGATGGACCTAGTAAGTTTAACGATCTCAAGAGCTTCCAGCGGATGAATCCTGAGCGTTTGCCTCGCATGGCATGGCGTGAGGCTAATGTGACGGCTATGATCGATACGCTTCACCGCACGTTACAGGAAGTGGCACCCGAGGTGGCTCTCTCGACAGCTTGCATCGGCAAGTATCAGCAGTTACCCAAGCCAGCTCCTGGAGGGTACTTCTGCAAGGAAGATGTATCGCAAGATCCGCTCGTATGGTTTCAGCGTGGCATTGTGGACTTTATCGTGCCGATGATTTATTACAAGGATAAACACTTCAACTACTACATAGCGGACTGGGCTAAGCGCATCGCTCCCCACGGACCTATAGTAGCGGGGCTAGGCGTCTATCGGCTCTATGACAATTCTCGCTGGAAGCTACAAGACATCTACAATCAGCTTGACACGGTGGCGCACTATGGACTCTCAGGGGTGAGCTACTATCGCGCTGAGCAGTTCTTGCAGATGTACGATCAGCTACCCGCTGAGCGTCAGGACCAGATGCTCCTGCCGACACGTCGTCCCACCTTCGGGGCCGAGCCTCGTATCCCCTTTGGTATGGCAAAGATTGAAGAAATAGTAGATGAAGGAAAGAAGCTAACCATTACCTGGGAGTATGATCTCCAGGAGCCAACGGGACACTCCTTCAATCTCTACTACCGTCTCTACGGATCGCATCTTGACTGCCCTCTGGTGTTACTTGGACAAAACCTCGCGGGGCGCTCGGCGACTATCTCGCGGGACTTTCTACCAGAGGATGTTTTGGTCGAGTTCTTTATAGAGCCCGCTACATTTAGTGGACATACAGGCAAGCTTTCGGCGGGGGCGCTTTACTACAACTCTCATGAGCTAAAGAAGTAGTATGTGGGGACTCTACCTGCATATTCCGTTTTGTCCCACACGATGCATCTATTGCGACTTCTACTCGCAGAGCGACTTGTCGCTACAGAGTGCCTTCGTCGAGGCGCTCTGCCGTGAACTAACGATCTACCACGACAAGGAGCAGTGGTCTACAGCTCCTCGCACCATCTACCTTGGCGGAGGTACGCCTAGTAGCCTCCCGCTCCCGCTTCTAGAGCGACTGATGATGCATGTCCGCTCGCTCTGGACACTAGATAAGGCGATCGAGATAACCATCGAGGCAAACCCCGAGGATGTGTCGCCTGAGTGGGCTAGGGGAGTAGCGCAGCTAGGATTCAACCGCATCAGCCTAGGAGTGCAGAGCTGGAGTGATGAGACGCTGCACTTCTTACATCGCCGACACTCCGCTGCTCAAGCCGAGAGAGCGATCGACTACATACGACAAGCGGGCATTAGCAATGTGAGCATCGATCTGATCTTTGCGCTACCCAAGGGGTATGAGCGGAATTGGGAGGAAAGCCTAGCGCATGCGTTGACACTTCCCGTGAAGCACCTCTCTGCTTATGGCTTGACCTATGAGCCAGGTACACGGTTGGATCGCATGAGGGAGTGCGGAGCGGTGATACCCTCGAGCGAAGAGACCTACGTGGCGCAGTACTATGCGCTGGTCGCAGCCTGTCGGGATGCAGGCTTTACCCATTACGAACTGTCCAACTGGGCACGCCCAGGTTTTGCTTCTCAGCACAATAGCGCTTATTGGGACGGCACGCCTTATCTGGGGCTAGGACCTAGCGCGCATAGCTACACGGCAGGGCATCGCTGGTGGAATGTCTCCGACATACACCTATATATAGAGCGTCTGCAGCAGGAAACGCTCCCGATTGCCGATGAGGAGTGGCTTTCACCGACCGAGCTCTATGAAGAGTGTGTCATGCTGGGGCTCCGCACCTATCGTGGTATCAACCTCCGTCGGCCAGAGCTACGAGGAGTCCCGCTTATGGAGCGTGCCACACCATGGCTCGAGCAAGGACTACTCACCCACACTGCCGATGACCACCTGCGCCTGACGCACGACGGGCTGATCTGGTGCGACCGTATCTGCGCAGCGCTCTGCTAGCTTTCCACCAGCCGACAACTACATTTGTTACAAATAACGAGAGAGGAGCCATCCGCCTGGGCGGGTAGCTCCTCTCTTGAGTTGAGGGTGACGCTCTGTTACGTCACACCTGTTGGATTACTTGACCAGAGCGACAAACTCAGGTGTCTGGCTGAAGGCTGCAAACTCGAGGTCACGCTGTGCACGCTGTGCGTAACTGCGATCCTGCTCGATAGCTGAGCGGAGGTTACTGACGAGTGCCTGCAGGTCGTTCGTGCGAGCTGCAACGACTGCTTTGAGGTAAGCAGTCTCGCCATTGGGCTGTGTGACAGCAGCGAGGGTGCGTGTGGCATCTGCGTACTGCCCCTGCATGATCTGAGCGATGGCTAGCGTGTTTGATGGCGTATTGCCAAAGGAGCGGATAGCGTCTGCATACTTACCCTCGTGCATCTGTAGAAGACCGATGCCCTGACCAGCTTCGGGAACCTCTACGGCACTACCCATGAGGCGCTGAGCCTCGGCTAGATTACCACGGTCGAGAGCAAGGAGTGCTTCGTTCATATTGGAAGCAGCGTTGGGCTGAATCTTCTGAGCCTGTGAAAAGTACTTAGCAGCCTGCTCGTAGTTGCCCTGAGCAAGGTAGAGCGTACCGATGTTGTTGTAAGCTCGGTAGTCCTTTGGATAGAGCTGTGTAGCCTGCTGGTAAGCATTCATCTGATCCTTAGCATTGTCATAAAGCGTAGCGGTGTAGAGGATCTCCTCGATGGTGAGGCGACCTGGACGCTGTGCCATAAACATCTTGAGCTCGTCATCGCTCTTGCCGATGATGCGTACGTTGGCATTGAGACGTGAGCGACGTAGCTCGGGAAGGATCTCGTCGGCTAGCTGTGTGAAGACGTGTGAGAGGTTGCGTATCTCACGCTCACGATCCTCTGGATCGGGATACATAGAGAGGACGCGCAGAACTAGCTCCTTGTCCTGTATGTTGCTTGCCTCAAGAAGCTTCTGGAAACCGTCCCAGTCCTCAGCGGTGTAGTGTGCGTTGACCTCGATCTTCTTATTGCCCAGCTTACGAGCTATGACACTAGAAGTGTTGCGCTCACGCTGTGCCGAGAGACGCTCGTTAAGGTCCTGAGCACCATCGGGAGAGGCGTAGGCCTGGATCTCGATGTCTACCTCTTGGTTGGGTACCTGATAAGCGTTGTCGACGACATCTTGCCAGTCCTTGACCTCACGCTTGTTGAGCTCAGCCGCACGTACCTCAGCACGATTGATGAGGAACTTGAGGTCAGCCGTGTACTGCTCCTTGATCACTCTTTGGAACGCATCACGAGCTAGAGCAGGCGTGACATCGCTAATGCTAGCTAGGTCGGCAGTCATGATGGTACCACGAGCCACCTTGACAGCGGGAAGGTTGACCTTCTTGCCCTTGATCGTAGCGGTAAAGGTAAGGTAAAGGTCGCTCTGCTCCATGCCAGGCTTGTACTCAAAAGCAAAGGGAACGATGACGCTACCACCACGATCGTAAGAGATGGTCTGGTAGTTGTCACGTACATTCTCACCCTGTATAGTGACAGTCTGACCCGTCACGCTGGTACCAGAGTAGCGTAGCTCAGGCGTGATATTGACGATAGCACGCTTGTGGCACCACTTGGTTGGTAGTGTCAGACGGACCTGCCCAGGGATCTGCGTACCCACAAGTGTTAAGGGGTTAGGATCCACCTGAGCAGCAGAGCTCTCTAGGGGCTTAAGCCTGCAAGCACACGAAGAGACCAAGACCGCTAGCAGTAAGGCGGTGGAGATCTTTAGTAAGTTTCGATAAGTCATAGTTTGATCTATATATAAAGGTAATTAATTCGTTTGTGAGTCTGTGGGGGATTTCTTGCTTTTGCCCCATGGTTTGATGCGCCACACGATAGAGCCGATGAGCGCTAGGAGGATAAGGGCTAGTGCTGTAAAGGCTATGCTCTCGGTTATGGTTATGGAGCGTGGCGCAAAGGTAAGCGCGAGCTGGTAGTTGCCAGCAGGTAGTGAGACGGCACGTAGCACATAGTTAGCCCGTGCTATCGGTATCTCCTTACCATCGATGGCGGCATGCCAGCCGTGCGGATAGTAGATGTCTGAGAGGATCGCTATGCCAGGAGCCTCTGCCGATACGTCGTAGACCACCTGACGCGGGGTGTACTTGGTGACGGTGATGCTACGCTGAGCGGTGCTGTCGGGTAGCATGAGGGGTTGCGGTAGCTCCTCGCCAAAGCGGAGGTCGACGATACCGACGTGTCGCAGGTCTGCCGTGGAGAGTGCTTCCATCTCCTCATTGGCATTAGCAACCCAGTGGAGGCTATCGACAAACCAAGCTGCCCCAAAGGCATCTGGATTGGTCACCGCCATAGGAGCCTGGGTCTCTGGGTTTGGCACTATGAAGTACTTCGTATTGAGCATATCGTAGACCTGCTTATTGCCCGTGGAGAGCTGGTAGGTGATCAGGTCTTGATAGCGTTGTAGCTTGGCGGCATGGTAACCACCTACGCTGTGATGCCAGCGAGAGGTGGTAGCATCGTTAAAGCTATTGACCGTGCGATTGAAGACTCGGTAGCCAAGACTCTTGTCTTGAAGAATCGTCCGATCCGCTTCCGTCATAGGAGCCGCTTGCTGCTGCACCAGTTGCGAGGAGATGAAGTCGTCATCAGACAGGTAACGCTTGTCCACCTGCCACAGGTCTATGAGTGTCACCCCGACGAGGATACAGCAGAGCCACGGCGCCTTGAGATAGCCCTTGGCAAAGAGCCATAGCGGCACCGCACTCAGCACGATAAAGAGCAAGCTGCGCCACACATCCGCCCGGAAGATGCCCATACGCATCGTCTCTAGCTGATCTTGTAGCATCAGATAGCGAGGGTCTTGTGTAGCTAGCTCGGCAAACATTCCCTTCTCTTGCTGAGATAGGAAGCCGAAGAAGAGATCTGGGAGCAGAGCAAAGAGGAGTAACAGCAGAACGGGCACCCCGCTCGCTATCCAGACGCTCTTGCTGCGTAGGAGCTGAGGCTCCTTGATGAGTTGCACAAGCGCTAGTACGGCTAGCGTGGGGATCGTTAGCTCCGCAATGACCAGAATCGAGGAAACCGCTCGAAATTTGTCGTACATCGGCATCCAGTCGATGAAGAGGTTAGTCAAAGGCATGAAGTTCTTGCCCCATGCGAGCAGTATCGAGAGGATCGTAGCGACAAGTAGTCCCCACTTGATCGGACCTTTGACAACGACACAGCCGATGATGAAGAGGATGCAGACGAAAGCGCCTACATAGACAGGCCCCGAGGTAAAAGGTTGGTCACCCCAGTAAGCATTCATCTGTCCCAGCATCTGCTGGTACTCATAGGGAGCCTTGGCAAGCTGCTTGGCGTGTCCCTTGGCTAGAGGTTCGGTCGCACCGCCTTTCGTATTGGGTACGAGGAGTGTCCAGGTTTCACCGATGCCATAGCTCCACTGTGTGATGTACTCTTTGGAGAGGCCCTTGCTGTTGACCTCTGCGCCCGTTTGTTCGGGAGCATGAGGCGGTGCGATCGTCAGCTCACTGCCGCCACGCATCGTCTCCTGAGCATACTGGTAGGTGTGGTAGAGGTTGGTCCCATTGACCGCAATGGCGAGTAGCCCAGCCAGGATGAGCACGCCGGTAGACTTAAGGAAGCCCACAACCTTTTGCTCTCTGATCGCCTGCACCAAGAAGGTAATGACTAGAACGCCCATTAGGAGCGCAAAGTAGTAAGTCATCTGCACATGGTTTGCCAAGAGCTGCAGTGCCATAAAGAAGGCAAAGAGCGCACCACCCCAGAGCCGCTCGCCACGGTAGCTCCAGACGAGTCCAGCGATCGTGGGGGGAACGAAGCAGAGTGCGGTCAACTTCCAAATGTGTCCCGCATGAATGAGGATAATGAAGTAACTCGACAAGGCCCACATGACCGCTCCCAGCACGGAGGGCAGAGGATCCACCTTGAGCGAACGCATGAAGATGTAGAAACCCACGAGCAGCGCAAAGATCAGCCACGGATAGGTGCCTAGTATGCTCAGCGGCTTGCGGAGCGTCAGCACATCTTGCAGGTATTGCAGCGGCTTGGTCGAGGGATAAGAGGGACTGATCTGATACATCGGCATACCGCCAAAGAGCGAGTTCGTCCAGTAGGAGGTCTCGTCGCTAGCCTGTACGTCGGAACCATTGCCCGATACGCCCGCCACGTCCGCTTGAAAGAGCGTCCGCCCCTCAAAGTGTGCGGGAGTAAAGTAACCAATCGCAACGATGAGGAAGAACCCAAAGATGAGCAAGATGCGCTGCCAGGGAATCTGTTTCATAAGATAGCTCAGAGATAGAGTTTGAGGATTAAGCTTTGCACCGTTTGACGCGCTGACTGAGGTAGCCGATGCCATAGCCCGAGAGCTGGACAAAAGAGGCTACGACAGCTCGCCAAGCGACCGCCACCGAATGCGTGCGGTAGAGAGCGTCTGCAAAGATAGAGACAATAAAGAGCAAGTGGTAGAGCCAGAACCAGGGACACCACAGAGCAAGCAGTGTGACCACGAGCGTCGTCACCACAAAGAGCGTGGGAAGCAGGTAGGTCAAGCGCATCGACCCTGGATGTCTCCGCGAGAGCTCTACACGAGCCGTGCCTGAGTGCCACACCTGTCGGTAAAACTTACGCAAGTCCACGCGCCGCTTGTGATAGAGCACCGCCTCCGGAAGGAGCGCGACACGACTGCCCGCCTCGTAGAGACGCATGCTAAAGTCGATATCCTCACCATAGCGCATCGTCTCATCAAAGCCCCCGAGAGACTCAAAGAGAGCCTTGCGACAGCCCAGATTGAAGGTGCGTGGGTAGAACCGCTTCGTCAGCCGCTTGCTACCACCGCGTATGCCACCCGTCGTGAGAGGCGAGGTCATCGCATAGTTGATCGCACGCTGCCACATACCGAAGGAGCCATCTTGTAGCGACGGAGCCGCATCGGGACCGCCCCACGCATCGCATTGGTCCGCAGCGATCGCCTGAGATACATTGTATAGGTAGTCAGGCGGTAGCACCACGTCCGAGTCGAGGATGATGACCCAGTCGCCCGTAGCGTGACGCACACCTATGTTGCGCGCTCTAGAGGGGCCTCCGTTAGGCACCACCTCATAGTGTATGCTCATCAGTTCACGATAGCGATCCACGACCGCAGCGCAGGGCACCGTGCTCCCATCCTCCACGATGACAACTTCGTAGGACGGGGGCGTCTGCTGCTGAGCGAGCGAGTGCAGTAGCTCCTCGACCTCGTCAGGGCGGTTGTAGACAGGGATAATGAGTGAGAGCATTAGAGACTAATCAGGGGTAAAGCGTCTTACAGCACCTTCCACTCGGCACCGCTCTTGGTATCTTGTATCTCAAAGCCTAGAGCAGTCAGTTTGTCGCGTATCAGGTCACTCGTCTCCCAGTCCTTGCTCGCCTTAGCCTTGGCTCGAATCTCTAGGAGCAGGTCCATCGCTCCAGCGAAAGCCTCCTGCTGACTACCGCTCAGATCAGCGGTCTCCGTAGCCGACTGCATACCAAGTATGTCGTGCAGGTAGAGGTCGTAGGCACTGCGTAGCTCCTCCAGCTGGTCGCTCGTGATCTGCTCGTGTCCGTCGTGGATCGAGTTAATCAGTCGAGCTGCATCAAAGAGGGCAGCAATCACCATCGGCGTATTGATATCATCGTCCATCGCCTCTTTGCAACGCTCCGCTAGGTCGATCTGCTCGATCGTTGAGGTAGCCGAGGGCTTGAGCGATTGAAGCTTAGCATCAGCATCCATAAGACGCTGGTACCCCTTTTCAGCAGCTTGCAAGGCACTATTGCTAAAGTCCACCGTGCCACGGTAGTGTGCACTCAAGACGAAGAAGCGAATGGTCATCGGGGCGTAAGCCTGCTCGAGTGCGGGGTGATCGCCCGTGAAGAATTCCTCAAGGGTGATGAAGTTTCCTGCACTCTTCGCCATCTTCTTGCCATCCACCGTGATCATATTATTGTGCATCCAGTACTTGACCATCGGCTCCCCTTGCGAAGCGACCGCCTGTGCTATCTCGCACTCGTGATGCGGAAAGGTCAAGTCTAGCCCACCGCCATGGATGTCGAAGTGAGCACCTAAGTACTTACGTCCCATAGCGGTACACTCGCAGTGCCACCCGGGGAAGCCCTCACTCCAAGGCGAAGGCCACCGCATGATGTGGTTAGGCTGCGCCTTCTTCCAGAGAGCGAAGTCCAGCGGATTGTGCTTCTCGTCTTGGCCGTCCAGCTCACGCGTGTTGGAGATCATATCCTCCACATTGCGTCCGCTTAGGATGCCGTAAGGGTGATCAGCGTGATACTTGAGCACGTCAAAGTAGACACTTCCCTGGCTTACATAGGCGTAGCCCGCATCGAGGATCTGCTGCACCAGTTGGATCTGCTCGATGATATGTCCCGAGGCAAGCGGCTCGATAGAGGGCGGCAGCACATTGAGTAGGCGCAGACTATCGTGATAGCGTGTGAGGTAGTAGTAAGCCACCTCCATCGGCTCCAGCTGCTCGAGCTTAGCCTTCTTAGCGATCTTGTCCTCGCCATCATCTGCATCATGCTCTAGATGCCCCACATCGGTCACATTGCGCACGTAGCGCACCTTGTAGCCGAGATGCTTGAGGTAGCGGAAGAGTATGTCAAATGTAATTGCCGAGCGAGCATGCCCTAAGTGCGGATCCCCGTAAACGGTCGGTCCGCAGACGTAGAGACCCACATGCGGTGGTGCAATTGGCTCGAAGGGCACTTTAGCCCGCTCCAGAGTGTTGTAGATGTATAGTTGGCTCATATTTTTTATAGTCCAAAGGTCATAGTATAGTGCATATATACCAATGCTCTCGCAAAGATAAGGATTTTAGAGATACCGTACCTTGATGCGACTCTCATCATCAGGGGAACTCACACAATCAGACTTACTAAGACTACTCGTGCGGAGTTGATGGCTCAACGACAGGGTCTAGGTATGTTTCTACGGTGGATTACACGATTACGATCACTTCAACGATCCCGATACTCCACGGGGAAGTTCTTCCAATAGTTCGCTGAAGAATAAAAAATCTCCACGGAGGAAAAGAAAATTTCTTCGGAAGAATCAAATGATACTTCCGAAGAATCAAATGATATGTCCGAAGAATTTTTCGGCTCCCCCGTGGATAATAAGAATTTCCTCTGGAGGAAAACGAAATTTCCTCCCTTGGAAATTTACTTTTCCTAGGCTGGAACTTTTTGGAAGCCTTGTATGTTGTTCTTTCTGTAGCTGGGAGCGCTTGCTCTATAGGTGTAGTGATCAGAGGCATATCGCCTTAACGTGATCACTATTGCTCAATAATCTTTTTGGCGAGGTCTTGCCACTGCTCGCTTTTCTTGTAGAGCTTGCTACTTCCCTTCGGTACACGGAGCGTGCGAGGCGTACCAGCTACACTAAAGAAAGCCATCAGACCGACCTCTATCTGTGCGGGGTCTGCCACACGGATCTCCACATCGCGGAGCTGATCGCAGAAAGCAAACGCCATATCTCCGATCTTACGTACCCCCGCGGGTATCTTTAAGACTTCGAGGTCCTGGGCGTCGTAGCAAGCGTTTTCAGCGATCTCTCGCACCGTGTCGGGAACCTTGTAAAAGTCATCGTACAGCCCCGCGGGGTACTGGATCAGCTGTGTCTGCTCCTTATTATACAGGACACCATCGATCGAGGAGTAGCATGGGTTGTTCGGATCCACCTCAATCTCGAGGAGCATGGTACAGTCGTGGAAGGGGGAGGCTCCGAGACGTGTTGTCTGCGCTGGTAGAGACATGAAGCTGAGGCTCGAGCAACGGGCGAAAGCATACGATCCCACTTCCTCTAGATGATCTCCGAGCATGACCTCCATTAGAAAGTAGTTGCTCGCAAAGGCTAGCCCCGCAATCTTACGTACCTCCTCAGGTATCGTAAACTCCTGCTCCTCTTTAGACGCTGGGTAGTGTACCAAGACACTTAGGTCCTTGCTGTATAGGATGTCATCCCGTACGACAAAGTGCTCACTCTCAGGAGCTACAGCAATCTGCGTCATAGCAAGACAGTCCGAAAAGACCCCATCGCCTAGACACTCCACCGAGGCGGGAATCAGCACCTCCGTGAGGTCACTACAATTGCTAAAAGCCATCTCCTCAATCACCCGAATGCCCTCCGA
>OGRE01002911.1_pt1 | contig 11161 bp, 11 predicted proteins | sample 1553421 | NCBI WGS metagenome assembly OGRE01 (sample SAMEA2580076, study PRJEB22360) | human gut metagenome | biome: human gut; feature: human-associated habitat; material: faeces | place: Denmark | collected 2008/2010 | reverse complement strand
GGCGGTGTCTTCGAGCCTCTCTTTGGCCCAGAGGATGCTATCATCAGTGACTCACTGAACCACGCTTCGATCATCGACGGTGTACGTCTCTGCAAGGCTAAGCGCTATCGCTACGCCAATGCCAACATGGAGGAGCTTGAGAAGTGCCTCCAGGAGGCTCAGGAGCAGCGCTTCCGCATCATCGTCACGGATGGTGTCTTCAGTATGGACGGCAACGTAGCTCCCATGGACAAGATCTGCGACCTCGCTGACAAGTATGACGCTCTCGTGATGGTCGATGAGTGCCACTCAGCTGGTGTAGTCGGCAAGACGGGCCGTGGTGTCGCTGAGGCTTTCGACTGCTTCGACCGTATCGATATCCACACGGGTACGCTAGGCAAGGCATTCGGTGGTGCTGTCGGTGGCTTTACGGCTGGTCCTAAGGAGATCATCGAGATACTACGTCAGCGCTCTAGACCTTACCTCTTCTCTAACTCACTGCCCCCCGCAGTAGTTGGCGCAGGTATCGAGGTCTTCAAGATGCTGGAGGAGGATGACTCACTACACACGAAGTTGATGGATAATGTCAACTACTTCCGCGACAAGATGCTCGCAGCTGGCTTTGACATCAAGCCTACACAGAGTGCTATCTGTGCTGTGATGCTCTACGATGCTCCTCTATCTCAGCGCTACGCTGCTCGTCTGCTCGAGGAGGGTATCTATGTAACTGGCTTCTACTATCCAGTCGTACCGAAGGGCGAGGCGCGTATCCGCGTACAGCTCTCAGCAGCTCATGAGCGTGAGCACCTCGACAAGGCGATTGCTGCCTTTATCAAGATCGGCAAGGAGCTGGGTGTGATCAAGTAGAGACTGTTGCAAAAGTCAACAGTCTCACAATCTTGCCTGCAAGATTGTCTAGACTTTGCAGAAAGGATGAAGCGCAAGGCGCTGAGGGTGAGGTCTGAAGGGAGCATACCTCCGTATGTGACCGAAGCCGAATTCCGAAAGCAACGCAGCGATTCACCTTTATGCAACAGTCTTAAAGTAGGAGGCTCACGAGGGGAGCTGGTCGTAGGTGCGCCGACGACGAAGGTGGTACTGCCAGAGGAGCGAGTAATGCGCTATGGGCGGAGTCGCTGTATCCTGGTACCAAGGCTGGTCAGCAGACATAGCGAGCTGGCGACGGGTGCGGTAGAAGTCGCGCACGGCTCGTAGCACGGCTGATGCGTGTCGGGGTTGCCCCTTGACGAGGAAGGTGAGAGCAGCGAGCAGGTCTAGCGGCAGACGACAGAGGAGGATGCGCCTGCGGGCATGCCGTGTGGGGAGGTTCTTGTAGAGCATGCGGAGGTTGTTGCGAAAATTGAGGTAGCTCTTCCTCGGGCTACCCATCTCGAGCGTGGCTCCTCCGAGATGGTAGACGACGCTGTCGGGGGTGTAGCGGAGACGACCGCCCGCGAGCCAGAGCCGCCACGACAGATCGATCTCCTCCATGTGAGCGAAGAAGCTTTCGTCAAAGCCTCCTACCCTCCAGAACGCCTCGCTACTGACGAAGTAGCAGGCGCCTGTCGCCCAGAGTATCTCGCACTCCTCGTCATACTGCCCATGATCTAGCTCAACGGTGTCAAAGAGACGACCCCGACAGAAGGGATAGCCCCAGCGATCTAGCTCACCACCAGCAGCACCAGCGTACTCAAACGCTTCAGGCTGGCGGTCACTGCGTAGCTTGGGTTGTACGGCAGCGCAGTCCTCCCTCAGCAAAGCCAGCGGACGGTCGCACCAGTGGGGCGAGACACGTACGTCGCTATTGAGGAGACAATAGTAAGGGTAGTCGAGCTGACGAAGCCCTCGGTTGTAGCCCCCTGCGAAGCCGTAGTTTTCGGATAGACGAACGAGTTTGACTTGCGGGAAAGCCTCCTGCAGGTAAGCGAGCGAGTCGTCTGTCGAGCCGTTGTCTATGACTACGAGGTCGGCCACCTCAGGCGGTGTGTGCGCCACGAGGGGCGGGATGTACTCCTCGAGGAGCTTGCGCCCGTTCCAGTTGAGGACGACGATGGCTAGGTCGGGACGGTTCATGGATCGGCTTATGGCTTGGTGGTGAAGGTTTGTCGCCGCACGCTCCAGTGCGCTAGCTGTGCGAGGGTGATGGCTCCGACGAACTCAGAGTTGTACGGCTGGGCGACACGTATATAGTTGTCGGTGAAGCCCTCCATCATCTCACCGTGACGGGTCTCCTCCCAGAGGACGGGACGAACGGAGCCAGCGAAGGGCACGCAGAAGGCGTTGTGCCGTTCGCTGGAGAGGGCTAGGAGCTCCTTCGTGCGGAGCTTCTTTTCGGCAGAGGGTACAGCGGGCTTGATCTCTAGAGCTTTGGTGCCTTTGCGCTCGCTATAAGGGAAGACGTGTAGCTGGCTCCACGGTTGCGCTTGGAGGAAAGCTAACGTCTCGGCGTGATGTTCGGGCAGTTCGCCTCGCATGCCTGCAATGACATCGATACCGACGAAAGCATCGGGGATCAACTCGTAGATGAGCTTGAGCCGCTCGGCAAAGAGTGCCGTGTCGTAGTGCCGTCGCATCAAGCGCAGCACGTGGTCGGAGCCGGACTGGAGGGGGATATGGAAGTGCGGCATGAACTGCGCCGTCTCAGCGACGAACTGGATGATCTCTGGGGTCAGCAGCTCTGGCTCGATGGAGCCGATGCGGTAGCGTGCGATGCCTGCGACTTGCGTCAGTCGGTGGAGTAGCTCTAGGAGCGTCTCACCCGTGGTGCGTCCGAAGTCGCCGATGTTGACACCGGTCAAGATGATTTCCCTGCCGCCCAGCTCAGCGACACGCTCCGCCTGCGCCACCAGTGAGACGATGGATCCGTTGCGACTGACGCCACGAGCGGCTGGTATGGTGCAGTAGGTGCAGTAGTAGTTGCAGCCGTCCTGTACCTTGAGGAAGTGGCGTGTGCGGTCGTCCGAAGAGACACTCGGCTCGAAGTGTTGTAGCTCTCGACGGGCGGTGACGTGGGGCGTAGCTGCTTTCGACTGGTTGCGCTTTTGGTAAAGCTCGGTGAGGAGCGATACGATCTCGCTCTTGCGCCCCGACCCGACGACGAGGTCCACACCGGGCATCTGTGCGATCCGATCGCCCTGTAGCTGGGCGTAGCAGCCAGTCACGACGATGAGTGCCTCGGGGTACTCACGGTGCAGACGATTGATGAGACTGCGGCACTTCTTGTCCGCCGTGTCGGTCACTGAGCAACTGTTGACGATGCAGATATCGGGGAGCACCTCCGTCGTGTGGTGGTGCTCGTCAGAGATGCGCTCCACGCCCACGGTCGCTAGCTGACGAGCGATGGTCGAGGTCTCGGCATAGTTGAGCCGACAGCCCAGCGTGTAGAAGGCAGCTCGCTTGCCAACGAGGGGATGGAGTCGAGGGGTGATCATAGCGAGTAGAGCAAAACGCCAGCAATGCCCGCCAGGACAATGAGCAGAATCGGGTGAACCCACTTCTTGTAAAGAACGAGTCCCGTCACGGCAAAGATGATGAAGCTGCGGTAGTCGATGAAGTTCTCTGTGACGATGATATTATCCACCGTGATCGGCGTGCCAGGGGGGAGCGTGAGGAGCGTCCAGAGTCCCGGCTGTATCATCAGCATCAGCGCAGCGGCCGCTATGAGTCCGACACTGGCGGGGCGTATGCCGAGGAAAGCAGCGTCAACGTAGCGATTGCTCCTAAAAGCTTGGAAGCTTCGGGAGATGATGAGGCAGAGGATGAAGGAAGGGAGCATCACGGCGGTCGTCGCTAGTAGCGAGCCGAGGATATTACCGCCCGTGACAGCATAGCCTATGTAAGTAGCACTGTTGATCCCGATAGGTCCTGGGGTAACTTGGCTTACGGCTACGATGTCGGTGAACTGCTGATTCATAGCGGGAGGTGGGTGAATTGCTGGTTGGCCAGCCAGCCATACTTGTAGACCACTTCGTTTTGGATGAGCGAAAGCATCGCATAGCCTCCCCCGAAGCCGAAGAGACCGATCTGAATGTAGACCCAAAAGAGCTGTAAGTAGATCATTGTCTTGCCGTCCTAATCCCTTCTCATAACACTATAGATGATCCCTCCGAGGGCAGAACCGAGGATGATCCAGACAGGTGACACGCCCATGAGCCACACCAACAGAGCGGATAGGATCGGTATCCAGACGATACGCCAGGTGCCTTTCATCGCACGCCAAGTGGTGATGACGGGGATCGCAATCATCGCCACAACCGCAGGGCGTATGCCATACATGACCCGCTGTACCCAGACATTGTCGTTGACCTCTTGGTAAAACATTGCCAAGAGCAGGATGATGATAAAGGAGGGCAAGGTCGCACCAATAGCACAAGTCACCGCTCCGAGATAGCCCTTCAGCCGATAGCCTATGAAGATCGACATATTCACTGCAAAGACCCCCGGCAGCGACTGCGATACGGCGAAGAGGTCAATAAACTCCTCATTGGTCATCCAGTGGTTCTTCTCCACGACGTCATGCTGTATGAGCGAAAGCATAGCATAGCCCCCACCGAAGGTAAAGCCCCCGATGCGAACGAATGTGATGAAGAGTCTCCAGAGCATCTTAATGGTCCCAGCTCGCTTATAGTCTGTTGCGCCGTGCGAAGTAGAGGACGAAGAGCAGGTTGAGCACGAGCAAGCCGCCACCACCGAGGAGGACGTAGAGCTTAGCCCCATCAGCGACAGAGAGTGCCACGATCATCCCTACGATGACGAGGATCATTAGGACGAAGAGAGTCTTATCTAGCCAGTTAAGCGGCTTCTTTTTATTGCGTGTCATAGAGGTTTGCGGTTAGAAGAGCGAGAGCTTGACATACTTCTTGGGGTGCGCCTTGATGTCTTGGATCAGAGCATCGAGGCTGGTCGTGACGCTGTCGATGCGGTTGTAGAGTCCGTCCTCGTTGAGTAGGCGCCCGACGGTACCATCGGACTGGTTGAGCCTTTGGGTAAAGCTCTTGAGCTCACGAGAGGTGCTCTCTAGATTAGCTACCGTCTCTTGTAGCTGTAGCGAGTCGAGCCGAGAGGCAAAGCTCTCCACATTTGCCGAGGTATGATCGATGCGCCCCATAATAGTGGGGAGCGAACGGAGCGACTGCTGTAGCTGAGCTGACGAAGCGTTGATATGCTGTGCTGACTGACGCACGTCAGAGAGTGTCGGCTCTATGTTGGGATTCGAGAGGATCGCATTAGCCTGTAGCAAGACGCTATCCATACGGCTGAGCGTGGTGGAGAGTCGTGGTACGAACTCGCTCTGTAGCTGCTCCAGGCTCTTGGCAGATCGGCGCGTGGACATCGGTATAGTGTCCTTGGCATTAAGATAAGCACCCGTCTCTACCTCAGGGAGGACTAGGTTGACTAGAGCACCACTAAAGAGCGTCTGGGCGACCTGCACCTGCGTACCTTGGGGTAGCTTGATGTCAGGGTCTAGCGTGAGCGTGAGGATCGTCTCGCCATTGTTGTGGTAGTCATACTTCATATTCCGCACAGAGCCCACCTTGTAGCCATTGACGAAGACCCGTGTAGCCACATTGATCCCCGTCACATCATTCATAGCGACATAATAAGTCTTAGAGCGAGCTGATATGGAGAGTCCCTTGAGGTAAGTGATCCCTAAGTATAGGATTACGATCGCTAAGAGGGTGAAGAATCCTATCTTGACAGTTTGTCGTGTGAGTCTTTTCTGTGGCATGGTGCAGCTGTGTCTCTTAGTAAATTTCTTTGTCTCTTACGCCCTTGAGGTAGCGGATGATGTAACAGCCTGGATAGCGCTTAGCTAGTCGCTGCTGAGCTTGTCTCGCCTCGCTGAGAGAATTGTACTGCTCAGCTGTGTACATGTAAAGCTTGCCACGCTGCTCCCGCTGTACATCGGTTAGATCGCGAAAGTAAGGGTCGCTTGTCTCTAGCTGTTGACGAGACGTGGCTATCTGTATGCGGTAGTACTCCTCACTATCTGATGTTGTGGTACTTTGCTGTGCTGTAGTCCCTTCGTCAGATGCCGACTCGGTGGTCTCCTTTTGTTTCTTTTGCTTCTTAGGGCTGGTCGTGCGTATATACTTCTTGTAGTATCTAGAGAAGCCGTCGGCGATGCCCTTGGCCAATTGCTCACGTCCGCTCTGACTGACGAGGTAGTCCGACTCCGCCTTGTTTGTGATGAAGCCTAGCTCTATGAGGATGCTCGGCATAGCCGTCTCTCGTATCACGAGGAAGGGCCCCTGGCGCACACTGCGATTGCCTCGTCCCAGCTTGACAAATGACTTCTGCACCTCGCTCGCCACGTTGATGCTGGCCGTGAGGTGGACGTTTTGCATAAACTCAAAGATGATGTAGCTCTCCGTGCTATTTGGGTCAAAGCCTTCGTACGTCTCCTTGTAGTCCTTCTCTAGAAGGATTACTTGGTTCTCACGCTTGGAGACTGCTAGGTTATCATTGGCACGGCGCAATCCCAGCACGTAGGTCTCTGTGCCAGAAGCACTCGGGCTCGGCGCCGAGTTGGTATGGATGCTGATGAAGAGATCGGCTTTCTTCTTATTGGCAAAGTTGGCTCGCTGTCGCAACCCGACGAAGACATCTGTCGATCGGGTCATATAGACCTTAATCTCAGGGTACGCCTGCTCAATGTACTTGCGCGTCAAGAGTGCTACCGCCAGATTGATATCCTTCTCCTTACGTCCGAAGGCACAAGCACCCGCATCATGGCCGCCGTGACCCGCATCGATCACGATCGTATACGCTTTTTGCTGCGCTAGCATATCCAGTGGACAGGCTATCGTGACTAGAAGTATCGTGAGGAAGACTTTGACTAGAGACTTCATAAGGTAGCTGATAGTACTGAGAGCAAAGGTAAGAAATATAGCGCAAAGCAGCAGAACAATCTCGCCACCAAAGGACCGAAACGACTACTTAACCTCTCACCGCCACGTGGAAAATCGAAAATCTCCACGTGAGAAAAGAAAAATTCTTCGGACTTATCGTTTGACTCTTCCGAAGTTTCATTTGATTCTTCCGAAGAAATAATCCTTCCCCACGTGGAGAATTTTCATTTCCCACGTGAGGATTTCTAAATATCCACGTGAGGATTGGATTTTTCTCTACACGACTAGCTCCTACGGTGGCTGACGACGGATAGACTATCCCTAGCCATACAAACAAAAAAAGCCTCCCAGTAAGTTACCGAGAGACCATCTGAAGTGTTGTATCACTATAAAGTGCTAGGCGGTCGTCCGTGAGCCGCATGGGGCTCGAACCCATGACCCCAACATTAAAAGTGTTGTGCTCTACCTACTGAGCTAGCGGCTCGCCCTCATTTGAGATCATAGCGTATGCGCTGACCTCCCTTTGGGCTAAAAACGTGGTGCAAAGGTACGAAAAATATAGATACCGCAAATAGTCATCCTAACACCCCTCGCTACAAAACAATTGGGTGATGACGAGTAGATCAGACTACTACGCCATCACCCAACAGTCTAACTATGTGACACCGATTTTTGTTAGCTAGCGACCATCTGGCTTGCACTTTGCTTACGTCGCTGATAGCGCTCGCACTGCTGACAAGTGTCGTAGCCGAGTAGGGTGCCGAGGATAAAGTCTTCCTCAGGCGAGAGCGTCGTCAGGGATCGCCCTCTCACCATCTCAGAGATAATGGCGATACATAGCTCCTTGCCAAAGAAGAGATTGACACGCGGTGACACACTAGAGATCTCCTCTAGATGGTAAGCTATGCCAGCACGCTCCAAGCGTCTCATCAGGAGAGGTGCTACCTCTCTGCTTACGGTACAGAGAAATAAAGGACGTATCCCTTTCTGAAACTCGTAAACCTTATCACTCAGCATCACCCACTCGGTCGACATACACACTTAACTAACAGAAAAAAAAGAATTATGAAAGAGGCTCGCTTATTCTCTATTCCGCAAATCTTACGAGTAACCCTTTGTAGGGACGCTCGGTCGAGCGTCCGTTGTCGAAGGGTAAGACGAGTATTGGATACTGTAACCTTTGACGGGACGGACGCACGACCGTGCGTCCCTACAAATCGTTACTTGTCTTATCGGGCTACCCGATTTGCTGAATTGAGGCTCACATGCTTTATGCCTTTTGAATAGCTTGTACCCAAGTGTCGAGACGATCATCCGTCTCGTCGCTCTCGTTGTCTTCGTCTAGACAGCAGCCGATGAGCTGACCATCCTCCTCACAGCGTGTAGCCTCGTAGCTATAGCCCTCTGCAGGGATCTGCCCGATGAGAGTGGCACCAGCAGCTGTGACTTGCTCTGCAATCTCTGCCATAGCATCACAGAAAGTGTCTGGATAGCTGCTTGAGTCACCACAGCCGAAGACGGCAAACTGCTTGCCCGAGAGATCCAGCTTAGCAAGCTTGGGGAGAAAGCCCTCCCAGTCGTCCTGCAGGTCACCGTAGCCCCAGGTAGAGGAGCCGAGGATGAGAAGGTCGTACGACATGGCAGACTCTGGCGTAGCATCTGCTACGTTGTGCACGTCAGCTGCATCAATTCCTAGTAGCTGGGCAACCTTATCTGCGATGCCCTCGACATGGCCCGTAGAGGAGCCGAAGTATAGTCCGATATTCTTCATTTGCTTTGAAACGTTATGTTGGTATTTCTGTATGCAAAGGTAGATGCTATCTCTTCGCCTGTCAATACCTTAACCTAGGTAAAATGGACCTCTTGCTAGGGGATAAAATAAGAGAGTCTCTACCGTCGTGACGATAGAGACTCTCTCTAAGGAACTATAAGAGCTGACTACTTAGCCTGCTCCTTCTGGCGCTTTTCATACTCCTTGAGGCCACCCTTGAGGAAGTCGATATACTTGCTGATATCGGTGTCATGTGCATACGATGCACTCAGCGGGTTGCCTGTAGGGTCGATGGCGATGTAGTAAGGCTGTGCATTGGCTGCAAACTTGCTGCGCTGCAGGTAGCTCCACTTGTCGCCGACGGTGCGAAGCTTCTTGACAGAGCCGTTTTCCTCTACCTCAATGACGTTAGGCAGCGCGGTTTTGTCATCGACCATGAGGGTGATCAGGATATAGTCATCCTCGAGAAGCCCCTTGACGGTTGGGTCGATCCAGACGGAGTTCTCCATCTCACGGCAGTTGACACAGCCGAAGCCTGAGAAGTCTAGTAGGACCGGCTTGCCCGTTTCCTGAGCATAGCGCATACCAGCGTCAAAGTCGTCAAACTTAGCATGCACCTCGCCATCGTACAGGTTGAAGTCTTGCGTGTAGAGTGGCGGTGCAAAGGCTGTGATAGCCTTGAGCGGAGCACCCCACAGACCAGGGATCATATAGACAGAGAAGGCTAGGGAGATGATTGCCATAAAGAGACGAGAGACGCTGATCTTCTCCAGTGGCGTGTCGTGCGGCAGACGGATCTTGCCGAGCAGGTAGAAGCCTAGCAGTGCGAAGATAATGATCCAGAGTGCTAGGAAGGTCTCACGATCGAGAATGCCCCAACCGTAAGCGAGGTCGGCAACGGAGAGGAACTTGAGCGAGAGCGCCAGCTCGAGGAATCCGAGGACCACCTTGACAGAGTTGAGCCAGCCACCACTCTTTGGCATGTTTTGCAACATGTTGGGGAAGATGGCGAAGAGCGAGAAGGGTAGTGCCAGCGCTAGCGCAAAGCCGATCATGCCGATGGCAGGAGCGACGATCTCGCCTGAGGTACCGGCCTGTACGAGGAGGGTACCGATGATAGGACCTGTACAGGAGAAGGAGACGAGTACGAGGGTAAACGCCATGAAGAAGATGGAAAGTAGACCCGTGGTGCTGTCTGCCTTAGAGTCCATCTTGTTGGTCCACTTAGATGGCAGAACTAGTTCGAAGGCTCCAAAGAAGGAGACGGCAAAGAGAACTAGTATGAGGAAGAAGATGATGTTAAAGACAGCATTGGTCGCTAGATTGTTCAGGGCACTAGCACCAAAGATAGCGGTGATGATGAGTCCTAGAGCTACATAGATGACTATGATGGAGAGTCCGTAGATCATTGCGTCTCGTATAGCAGCCTTGCGAGACTTGGTGCGCTTGAGGAAGAAGCTCACAGTCATCGGGATCATAGGCCATACGCATGGTGTGATGAGCGCAATGAGACCTCCGAGGAAGCCGTAGATAAAGATGTACAGAAGACCGGCGGTTGACTGCTTCTGGTTTCGGTCGCCATACGCTTTGAGTTGATCTACGACGGGTGCCCAGTAGTTTGCATCAGAGACGCTAGCCGAGGTAGCGCTTGCGGAGAGCGAATCCGTTGCTGCGAGCGCTGTCGTCTCAGTAGTGTCTGCCTCAGCCTCTGTAGAGGCATTCTCGTCAGTCGTCTCTGACGGGTCGGTTGCAGCAACAGCTAGCATTGGCTTAGAGAGCTGCTTGGAGCTGAAGTTGAAGTCGTAGTCTACGAGTACGCAGTTTTCTTGGCAGGCTTGACCCTTGAGCTGGCCCTCATAGACGAAAGATTTCGGGTCGGTGATCTCTAGCTGCTGAGAGAAAGTAACGGTCCCCGCAAACTCTCGTACCTCTGTGCCGAAGATATCGTCGGTGTAGCGATGAGGGGCTTTGTTTGCCTTGAAGCCTCCTAGAGCTTTAGCTCCTTTGAGCTTGTCGGTGTGAAACTCGAGTGAGACGGGTCCTCCTGCTGGTAGGTTCTGGTCGTAGAGATGCCAGCCGTCAATGACACGAGCGGTGATGGATACGGTGACTATTTTCTTGCCGTCGTCGGTAATTTGCTGAGAAAACTTGACGGGGTCAATCATACCTCCAGCCTGTGCTGCTAGCTTAGGTACAGCTGCGAGGAAGAGAGTGATGAGAAGTAGTAAGTACGTTGTGCGTTGCTTCATAATCATCCGATTAAGTTCATATTTATGTGGTTACTAAATTCTTTTCTTATGCTGACTGGCCGCTGTTTCCTCCAAAAGAAGAGCCTCTTTTTGGGCTGCGGTGAGACGAGTCTGTGAGATCTTGTCTAGGTTGACAAGTGGCGTATCTATGGTAAACTGCATCTTCTGTCGCTTTATGGGATGGAAGATGGTTAGCTCAGAGGCTCGTAGCGCCAGGTACTTACTGAGTGCTGGCGCAATGGAGTCACTGGCTCGACGATCCCCAAGTAGCGGGTGTCCTATGCTGGCGAGCGTGGAGCGGATACTATTAT
>OGRE01002903.1_pt1 | contig 11194 bp, 9 predicted proteins | sample 1553421 | NCBI WGS metagenome assembly OGRE01 (sample SAMEA2580076, study PRJEB22360) | human gut metagenome | biome: human gut; feature: human-associated habitat; material: faeces | place: Denmark | collected 2008/2010 | reverse complement strand
CCCGCCATAAGTTCATCCATATTTCTTGGATGCTTTTTTCCAAAATGAAAATAATAAAAAAGTTCCTCGGATGCATTTGGAGAAAAATACACACATTGATCTGTTTGTGATTTCGAACTGATTTTTATTCCTATCATTCTGTCTTTGACCTGACTTTTCATTTTTTTAATCAATTCCATCGGAAGCTCTTTTGAATAAAAAATATCCTCCATATAATCTTTTATACAAAAAGAAGGTTCTTTTTTCTCAAAATTCCATGTATGCAAACTATCTCCACGACAGGATTCCCAATCTTTACAAGTTTTACATTTCTTACTTTGACATCTTGTTTCTGAACGGAAAAATTCAAATTTATTTTCCCATACCTCTACAAAATTATCTTTCTGTACATTTCCCTGAATTAATTCTTTCCTTCTCTCCACATTCGGGCAAACAAAAATATCTCCATTCGCTAATATTGATGCTACACTTTTGCCCGTTTCACAAGAAAAAGGATTTGCTCTATATTTATTATCATTTTTCCCAAGATAATGACTACAGCTAGTAATTATCCGCAATTCTGTATCAAATCTGTGCCGGTCAAGAAAGGTGCAATATTGCTGAAACTCTCTTTTTCCCAAAAGTAATTCCTGGTTTTCTTTGGCTCTTCCTATGCTATCTGCGACTGCAACTCTCCAGGAATCAATCCCGAATGACTTTATCATAGAATACATTTCTTCTAATTGTTCAATATTATAATGATTTACCACTGTCGTAACCTCTATCTGATTCAAAAACGCAGCTTGCTTTAAATCTTTTATAGCCTGAACAGTTTTCTGAAATCCATTCTCTATCTTTCTTAACCGATTATGTGTTTCTTCCATCCCATCTAAACTTATAGATATTGTCTTCATTCCACTTTGCTTCATTTTCTGTATAGTGCATTTATCAATAAGCGAACCATTAGAAACCATTCCCCAGGGAAATCCCATAGCAGATGCTTTTGTCATCACTTCAAACAAATCTTTTCTCAAAATCGGTTCTCCTCCAGTTACATTAATCATAATGCTTCCTGGATTATATGCATCCGCAATATCCTCAAACACTTTTTCAATTTTCTCACCTGAAATCTCATTACAGCTCACTTCCCCACAACGGCTTCCGCAAAATTCGCAAAAGGCGTTGCACCGTAATGTTGCCTCCCAAAATAGTGTTTTTAAACGATATTCTTTCTCTTTCATATACCTCTCCTTTTTGGTAAAAATTTTGATTTGCCGCAGGCAAGAAAGACGCCCACAGGGAATACGATATTCTATGTCTCCTGTCTTCTTCCTCAAATCCCTCCAACTGATTTCATGAACTGCCAGCAAACAGAACTCCCGAAGGTAAATAAAGCATATTTGTGGCCTCGGAGCAAGGTTTGGATGCGAGCGCTTAAAGCGAGCATTCAAACCGCAGCGACTAAAGTCACAAATATGCTTTATTTACCTTCAGGAGTTCGTCTGCTTCGCAGTCCCACAAATCAGAATTCTTAGGCTCTTCCGAATTCCGAGAGTACAAGTCCTTCATTTCTCTCCAGAGTCATTCCCACACTCCAGCTATTGATAAACAGTAACAATGGACGACCTTTCAAATCCTTAATCTTCTTCATATCCGATGTTCCACGAAGATTTTCAAGGTCAATCTCTGTATTTTCAATCCAGCGGATATATTCATATGGAAGTTTTTCAAGGCGGATTTCTACATTGTATTCATGTTGCAGGCGGTAATTTAATACATCAAACTGCAATGTTCCTACTACACCTACGATTACTTCTTCCATTCCAGTATTAAATTCCTGGAAAATCTGGATAGCACCTTCCTGTGCGATTTCGTTGATTCCCTTGATGAACTGTTTACGTTTCATCGTATTTACCTGACGCACTCTTGCGAAATGTTCTGGCGCAAAGGTAGGGATTCCTTCGTAAGCAAATTTCTTTGGTGAAGTTGTAATGGTATCTCCGATAGAGAAAATGCCTGGGTCAAAGATTCCGATAATGTCTCCGGCGTAGGCTTTATCAATCATCTTTCTCTCACTTGCCATCATCTGCTGTGGCTGAGAAAGACGTACCTTTTTGTCTCCCTGTACATGGAAAGCATCCATTCCCGCCTCAAATTCGCCAGAACAGATTCTCATAAAGGCGATTCGGTCACGGTGAGCTTTGTTCATATTTGCCTGAATCTTAAATACAAATGCAGAAAAATCTTTTTCCTCAATTGGGTCGATTGTTCCCTGATCAGAAGTTCTTGGCAGTGGGGAGGAAGTCATTTTCAGGAAGTAATTTAAGAAATTCTCTACGCCAAAGTTCATGAGGGCAGAACCAAAGAATACTGGAGAGAGTTCTCCGGCATCAACTAATTCCTGATCAAATTCTGCACTGGCCCCATCTAAAAGCTCAATTTCTTCCTCTAATACTTCTTTTGCTTCGTCTGTGACATAGTTGCTGATTTCCGGGTCATCGAGGGCGATTTCTTTCATCGTTCCCATCTTTGTACCCTTCATTGTGTCTTCAAATAAATCGATTTTCTGGCTTTTTCTGTCGTAAACGCCTGCAAACTGTTTACCGGAACCGATTGGCCAGTTTACCGGACAAGTTGGGATTCCAAGTTCTTTTTCGATTTCATCTAAGAGATCAAAAATATCCCTTGCCTCACGGTCCATTTTATTGATAAATGTAAATACTGGAATATGACGCATGGCACAAACTTTAAAAAGCTTTCTTGTCTGTGCCTCTACACCTTTCGATGCATCAATTACCATAACGGCAGAATCCGCTGCCATTAATGTACGGTAAGTATCCTCTGAGAAGTCCTGATGTCCAGGAGTATCCAGAATGTTGATACAGCATCCGCCGTACTCAAACTGTAATACGGAAGAAGTTACGGAAATACCTCTCTCCTTCTCAATATCCATCCAGTCAGATACCGCATGTTTTGCGGTTGCTTTTCCTTTAACGGAACCAGCCTGGTTGATTGCACCTCCATATAAAAGGAACTTCTCTGTTAATGTAGTCTTACCGGCATCCGGGTGCGAAATAATTGCAAAGGTACGTCGTTTTTTAATTTCATCTATTCTGCTCATTTTTCTCTCCTTGTTTTTTATGCTCCTATACGATAACTTTTATTATCCTGAAGCATTCCGCAATTGAATTACTCGGAAGCTCCATTTAATTTTCCAATTATCTATTTTCAATCTCTCTTTACTCTATGTTGCCTGATTTTTCTATTTCAGGTCAAACAGTACCTATTATCGTATAAAACCGTCATTTTCGCAAGTACATCTTTTATTTTTGTTACATATTTCAGATTACATCCTTCTACGTCCCGTAATTTTTCTATTTTAAGCAAAAAAAGCGAGTATCAATACCCGCTTTAAAATCAAGCTGCTCTATCAAATTCCTTCATATACTTTATCACAACAAATATGCATAACAATGCTGCCACTACCGCTATCACGCCACCAATCATTCCGATATAGGAAATGGACAGATGGGTACAAATACTTCCTCCAATCCATGTCCCGCTTCCGATTCCAAGATTATAGACTCCGGAATAGATTGCCATTGCTACAGAGGAAGCCGCTGCCGGTGCATAAGTAATAATTTCTGATTGAAATGTCACGTTAAATGCCATAACTGCCATACCCCAGAATGCACATAATAAAACAACCGCCATATGTGCTTTTGATATCGGATATGCCGCCACACTGATCATTACCAGTTTTACAAAAAGATATTTATTCTTGTCATAATAATGGGAAAATAAAAAACTTCCCAAAAGACCTGCTGCACCAAATATAGTAAGTGTTGTTGTAACCCAGTTAGCAGAAAGACCAGCCACCTTCTGTAAGAATGGTTCAATATAACTATATCCCGTATAATACGATGTGGCAAATAAAAAGGTAACAAGAAAAATTCCCATCAGCGTTTTATTTTTAAAGATTTCCGGCATCTGTTTTATGGAGAAAGACTCTCCGCCGGGCACTTTCGGGAATACAAAAATCAGGTAAGCGGTTGTGATAAAAGCAATGATTCCTACACAGAAAAATGCCATATTCCAGCCCATATGAAGTCCGATAATTCTTCCTAGCGGAAGGCCTAAAATCATCGCAATCGAGGTTCCAGTTACTACCATACTAAGTGCAAGTGAACGAAACTTTTCTGACACAACACTGACTGCTGCCGGTGATGCGATCGACCAGAATACTGAATGTGTACACGCTACGCCAATACGTGATATCATTAACATTCCATATGAAGCAGAAAAAGCGGACAGCATCTGGAAGATTCCAAAAAGTGCAATCGTTCCTAACAAAAGTCTTTTAAAATCAATCTTATTCAATAGAAGCATCAACGGCAGAGACAGTAACATAACGATCCATGAATATACTGTAATCAGTACCCCCGCATGAGCCTCTGTAATATGAAAGCTGTCGGCAATATCTGTCAACAAACCAATCGGCATAAACTCTGATGTGTTAAATATGAATGCTGAGACTGTGATACCAAGCAGTGGCAGCCATTCTTTAAGTGTCATTTTACTTTGCATAATAATTCCTTTCTAAATAGTAATTTGCCACAGCCAAAGACAGTCTTCTGAAAGATAAATAAAGCATATTTGTGGCCTCGGAACAAGGTTTGAACATTCGCGCGTCCAAGCGAACATTCAAACCACAGCGACTAAAGTCACAAATATGCTTTATTTATCTTTCAGAGGACATCTCCCCTTGCCTGTAGTAAATATTATTTATTCTGCAGAGCCTTTGTTACCAAAGCAGCGATTTCATCCACCTTCCACGCTGGCTGTGTAGATGCAGAAATCTTATTGCCTCTCTCCCAGATTCCCTGAGCAGATGCAGATTCTTTTGGTTTATACTCTTCGCTGTCATCTTTCCATGCTGGCTGTGTGGAACTGGATACTGTTGTTGGCTTTGGCAGTGGTTTGTTATAGAACTCAAGGTTCTCTGTTAATTCTTTCTTTACCAGAGCTGTGATTGCATCAAGATTCCATACTTTCTTTGTCTCAGCAGAAAGTCCACCTGGTGTATCTGTCACATCCCATGCGCCCTGTGTACCTGCTGCCGGTTTACGAGGAGCTTCGTCTTCGTCTTTCTTCCATGCTGGCTGTGTAGAACTAGAAATTGTTGTTGGTGCAGGAATTGGCTTATTAGAAAATGCAACTTTTACGTTGCTGGCTTCTAATGCCTTTGTTACAAGTGCTGCGATTTCCTGTACATTCCATTTCTCCTTTGCTAAAGAAGAAACACCGCCCGGTGTATTTGTGCTGTCCCATGCTCCCTGTGTTGCTGCAGATGCTTTCGGAGCCATGTCTTTTGACCAGGATGCTGAAGTTGCTGTAGAAGCTTTTGTTGGCTTTGGACGTGCAACATTAGAAAATGCTAACTGGTTCTCTTTGAGAATCTCCATTACCTGGCTATGAATCAGCTCCTGTCTCTTGTTATCTATCATGTCTTTCTACCCCTTTCCCAATATGTATACTTTGGTTTTCTGGTTATGGTGACATCCTCCCCACCTATAGAGGTCGGTTCTCGTTCGATAGCACCGTTGTGCTAAGCATAAGCGAGCTACCCCCGTGTTGTCCCACGGTTGTGTTATGTTATATAAACTGCGGCTATTCAAAGCAAAAAATAAGCATCGCAAATGCGATTCCATGAATTATTTCTGAATAGTCATATTTATTTTATTATAGCACTAATCTAAAGAGAGGATATATGAAAATTGCTGTCTTATTACTGAAATATATTGACTCTTTGCACAGCAGTTTCTTTGATAGTATTACTTATTGCGAACTTACAGTATATTTCCATTATTTGTCTTTTTCTGATAACAAATCTATGATTTCCTCTCGGATTAAATAATGTTCTGCTGTCTCCTTGCCTTCTATAATATCCTCTGCCAGTTTTGCCTTCTTTTCCTGCAAATGAATAATTTTTTCTTCTATCGTGTCTCTGGCAACCAATTTGAGGACATTCACTACATTTTTTGCCCGATACGATGTGTTCTGTCTGTAGCCTAATTCTGTGCTGCTACATTCCACCGAGAACAGAAGTATTTCTCATACTTTTACTCTGAACTTTTTCACTGTGATAGCAAAATTATTGTTCTTTAAAGAAATGATAATTCTTCTACAGTGGCGTCTACCTTGCCTGTGGCAAATCAGAATATATTATCGCATGATTCCCCACAATTTTCTTACTTTCATACATTGCCGCATCCGCCTCATGATATAGCGTATCAAAAGTTGCTCCATCTTTATCCGAACATAAAGAAGCTCCCAGACTCACATTAATTTTCTCTCCCTGCATTTCTGGTATGGAAATCTTATCTATTTGCGTAAATAAACGTTTGAAAAATGATTCCGCTTGTGCTTTATCTGGCATTCCTGGAAGATACATCGCAAATTCATCACCTCCAAGCCGCATGACAATATCATTCTCACGGCAGGCTCGCTGAAGGACTGCTGCAAGCTTAATGAGAACGGTATCTCCAACGGCATGTCCATATGTATCATTGATTTTTTTGAATTTATCACAGTCTAAAAGGCAGAACAGGCCACCTTTCTTTTTTTCGAGGAATTCTGTAATCTTTCGCTCCCCGCTTCCACGGTTATTAATACCGGTCATGGAATCTGTTTCAGAAAGATACAGCAGCTTTTTCTCCCGGCGTTTCTGTTCGTCAATAACTTCCACACAGTAAAGAACATGCCACAGACGGCCTTTTTCATCGCTATCTACTTTGATAAAGCGCTCGCGGCACCATCCGGAAACTGTACCTATAAATTCATGAACGATTGTGTTTGTTTCCATTAATCGTCTGTCTAATGTTGATAAGTCCACAAACTCCAGTACACTTGATAAATACATTTCTGTACAGAAGTATTTCATAGTTGTATATACTCTTTTTGAAAAATTCTCCTGATCAAGCTCTTCACATTCTTTTTCTACATGTTTTGCATTTTTTATCTGCTCATACTTTCCTGTTTTTATATCAATTAAATGCATACATAAATAAATCTCAGAAAGTGCTGAGTAGCTGCTCATACTTGCGTTATACTGTTCTTTTTGAAATGTATTTCTTATTTTTAAAAGAGAAATCAGCATGGTTCCTATCATATCTAAAAACATTGTTAATGCATTGTAATCTACAGCCGGTGGATTATCTACACCGAAAAATCCCTTTATCTGCCCTTTATGGCGTAATGGGCTGACAACTACTTTACAAACATTCTGGTACTTGAGCATATTGTAAGATACCTGATGTACTCCTTTTAATTCTTCAACATCAGAAATAATAACACTTTTTCCCTCATCAAAAGTATCATACCACCAATCAATTACTTCCATATTCACACCCTGCAAATGCTCAATCTGCGGAGTAATTCCTTCTGCACACCATTCATAAGTATTATTTGTTACATGATGCTCCTCGTCATCCTCAAAAATATAAATTCTGTCAGACCCGATATGTTTTCCAAAAAAACTGATAAATTCATTAATTTGTCCCTCGGGAGTATCGTATTCAAGTGCTGAACGCAGTGCCTCATTAATAATTGTTTCGTATTTCTTGATTGACTTCATATATTCCGCCCCTCCCATGATACTTTTGTAAATATTTTTTCTTAATCTACATATATCTTTTCTTAGGTATGCCTGCCAGAAAATCTTTTAAGAATATTCTTGTTCAATTCCTCTGTTTTATCATAAGATGTGTCTATAGCAATTAAAAATACTACTATAATTAAAAAGACAAAAAACAATATATCCTATCATAGTTTCTGGATAATTTTTCATTCTTATCTTATTTTCTCTATAAAGGTCCTAATAATATAGTATAAAAAACTATTTACCTAAAGTATATTTAAAAAATGCTTTCCAGTCTTTTTTAATGCAGACACTCTCTATTTATAGCAAAATTATTCATCTACTCTTTTCAAAGCACACACACTCTCCACATGTGTTGTCACTAACATAGGAACACACATCTTTTACCTCGTTTACGATATGGGAACACAATTCTTTAGCTTTGTCCCCTACGCTCTTAGACTTGTCGAAACGTTCCTTTGCGTTTCCAATTTCATTCTTAAATCCTGTTTTATATATGAAAGTTATTTTATAGGGATCTTTTTCTCCGTTTTCATCGTAACCGCCAACAATTACCTTTTCAATTATACTCTCGAATATGCCTCTGTCAAATTCTTCCAGTACCTCATTATGAGACAGTGCTTTCTTAAAGTCTGCAATCCTTTTTTGCAGCGAACTTTCTTCATCCGCCTGCTGTTGAAAATACTCCAACTTAGCCTTTGCATTACTTAAATCTGTTTTGAGACTTACGTCTGTTTCTTCATAAATATCCTGCTCAACAATGCCGCTCAAATAATTATCCAACAACTTCTTTCTCTTGTATGAAAGATTATCAATCTTTTTTTGCAGCTTGTTTAACTGATCTTCTACGGAATTTTCTCCAAGAGCCTTTTCGGTACGCTTCAAAAATTCTTCCAATACGTCCTTATTGTCTCTGCAAAGCATCCGATATGACTCAACAAAAGCTTCCTCGATCACCTGCTCAGGGATTCCTTTACTATCCGGACAGAAACGCTTACCATCTTTCGTAGCTTTCACACACTGCCATATCGTTTTCTTATACTTTGAATTGCTGTGCCAACGTCTGCGTGAAAGATTAGCTCCACAGAATCCACATTCCAGCAAACAGCTAAAAGCATACTGTCGGCTGAATTTTTCTCTTTTTCCCGGTGTAACACCATGCTTACGGTTTCCGTTTCTACGGCTTCTGATTTCCTGCGCTCTGGCGAACATTTCTTCTGAAATAATCGGTTCGTGATGATCATGTATATAATACCGATCTTCTTCACCCAAATTCTCCAACCGCCTTTTCGAGATCGGATCAACCGTAAATGTCTTTCCTAATAAAATGTCACCTTTATACTTCTCGTTGTTTATAATTCCCATAACACTGGATGACACCCAGGGATTTCCTTTAATTGTCATTATCCCCTGTTCATTTAGTTCTCTGGCGATCATAGTGCTTCCTGCTCCCGCTACATACCGTTCAAATATATAGCGGACAACTTTTGCGCCTTCCTCATTAATGGAAATGGATTTTGTTGCTACATCATAATCATATCCCATGCAGCCCTGAAAACCAACAAGTTCTCCTCGTTTCATTTTCATCTTTAATCCTTTTTTCACATAAGCAGAAGTATTTTCAACCTCCTGCTGCGCCACAGAACTTAGGATCGTCATAAGAAATTCGCCGTCTTTTAAGGTATTGATTTTTTCTACTTCAAAGTAGACTGCGATATTTCTCTCTTTCAACATACGGACATATTTTAAAGTATCCAGCGTATTTCTAGCAAATCGTGGGATACTTTTTGCGATGATTAGATCAATCTTCCCATCCATACAATCCTGAATCAGCCGTTGAAATTCATCTCTCTTATCCGTTTTAGTTCCTGTAATGGCTTTATCGGCATAAACACCTGCAAAAATCCACTCTTTGTTATTTTGAATGAGATCCGTATAGTATCTCACCATAGAATTATAACTTTTTATTTGATCTTCATCGTCCGTACTTACACGGCAATAAGCGGCAACTCTTAATCGCTCGACACGTTTTCTGGCAGAGCCTTCAGAAAATTCATTTGCCTTAATCAACTCTATTTCCATTTTCCGCTCCTTTATTTTTGTATTCCTATCATAGTGTTGATTTTATTATAGATCAGCACAAAAGATTCGTCAAGCGGTAATATTGGAAACAATGCCATAATCTTTCATCAGTCTTTTCTGTATCAACGAATACTCATTTTCATCAATCAATTTCTTTGTTAAAAGCTGTTTTAACATAGCCAACTGCATTGTATATCGCAGTAATTTTTTTATATCCATTTCATTCTCCCCTTTCGCCACTGCAAAAAATCCTGCAGGCGGCTGTCGGGGAACAGCCTCATTGGTATCTCACCATCTTTTCAGACCGGAGCAGCCTCCCCGGAAGTATCATTATGAGAAACAGTGTCTTCGCCACAAAGTTCCCACACTCTGCCCGCAGCATGATATTTCTTCGCTCCTATCCATCTTCAAATTCCGTATCTGTCTATAAACATGAACTTTACGCCATAATGTCGCAAAGCGAAAATTGAGATTGAATCATCCTGGCGTATCTGCTGCCCGGCTCTACTGTTTCCTTTCGTCCTGCAGGATAAAATATTCAGTTTTCAATGTACAGTGCGTTCAGAATCAGAAATAGAAAGGGAATATTTCTGTCCTGTGGTTATAGCCGGATCTTAAAATCCAGAATTTTTGTAATCAGCTTTGTCTCCATCCGCCTTTTCATATATTCATCAGCCACATAATGAACTCTCCCAAATTCATCCTTGTATTCTCTCTTACACTCACTGTTGATAAATGGCTGAAAATAGGAAAGCACCTGATTGATTGCTTCGGCGTCACCCTCTATAGCCGCCTGGATGGTTTCAAACTCCGGCGGTTCTCTATGCTTCTTAGATCTCATATGTAGATTCACTCCATCAATTTTCTCATAAGCCTTAAAGAATCATCTTTGTGATAATGTACGGTACTCTGCACTAATTTTAGGCAGGCAGCAATTTCTTTTTCCGTCATATCCAGAAAATAAAGCATCAGAATAATTTCCCGTTTTTTTATAGGAAGTTTCTTCAATGCTTTACATATCCATTCATCACGGACTGGAACCTGCCTTCCCATCACTGTAAAATTCTCTGCCATATCATAATCATCGCAACAGTACAGCGTCTCCAGATCTTTCTGAAGAATTTCAGAAAAATTTACTTCCCGCTTTCTCTGCCGCTCCAATTCATCAAGATAATTCAGTGCCTCACCACGCAGAACTTTAATGCAGTAAGCACAAAATTTTCTCCGCACGATTTCTTTTTCCTGACGGTTCAGTTTCAAAGGGGATCACCTCCCCTCTGCTTAAAGCCGTAGTAAAAGACGTCTGATCCTCCCTTTCACAGCGAGGACAGGAGGTAAACTGATAAAAAATCGAAAAAGCGGGAAAGTATTTAAAAAAACTTTTCTCCAACTTCTCCAAAACCTTTCATCAGAATCTTTTTCCGATGACTGGTGGCCCACGGTTCCGTGGTTTATGGAGAAAGTTCCACAAAT
>OGRE01002899.1_pt1 | contig 11207 bp, 10 predicted proteins | sample 1553421 | NCBI WGS metagenome assembly OGRE01 (sample SAMEA2580076, study PRJEB22360) | human gut metagenome | biome: human gut; feature: human-associated habitat; material: faeces | place: Denmark | collected 2008/2010 | reverse complement strand
GCTGCAGCAGCTTCAGCTTCTGCCTTCTTCTTAGCGGCAGCAGCCTGCTCCTTTTGCGTCTTCTTGCGACGCTTATCCTTTTCCTTTTCAGCAGCAGCTTGTGCCTCTTTGCGAGCAGCTTTTGCAGCAGCCTTCTTGGAACCGGTCTTAGCAGGAGCTTTCTTCTCTGCTGGCTTATATGCGGCGATGTCTTCAGCGGTGACGACCGTGTTAGCAAGCTTCATGATGCCAGACTTGCGGTTAGCAGCCTGATTCTTATGGATAACACCCTTGGTGACAGCGCGGTCGAGCAGGCGGCAAGCAGCGAGCGCAGCAGCATAGGCCTCTGCACCGTTCTTTGCTTCTACTGCATCATGGACTGCACGCGTTGCGGTCTTGAGCTCAGAGCGTACTGCACGATTGCGCAGACGAGCTTTTTCGTTGGTGATGATTCGCTTCTTTTGACTTTTAATGTTCGCCACGTTTTATCCTCCATTGAAATACAAGTTGTAGACGAAAGCCTTAGAATCGTATCACAACTTTCCAAAGCCGTGTAGTGCGCTTCGATAAAATGTTTGTCAGTGCTTGATCGGGCTGGGGAAGAGGTCGCAGGCGTTTCTTGCGCTTTTAGCGAAGAATGAGTGCTTGCGCGCCCTGAATCCTGGCAGTGCTTGATAGAATCACGAAGTGCCTTGGGCGGCCTTGCTTCGTTGAACACTGGTAAGCAGGCGCTTGGCGATGAATGAATGACCCTCCGTTTTCTTATAAGAGAAGGATTGAACGATCCATGCCCATCGACCCGAAGTATATCCGCAATTTCTCGATCATCGCCCATATCGATCATGGCAAATCGACGCTCTCTGATCGTATTCTTGAACTTACCGAAACGGTCTCTTCGCGTGATATGAAAGAGCAGTTGCTCGATTCGATGGACATCGAGCGCGAACGCGGCATCACGATCAAGAGCCAGGCGGTGCGCGTCGACTATCGCGCCGAAGACGGTGAGCTGTATCATTTCAATCTGATCGATACCCCTGGTCATGTTGACTTCACCTATGAGGTTTCCCGCTCTCTTGCGGCCTGCGAAGGTGCGGTGCTCGTGGTCGATGCCACGCAGGGCGTCGAAGCGCAAACGGTCGCGAACGCCATGATGGCGATGAATGCCAACCTTGAGATCATCCCGCTCATCAATAAGATCGATCTTCCAGCAGCTGATCCTGAGCGCGTGCGCGCCGAGATCGAGGATTCGCTTGCCCTTCCTGCCGATGATGCCATCCTTGCTAGTGGCAAGACCGGTGCGGGCATCGAGGACTTGCTCGAATCGATCGTCTATACGATCCCAGCTCCAGTAGGAGAGAAGGATGCGCCACTGCGTGCGCTCATCTTCGACTCCTATTTCGATGCGTACCGCGGCGTGGTCGCGCTCGTGCGTATCGTGGATGGATCGCTCAAAAAAGGCCAAGAGATCCGCATGATGGCTACCAATACCACCGCGCTCGTTGAAGAAGCGGGCGTGCGCAAACCCACCGAGGTGCCCGTCGACGAGCTTGGCGTTGGTGAAGTGGGCTATTTGGTCACGGGTCTTAAGGATCCCGCGCAGGTGAAAGTGGGCGACACGATTACGAACGCCACAGGTGGCTGCACCGAACCGCTCCCAGGGTATCGCGATGTGAAACCGATGGTCTATACGGGTCTGTTCCCGATCGATGGCGACCAGTACGAACCGCTGAAAGATGCGCTCGAAAAGCTCTCGCTTAACGACCCTGCTCTTATCTATGAACCCGAAACGTCGCACGCACTTGGGTTCGGCTTCCGCGTTGGTTTTCTGGGATTGCTCCATATGGAGGTCATCAAGGAGCGTCTCGAGCGCGAGTTCGACCTCGACTTGCTCGCGACAGCACCTTCAGTGGAATACCACGTGTTCAAGAGCAACGGCGAGATGCTCTCGCTCCATTCACCGCAGGATATGCCCGATGCTTCCGAGATCGATCATATCGAAGAACCCTACCTTAAAGCGAAGATCCTCATTCCGCCTGATTATGTGGGCGCGGTCATGGACCTTACCGTGGCACGACGGGGGAACTTCATCACGATGAACTACCTTTCGACCACCACGGTCGAGATGCTTTGGGAGATCCCGCTCTCAGAGCTGATCATGGACTACTTCGACCAGCTCAAGAGCCGCACGAAGGGCTATGCGTCGCTCGATTACGACTTCGACGAATATAAGACTTCGAAGCTCGTGAAGCTCGATATCCTGCTTGCAGGCAAGCCTATCGACGCGCTCTCCTTCATCGTGCACAACGACAAGGCCTATGCTCGCGGTAAGGTGTTGGTCGAGAAGTTAAAAGGCATCATCCCACGTCAGATGTTCGAGATCCCTATCCAGGCCGCGGTCGGCTCACGCGTGCTCTCGCGTCAGACCGTGCGTGCGATGCGCAAGGACGTGCTCGCCAAATGCTATGGCGGCGACATCACGCGTAAGCGCAAGCTGCTCGAGAAGCAGAAGCAAGGCAAGAAGCGCATGAAGAGCATCGGTAGCGTCGAAGTGCCCCAAGAAGCCTTCATGGCCATTCTCAAGGTCGACGAATGATCCGACGGTTCTAACGAGATGGAAGAGCTGTTCAAGGATAGACGCCTTATTCTTGCGCCGATGGCCGGCGTGACCGACGAGGTATTTCGCGAACTCTGCATCGAAGCAGGCGCGCAGCTCACCTATACCGAAATGGTCTCCGCGAAGGCGCTCAGCTACGGTAGTGGCAAGACGCGCGATCTGCTCGTGCTGGCTCCCTCTGAGAAACAAGTGGCCGTTCAGATCTTCGGCCACGAACCAGAAACGATGGCGCAGGAAGCCTATGAGCTTGAGCAGATGCTCGGAGGCGCGGTATTTTCCTTCGATGTGAACATGGGCTGCCCGGCACGCAAGATCGCGGGCAAGGGTGATGGAGCTGCGCTCATGCGCGACTCGATGCTCGCAAGCCGCATCGTTGAGGCGATGGCGAACAAGGTCGAGCATCCGGTGACGGTGAAGATGCGCCGAGGCTTCGCTTTTGGCGAAGAGACCGCCCCCGAACTTGCCCACATCGTTCAAGAGTCGGGTGCTTCTGCAGTTGCGGTCCATGGGCGCTATGCCCAGCAGTTCTACCAAGGAGATGCTTGCTGGGAAACGATCCGTCGCGTGAAAGATGCTGTGAAGATCCCTGTGATCGGCAATGGCGATATCACTTCAGGGGTGCGTGCACGCGCCATGCTCACTGAAACTGGGTGCGATGCGTTGATGATCGGACGCGCGGCCGAAGGTAATCCCTGGATATTCTCCGAGATCAAATCCTATCTTGAGACCGGTGTTGCTGCACCAGCGCCAAGCACGGATGAGCGCATCGAAGTGGCACTTCGCCATGCGCACATGCTCTCGGAGCGCTTCGACGACCATATCGTGAAGATGCGCAAGCATGCTATGTGGTACCTGAAGGGCATGAGAGGAGCAACGGCGGCGCGTCGCGCCATCAATGATGCGGTGACCTTCAACGATTTCGCCACGATCTTCCATGACGTTGCGGCGCTTCAGAAGAGCGGGGAGGAGCAAGCATGATCGATCTTCCTGGCGGCGAGGTGCTTGAAGGCCAGCAGTCCTATGAGGCGCTCTATATTCACATCCCCTTCTGCAAGAGTAAATGCGCGTACTGTGATTTCGCGAGCGAAGCGATATCGGCTGATGATCCGCGTATTGAAGCCTATATCGATGAGCTCATCTTATCGATTCGCGCAGCTTCGCGCGCCGATCTGCTCGGGGATCTTAAAACGGTCTATATCGGCGGAGGAACGCCTACCCACATCGGCAACAAGCAGCTCTCGCGCTTGCTCTATGCGCTCTCGCTCTCGATGCATCTTACCCCTGAGGTGGAGTGCACGCTCGAGGTGAATCCTGAGAGCCTCACTGAGGCTATGGTGAAGGACCTGTTCGCTCTTGGTGTGACCCGTCTTTCGTTCGGCGTGCAATCGTTCGACGACGCGGTCTTGGCAACGCTTGGCCGCGCGCATGATGCCGAGCAAGCGCGTAAGGCGATCGAGCGTGCACAGTTGCGTTTCGAGAACATCAGTCTCGATCTGATGTGCGGCATCCCGGGGCAGAGCATCGATTCATTTCGCTCGTCGGTCGAAGAGACTCTTTCTCTTGGGGTGGCGCATGTGAGCATCTATCCGCTCACGATCGAAGAAGGCACGCGCCTGCGCGACCTCATGGATAGATCGGCGTTCGTGGAGAGCGAAGATGCGCTCTCTGATGCAGCAGCGGAGATGATGGTGTGCGCAGAGGAACTGCTCGTGGCGCACGGATTCCGCCGCTACGAAGTGGCGAGCTATGCACGCGCGGGGTTCGAATGCGAGCACAATAAGATGTATTGGACAGGAAAGCCCTACCTTGGCATCGGTCATGCGGCAGTTTCCATGAAGCAGAACGATGCAAGCCGCGTGCGCTTTAGCGATGGCCACGTTCAGGAGGTGCTCACGCATGAGCAGGCGCTCGTTGAGGATCTTATGCTCGGCATGCGCATGAGCAGGGGAGTGAGCGCAGAGAAGGTGCAGGCGGTAGAAGCACTCGTGCCGAATACGCGCTCAGCGTTTGCGACCCTCGAAGAGAAGGGGCTCGTGCTCGAACGAGCCGGGCGCTTCGTTCCGAGTGAAAAAGGTTGGCTCTACGGCAACGAGATATTCGCTACCTTGCTCGGTCTTGCTTGAATGCGAAATTCCTCCATAGTTCGCAGACGATTTCAACCGCCCCTGCGCATAACCTACCGATGGCAGTATTGTTTCGTGGAGTTTTAGCACTCTCATCCTCAGATTGCTAAAATGCGTTGAGTCGAAAGGTTGTGCGTGCTCTCAGATAGAAGACAATACGTTCTTAGGATGCTCATCAATGAGTACATCGCTCATGCGCTCCCGATCGGCTCGCGCACGCTGATCGATCGCTACCACCTCGACATTAGCTCTGCTACTGTGCGTAACGAGCTCTCTCATCTTGAAGAAGCAGGGTATCTTACCTCGCCGCATACTTCTGCCGGGCGCGTGCCGACCGATTTCGGGTATCGCACGTTCGTGGATGAGCTGCTCGATAATCTCTCCGATGCTCCTAAGCCCGATATCCTGGATGAATTGCGCAAAGACGCTTCCGAGCTCGATGATCTGCTCGATCGGACTTCGCAAGCCTTGGCGCGTTTCACGAACTGTCTCGCTATGGTGGTTCCGCGCGGGCTCGTGAGTGTTCAGATCGCCCGCATCACGCTGGTGCAACTTGGCACGAACCGCCTTTTGGCCGTTATCGTCAGTGAAGATGGATCGGTCTTCCAGCGCCAGATCGAATCGAACGAGGAGTTGAGCGCAGAACGCCTGGGTGCGATCGAGTCCGCCTTGAATGATATCTATGCAGGTTCGACGATCAAAGCAGCTCACACAAGTGACAGCGATGCACTGCGTGAATTGAGCGCCCGAGCGGACGTATTGAACGATCCGCTCACGCTTCTTATCGAAGAGGAGCTCTACGATTGCTGTGCGCATCGCAAGAATGAAAGGCCGCACACGCTCGGCATCGCGCGCTTGCTCGATCAGCCAGAATTCTCCGATGCGACCCGCCTTGTGCCCATCATCGAAAAGCTTGAAGATGAAACGATCCTCTTTCATCTTTTCAATGAGCCTACCTCGGGCGATCTGCCGCTCGTGCGTATCGGGCACGAGAATGCGAGCGAGGAACTCACGGATGTTTCGGTGGTGGCAGCGCCTTATGGTGCGAAGGATGATCGCGGCATCATCGCGGTCATAGGCCCGACCCGTATGGATTATGAACACGCGATCAAGGCAGTACGCGCTGCCCAGTCGCTTTTACAAGATTCTTGATACAGAGAAAGTGAACGAACAGCATGGCTCAAGATCTCTATGAAATTCTCGGCGTGGACAAGACCGCAACCGAAGATGAAGTGAAGAAGGCGTTCCGTAAAAAAGCACGCACGCTTCATCCAGACGTGAATAAGGATCCCGATGCAGAAGAGCGCTTCAAGGAGCTCAACGAGGCGTATGACGTGTTGAGCGATCCTGCGAAGCGCAACCACTATGATCGCTATGGCGCGATCCCGGGGGCAGGTGCAGGAAGCGGGTACGTCGATCTTGAAGACCTCTTCGGCGGCGGCTTCGGTATGGGAGATCTGTTCAGCTCGTTCTTCAATGGTGGCGCGGGGCGCTCGGCAACGGTCAAGCGCGAAGGGCGCGATATGGGCGTTGGTCTGCGCGTGACGCTCGAAGAAGTTGCTGCTGGCGTGAAGAAGGAGATCATCTACGATCGCCTTTCTCCTTGTCCTGAATGTAGTGGAACGGGCCTGGGCGAAGACGGTGAAGAGATCACCTGCCCTGAATGCCATGGACGCGGACGCGTGGTAACGGTTCAGCATACCTTCCTTGGTGACATGCAAGCAGCCTCTACCTGTTCTAACTGCCAGGGTGCTGGCGTGGTGATCGAGAATCCGTGCCCTGAATGCGATGGGCAGGGAAGGGTTCCCGATCGACAGCGCTTATCAGTCGATATCCCTGTGGGCATTCACGATGGACAGCAGCTGCGTTTGAGCGGCTATGGCGAAGCAGGTATTCGCGGTGCAAGTTCGGGCGACTTGATCGTTACGTGCCGCATCGACCCGCATGAGTTCTTCGAACGTGTGGGCGACGATCTGCACGTGACCACGGTCATCTCGATGGTTCAGGCAGCGCTTGGTGCCGATATCGAGATCGAAGGCATCTTCGAAGACGAACTGGTGAAGGTTCCGATCCCGAGCGGGTGCCAATATGGCCAGGTCGTGCGTGTTCGTGGGTTCGGCATGCCGCGTTTCCAGGACGATGTGCGCGGAGATATGCTCGTTCATGTCGAAGTCTCGATCCCCACACGCCTTTCGAAGCGTGAGCGCGAGCTGCTCGAGGACTTGGCTGACGAAATGGACGAGAGCTTCACGTCTGCGCGTACGCCGCTCGAGAAGCTGCGCAACGCATTCAATTCGTAGGATCCGGCTATGTCGCTCCATCAGCTCTTTTGCACCAACGAAGCGATCGCTCGCGAGGTGGACTCTCCCTTTCTTTTGGGGATCGATGCGCAGGATCGCAACCATGTGAAGGCCCTGCGCCTTGAAGTTGGTGAACATATTGCGGTGGTGGATGCGAGCAGCGATTATTTCGAAGTGGAGATCACCGCGCTTCAGGGCGAAGAGCTTTGGGTGCGCATCGCAAAGCATCTTGACGCGCCCAAAGACACGGTCCCGGTCATGCTCGTTCAAGGGCTTGCTAAAGGTGACAAGATGGACACCGTGCTCCGCGCCGCCACTGAACTGGGTATCGCTGGGTTCTATCCCACTGAAATGAGCCGTAGCGTGGTGAAGCTCGATGCTAAGAAGAAGGATAAACGCGGCTCTCGTTTCGCGCAGATCGCACGGAGCGCTGCGCTGCAATCGGGTCGTACGACCATTCCGGAGATAGGGAGCATACGCACGCTTGCGCAGGTGGCTGAGCAATTCGGACCGCACGATCTGGTCATCGTCTTTTGGGAAGAGGAAGACTTGGAAAGCAGCGTGTCAGCCTTTTTCGATTCACCCGCAACGAAATCTCTTCTTGAATCGCTTGAGCGTATCTGGATCGTTATCGGCCCTGAGGGCGGCATGAGCGCCGATGAGGTGCAGTGCATCGAAGATTCTGAGGCCACGGTCGTTGTTCTCTCGCTCGGTCCGACGATCTTGCGCACCGAAACTGCGGGGGTGGTAGCCTGCGCATTGGTGCTCAACGAATTACGCAACTGTGCAGCGCAGGTCTCATGATGAGATTCCATGTGGTGAACCTTGGTTGCAAGGTGAATAAAGCTGAATCCGATTCGATGAGCGCGCATTTGCTCGCTACGGGAAATGAGCTGGTCGGCCTCGATGAGGCTGATGCGATCATCATCAATACGTGCACCGTAACGGGAGATGCAGAGAAGAAGACGCGCAAGGCCGTCCGCCGTGCTCTGCGTGAGAATACCCATGCGCGCGTGATGGTCACCGGTTGTGCTGCAGCGATCTCTCCCGATTTCTATCGTGCGCTCGATTCGCGTGTGGAGATCATCGAAAAGGCTGCCTTTCTCTCGACCGACCCCGCGTGTCGCACTGGGCTCGCCTTTCCTGCCCGTGTGTCGGTGAAGGTGCAAGATGGCTGCGATCATGCGTGCACCTATTGCATCGTTCATGTTGCGCGGGGAAAGGCATTCTCGCGCCCACTCGATGAGATCGTTGCTGAAGTAAAGGCGCTCGAGCGCGCGGGCATCCGTGAAGTGATGCTCTCTGGCATCGACCTGGGATCCTATCGTTTCGAGAAGCAGGCGCTCGATGCGCTCCTATCGACGCTCATCGAAGCTACCCACGAAATGCGCTTCCGTATCTCTTCTGTTGAGCCTGCTTCGCTCACTTCTGCTACGATCGAGCGGATCGCACAAGCTGAAGGGCGTATCTGCCGTCACCTGCACCTGCCTTTGCAATCGGGCTCGAACAAGGTGCTCAAGGAGATGAACCGCCCCTATAGTGCGGAGTTCTATCTGCGGCTTTGCGAGGATATCTACGATGCACTTCCCACACTCGCTCTTTCAACCGACATCATCTGTGGATTCCCGGGTGAGACCGATGTAGAGTTCGAAGAGACGCTCTTGCTCGCGAAACAGGCGCGATTCTCGAAGATACATGCCTTCCGCTACTCGATGCGCGAAGGCACGCCGGCAGCCGCGCGATGCGATCAGATCGATCCGTCCACAAAAGAACAGCGTCTTAAAAGGCTCCTTGAGCTTGCTCGCGACCTGCGCAAAGAAGACGGTCTGCGCCGCATTGGAACGAGCGAAGCAGTGCTCATCGAGGCACCGGGCACTGGTATGAGCGAATCCTATTTCAAGGTCGAGGCCCCTCGCGATATCCCGCAAGGGACTCTTTGTGAGCTTTCCTTAACAGCACTTGATTCATCTTGTATGATGAAGGCATGCAAAAAGAAGTAACACAATCCATCAATCTGAATGACCCTCTGCTGCTCGGCAATCTGCTCGGACCGAACGATGAGAATCTGCGTTTCATCCAAGATTCGTTCCAGGCGCGCATCACGGTGCGGGGCAGTCAGATCGAGATCGAGGGTTCGCCCATCGAGGTGGACAGCATCACCACGCTCATCTCGGACATGCTCGCCGATATCGATCAAGGCGTTGAGCCCGATGTCGAGTCGATCAAGCGCTCGCTCGCGCTCCTTCACGAAGGGGAGTACGCCCCTAAAGAGCTTCATGATGATGTGGTCCTTTCCTATAAAGGACGCGTGATCCGCCCGAAGACTCCTATGCAGAAGGAGTATCTCGACTATATCCGCACGAAGACCATCACTTTCGGTATGGGTCCCGCTGGTACGGGTAAGGCCTATGTTGATGCGATTGATCGGTCGACGATCGTCTTCGGACTCGGCCCGGCGGGTACGGGTAAGACCTATCTTGCCATGGCCATGGCGGTCGCTGCGCTCAATCGCAAGGAGGTCGGTCGCATCCTGCTCACGCGTCCGGTGGTAGAGGCGGGGGAGAATTTGGGTTTTCTGCCCGGAACGCTCACCGAGAAGATCGATCCCTACATTCGTCCGCTCTACGATGCGCTCTTCGACATGATGGATCCCGTGCGTGCCAATAAGCTCCTCGCCGAAGGGGTGATCGAGATCGCTCCGCTCGCATTCATGCGCGGTCGAACCTTGAACGACAGCTTCATCATCTTGGACGAGGCGCAAAATACCACGTCCCAGCAGATGAAGATGTTCATCACGCGTCTTGGCATGGGTTCGAAGATGGTCATCACGGGCGACATGACGCAGACCGACCTGCCCAAGGGCATTTCTGGCCTTCAGACAGTACGTCAGGTTCTCGAAGGGATCGATGAGATCGGCTTCATCGAATTCCAAACGCGCGATGTCGTGCGCAATTCGCTCGTTTCGAAGATCATCGCGGCGTATGCTCGTGCCGAGGCGAACAACCTTCGTTTGTAGAGGGGATGGGTAAGATGGATATCGCTTTGCGTTTCGACTACGGCGAGGATAAGCTTGCCGGACTTCCCCTTGAAGAGCTCATCGCGTTCGTGCTCGCTTCCCGTAAGCTTCCGCAAACTACCAGTGTTTCGGTCACCTTCGTTTCGAACGAACGCATCCATGAGTTGAATCGCGACTATCGCGGCATCGATAAGCCCACCGATGTGCTCTCGTTCGAATGCGATAACATCCCGTTCGAAGGTGAGGCGATCGATCAGAATGAAGAATACGAACTGGGCGATGTGATCATCGCTACCGATGTCGCTATCGCGCAAACTGCAGAATTCGGTACCACGCTTGAAGAAGAGGTGAGCCTGCTCATCACGCACGGACTGCTGCATCTCTGCGGCTACGATCACATCGAAGAAGCTGAAGCGCTCGAGATGGAGGCGCTCGAAGATGAGCTCTTGGCGCAGTGGAACGAAGTCAAGGCGAGCTCTCAGGCGAGCGGTTCTTGCGAGTAGAGGTTCGCATGGCTTTCAAGGACTCAGATTTCACCTTCATCGCTTCCGTGCGCTGTGCGCTCAAGGGCGTGCGCTTTGCGAGTAGGGAGCGCAACTTCCGCATTGACATCGTCTGCGCGCTCATCACGATCATCCTCGGTTTCGTCTGTCAGATCTCCGCCTTCGAATGGCTGGTGGTGATCGCTTGTTTCGGGCTGGTGCTCGGCGGCGAGGCGCTCAATTCAGCGCTGGAATACATCGTCGATCTTGCAAGCCCTGATTATCATGTGCTCGCGGGCAAGGCGAAGGACTGCGCTGCAGGAGCGGTGCTCCTCTTCGCGGCTGCATCGTTCGTCATCGGGTGCATCATCTTCATCCCGAAGTTGCTCGCCCTTGTCTTTGGAGCGTGATCATGGACGCAGAACAGGGTTTCAGATCGGGTTTCGTCACGCTGCTCGGGCGACCTAACGCAGGCAAATCGACGTTGCTGAACGCGATCATGCATAAGAAGTTCGCGATCGCTTCACCGACCGCACAGACAACGCGCCATCGCTTCCGCGCAATCCATACCACCGAAGACTATCAGCTCATCATCGTTGACACGCCGGGGCTTCACAAGCCTCATGATGCGCTTGGAGAAGAGCTGAACACCACCGCGATCAAGGCGCTCGAAGGTGTGGATGTGGCAGCATT
>OGRE01002892.1_pt1 | contig 11241 bp, 13 predicted proteins | sample 1553421 | NCBI WGS metagenome assembly OGRE01 (sample SAMEA2580076, study PRJEB22360) | human gut metagenome | biome: human gut; feature: human-associated habitat; material: faeces | place: Denmark | collected 2008/2010 | reverse complement strand
TGCTCCTTAAGAATCTGAAAGTTAAGACTTTCAGATTCTTTTTGTTTTATAGAAGTTAACCCGGATCCTTCCGAAGCATTATGCGAAGATATGGTTTTGATACTGATGGGAACGAACAAAGTACCAGAAGAAATCTAAGAAAAATGAAAATGATTTCCAAATTATATTGACAAGATTAAATGCTGTGATAAAATGAAAACGATTTCCAAATTGAAGGGGAGAGATCGAAATGGCAAAAGCCAGATACAAGACAAAACAGATGACAGAGTTAGTTAATTATTTGAAATCTATACAAGGACAGCATGTTACTGTACAGGAAATTTTGTGTTAATAGCTGTAGTTTCTCTGTTTCCGGCATACTGTTGGATTTTGCTTACGTTCTCCTTGGTAAGCTAGAAGGTCAGGATGAATGATTGAATAAAACGTTTCTGGAAAATAGGATGGTATAAAAAGATACCGTCTTGTTTTTGTATGCTTTTTTAGAAAATATGCAAAATAACGGAGGGCTTTATTCATAAAAAAGCAAGAACATGGAACTGACCATGCTCTTTGATAATGGTGTGGATTTACACAGCTATCAACCGACAACAGCAGATCTTGCAAAAGTATCGGATTGTGATCTGTTCATCTATGTAGGAGGAGAGTCTGATGCATGGGTAGACGGTGCACTGAAAGAAGCTTTGCAGTAGGAGGTTCCGATATGCAGACAGCTATACAAAAAGATTTTCCGAACAGGAAAGAAATAGTCAGGATGAATACCCCAAAGATGAGACAGAGATAGAGGTAACTGGTACATTCGAAACATATAAAGAATCCGAAGATGATATGTTGTATGGTCATCTTGTAAATTCAAAATTACAGATAAAATGAGAAAAGAAAAGAAAAAAATGAAACTGATTGCAAAGAAAATAAAAGAATACATAAAGAAAAGTAAAAGAGCAAAGCTATATGGAATATTCGGAATGATATATCTGATTATGGTTATATTTGTTATGAATGATGCCTGGTTGTATCAGACGCCGATTGCAAAACTGACAAAAGTTGAGACAAGCAAGGTGGGAGAGAATAAGAGCACCCGTGGAACACATGAGATCAAATATAAGCAGAAGATTCGGGGTGTCGTGCTGAATGGGAAAAATAAAGGAGAAGTTGTTGACTTTTCCAATGAATACACAGATACAGGAATGTTGAAACAGAAATATCACAAAGGCGATAAAGTACTGTTGAGTGGATCTTACAGTAATGTGGGTTCCGGTATTCAAGGAAAGAAAAGGGATGCTGAACTTGTCATATTATTGGGACTTTTGATATTTATATTGATGACCATTGCGGGAAAGAAAGGCATACTCACTATCGTGACGGTGGGAATCAACATCATAATATTTGCAATCGGATTTCTAAGTAGTAGTGATGAGGCAGACGTGGTAGCAATCTGTAATAAAATGGTAATTTTCTTTGCAGTTTTTACATTGGTTGGTTTAAACGGAATCCATAGAAAAACATGGGCAGCGCTAGTGTCAACATTGCTCGTACTGGCGATGATCATGGGAGTATTTGACGTTGTGATTCGTCATGTTGATGAGTTAGATTATTCTACGATGGAATATTTGGGAAGCATTGATACTCCAGACAAGATTTTTCATGCGGAGATTTTGTTGTCTGGACTTGGAGCGATTATGGATGTTGCAGTGGCAATTGCAGCGGCGCTGAGTGAACTTGTTACGAAGAAGCCGGAAGTTACATTCCGGGAGTTGTTTCGGTCCGGAAGAGAGATTGGATATGACATTATGGGAACAATGATTAATGTGTTGCTTTTTGTATTTGGATGTGGTTTGATTCCGATGTGTCTGATCAGAATGAATAACAGTGTTCGGCTTATGACGATTATCAGATTGCATATACCTTGCGAATTATGTAGATTCTTTGTAGAGAGTATTGGAATTGTATTGGCAATACCTGTATCCATTCTGATCACATCTGTGATGATGAAATTAACAGTGAGGAAGGTGAAGAAGACATGTTGATAATACTTGGTTTGCTGTTACTGTTCTTGATTGTCGTTATTGGTGGAGACAGAGGGGTTGTATCCATTATTTCATTGTGTGGAAATATGCTGTTTCTAAGTTTGGCAATCTGGCTCATGGCCGCGGGTGCACCGGTGCTTCTGGTTACAGTCGGAGCAGCTGTCATTATTTCCTGCATAACGTTATTTTATCAAAATGGCACAAATGTCAAGACAAAGAGTGCATTTATAGCAACATTACTGACAATGACAGTTCTATTTGTTTTTATCTATATAATAGTATGGAGCAGCGAAACAGGAGGGCTGAATGAGATTCAGGCGGCGGAAGAGGATGTGTTGTATTATAATATGGATCTTGATATCAATATGCGTAATGTTGCAATAGCTGTGATTATACTCAGTACATTAGGAGCTGTGCTTGATATGGCGCTTACTGTGACAACTTCTGTATATGAAATCAGCATTCATAAACCGGATATGAGTATTGTGGAAATTATAGAAAGTGGAATACAGATTGGAAGAGAAGTAATCGGAACAACAGTGAATACATTACTATTTGCTTATCTTGGAGAATCTTTATTGCTATTTTCGTATTTGAAGATGCGGAATTATACGCTGGAAACATTATTGAATTCAAAAATACTGTTTCAGAATTGTGTATCTATGATATTTGGTGCGATTGCATGCGTTATTGTGATGCCGATGGCGGCATTATTGATAGGCAAACAAAGCAGAAAAGCCTGAAAATAGATAAAAGACATTCAAATTATTTGACAAGGTATTCCTACTTTTGGTATCATGGTGGCTGATTCATGTATCAATTTAGTCATGTGAAGTCCACAAAAGAAAAAGCAGGAGTGAGAAATATGAGAAACGTGGTGGAGATTCTGGATGAATTGCAGATAAGGGCAGGGAAGGATCCGGATTTGCGAAAACAGCTTCTTGGGACGCGCCTGGAATCCGATCCGGTGAGTGCTTTTTGCAGAACTTGCCGTGGGATGGGATACGAGCTATATGAGATGGAGCTGATTGCCAGTGGTGAAGAATTTCACGCGGCAATGAAACGCAGCACGAATGGCGGTGGTGAGAATTCCCCGATGCTGACAGCAGAAGATGACTTCTATGAATTATTTTTCTCCAGCCTGGAAAGCCTTGATGGAGCTAAGACTGAAGATACAGAGAAAAACTAAAGAATAGAGGAGAAATAAAAAATGTGGTTTTGGCTTGCATTGATTGCGCTTCTTTGCTGGAGTGGCTCAGATCTTTTTTCGAAGATTGGCTGCCGTAATGGTAATGAAAAGTACAATCATTTAAAAATGGTAATTGCTGTTGGTGTAGTTATGGGTATCCATGCGGCGATTGAGATATTTGTTCAGGGAGTAGAGATTAACCTTCATGTAATCTGGACATATTTACCGGTATCTTTATTATATATCGGTTCTATGACACTGGGATATCTGGGACTGCAGTACATTGAATTGTCCATCTCTTCACCAATCTGTAATGCATCTGGCGCACTTGTAGCAGTAACAACGCTGGTAACCGGACAGTTTGATACAGAGCATAAGGCAATACTGATTGCAGTTATTCTTGTATGCGTCGGAGTAATCGGCCTGGGTGTTGTTGAGTCCAAAGAGGATGATGAGCTTCGCAAGAAGCGTCAGGAAGCAGGAAATTATCAATATGCAAAGAGTTGGCTGGCTCTGGCACTGCCGCTTGCATATTGCCTTTTGGATGCAGCAGGGACATATGCAGATAACCGTGTTCTTGAGACACTGAATGAAAGCAGTGCAAATGTAGCATATGAGCTGACATTCTTCGTCGCAGCTATTGTCTGCTTTATTTATGTGATTGTGATCAAGAAAGATCATTTTACATTGAAATTAGAAGTTCCAAAGTATACAGGAGCTATTTGTGAAACAGCAGGACAGTTTGCTTACATTTTTGCAATTGCAGACAGTAAGCATCTTACAATGAGCGCGCCGATGATCTCATCTTATTGCGTTGTGTCGGTTTTGTGGAGCCGTATCTTCTTAAAGGAAAAGCTTTCATGGAAGCATTATTTGATGATCCTGTTTGTCGCAATCGGTATTGTGATCATGGGAGTATATGACGTATAAGATTATTAGGTTGCAGAATTCAGGCAGAATGTATACAAAAAGAGTATATAGAAAACAGAATAAATAATCAGTTATAAAAAGCAGATTCCGTATGAAGAGCATTCATACAGAATCTGCTTTTTGCATCGCTATAATATTTATAGAAATCAGCCAGTGGCAGGTTCAGTAGGGTCTATTGTTATAATTATTCGGTTACCTTTGCAAACTGGCTGTTGTATAAGTCTTTGTAGAAACCGCCGGCGTGCATCAGTGCATCGTGTGTTCCCTGTTCGATTACTTTTCCGTCTTTCATCACAAGGATGAGATCGGCGCTTCGGATCGTTGAGAGACGGTGTGCAACGATGAAACTGGTACGTCCTTGCATGAGTCTGTCAAACGCTTCCTGAATCTGCACTTCTGTACGTGTGTCGATACTTGAAGTTGCCTCATCAAGAATCAGCATAGACGGCAGACAGAGCATGACACGCGTAATGCAAAGGAGCTGCCTTTGTCCCTGGCTTAAGCTGTCTTCGTGGAGCATCGTATCCAGCCCATCCGTCAGACGACGGATGAATCCAAGACTGTGGGATCGGTTAGCAGCTTCGAGAATTTCCTCATCTGTTGCGTCAGGCTTTCCGATACAGATATTCTCGCGGACAGTTCCGGATTTAATCCATGTATCCTGAAGAACCATACCAAAATTATGTCTCAGAGAATGGCGGGAAATCTCTTGAATGTTCTGTTCATCAATGGAAATAGAACCGCTCTGAACATCATAGAACCGCATAAGCAGGTTAATAAGTGTTGTTTTTCCACAGCCTGTAGGACCAACGATCGCTATACGCATACCCGGTGTTACGTTTAAATTAAAATCACGGATCAACTCTTTTGACGGATCATAACTGAAGGATACGCTATCAATGGTCACTTCTCCTTTTATATCTGTCAGCTCATTTGCTGAATCCGCAGATTCCGGCTCTGCTTCTAGAAGCTCAAAAATGTGGGAAGCACATGCAAGCGCATTCTGCAGCTCTGTAATGACGGAACTGATATCGTTAAATGGTTTCATATACTGGTTTGCATAGGAGAGCATAACGGACAGCCCACCGACGGTCAACATTCCATAAGGAACAAGGAAGGCACCTAGAAGCGCTACACCTGCATAAATGATGTTGTTGACAAAACGTGTGGACGGATTTGTCAGACTGCTGTAAAAGACAGCTTTCTGGCTGTATTCTTTCAGATTCTGATTGATCTCATCAAAGCGTGTAGATGCTGTGGTTTCATATCCAAAAGCATGTACGATTTTCTGGTTTCCAATCATTTCTTCAATAAGAGCTGTCTGCTTTCCACGTGTAGTACTTTGCTTGTGGAACATCTCATAAGAATGAGACGAAATAAATTTCGCAACAAAGAAACTAAACGGTGTCAATACGATGACAAGTAAAGTAATCCAGATATTTTTGGATAACATGAAAAGTAAAGTTACAATAATTGTTACAATTCCGGAAAACAACTGAGTGAAGCCAAGAAGCAGACCATCAGATAATATGTCTGTGTCTGCAATGACACGGCTTACAATGTCTCCGGTACTGTGTCCGTCCAGATAAGAAAGTGGCAGACGCTGAATCTGCCGGATCGCTTTTGAACGGATATCCTGTACGGTACGGTAAGTCAGCTGGTTATTGATCATATTCATAAACCAGGTAATGATACTGGAAAGGATAACCAGAGTTGTTATGCGACCGAGGAAATATATCATTTTATGGAAATGTACCTGATGCTCCGCGATGATCTGGTCAATCGCATCTCCGAACAGGATTGGCACATATAACTGCATGACGACAGTGATGCAGGCAAACAGGATAGACAGAATCAGAAGGAAGCGATATCTTCCGATAAAACGTAATACTTTCCAGAGAGTTGTTAAGCTTTTCTGGTTGGAGCTGTTTTTGTTCGGGTTCATACGTTTGCCTCCTTTCTTCCTTTATTGCGTTCTTCCGGAAATTGCGAATAATAGATTTCCTGATAAATACTGCAATGTTCTAATAAGTCATCATGAGTTCCGGTACCGACAAGAGATCCATCATCCAGTACAAGGATGAGATTTGCCTGACGGATGCTGGCTGCACGCTGGGAAACAAGGAAGGTTGTTGTTCCTTTGCAGTAATTATGCAGTGCTTTTCGAAGTGCTGCGTCTGTGGCAAAATCAAGTGCGCTGGCACTGTCGTCCAGAATTAGAAGCTCCGGATGTTTGACAAGTGCACGGGCGATCGTCAGACGCTGACGTTGTCCGCCGGAGAGGTTACGTCCGTTCTGCGCAATATCAAAATTAAGACAACCTTCTTTTGCTTCTACAACATCTCTTGCCTGTGCAACATCCAGTGCATTCCAGAGCTCCTCATCTGTTGCATCCGGATTGCCCCAGTGGAGATTATCGCGGATGGTGCCTTTGAACAGAACGGATTTCTGCGGAACGACGCCGATTCTGTCGCAGAGATCATTACGGCTGTAATCTTTTATGTTTTTTCCATTAAAAAAAACTGAACCGGCAGTTGCATCGTAGAATCTGGCGATCAGATTTACCAGTGTAGACTTACCACTTCCGGTACTGCCGATAATGCCGACGGTTTGTCCCCTCTTTACAGAAAATGAAACGTCACTCAGGCTGGCGGCACCTGCGCCCTCATAAGTAAAGCTGACATGCTCAAAAGCAACGGCTGTGTCGGTATTGTCATTGTCCGCTTTTGTTTCTTCCGGATAAGTCATGGAAGAAGAAAGGTTGAAGACAGAAGCTACACGATCTGCGCATGCCATGGATTTATTCAGAGTGATAATGAGGGAAGCCAGTTTGATGAGCTCCACAATAATCTGAGCCATGTAGTTATAAAGGGCAACGACCTGTCCCTGCTTTAAATTTCCAAGATTTACTTCAATTCCGGCTTTGTAGATCAGAAAGACCGTTGCCATATTGATCAACAGATAAGTCAGTGGATTTAACAATGCAGAAATACGTCCGACAAATTCATTTAATTTTGTCAGAGCGAGGTTGGCACTGTCAAAGTCGCGGACAGAGCTTTCTTCCTGGGAGAAAGCCCGGATAACACGTACACCGGTTAAATTCTCGCGCGTAAGCCCGGTTACATGATCTAAGTGTCCCTGTACTTTTTTGAAAAGCGGGATGCTGACAAGCATGATTGAAAATACGACGACAAATAAAATTGGGATCGCCAGAACAAAGATCAGGGCACAGCGCACATTGATCATAAATGCCATAACCATTGCACCGATTACAATAAAAGGACTTCTAAGAAGAAGACGAAGCCCAAGATTCAGACCGTTCTGTACCTGGTTTACATCATCGGTGATCCTTGTGATCAGCGTGTCTGTACCAAGTGTATCCAGCTCTGTAAAGGAAAGCGTCTGAATATGGTCGAACAGAGCCTGTCTTACTTTTGTAGCAAAGCCTACGCTGGCTCTTGCGGCGAAAAATTGTGCCGTAAAGCTGCAGGCGAGTCCGATTGCTGCCATCAGGAGCAGGATAAGAAATTGCTGTAAAATGTAAATACGGTCATTGTTCACAATGCCCACGTCGATGATCCGTGCCACAACCAGTGGTACGATCAGATCGAAAACGACTTCCAGAAGTTTGAAAAAGGGAGCCAGAAAGCTCTCTTTTTTATAACTCGAAAGATAAATTACAAGTTTTCGCATAAAGAATCCTCCATAGTTATTTGATATTACATAAATTGTGCAAATATGGATGCACCGATAACTGTGATAAGTCCCGATACCGCAATGGAAAGACTGCTCATTGCACCTTCAATCTCGCCCATTTCCATAGCTCTTGCAGTACCGATGGCGTGCGAAGCACTTCCAATAGCAATTCCGCGTGCAATCGGTTCTGTAATTCGGAAATGGCGACAGATAAACGGCGCAATAATATTACCGAGAATACCGGTCAGGATAATTACGGCAACCGTTAATGTCACATATCCGCCAAGTTCTTCTGATACACCAATGCCAATTGCTGTTGTAATAGACTTCGGAAGGAATGTAATGTATTCTTTGTGGGATAAGCCGAAGAATACAGCCATTGCAAGAATGGAACATAAGGATGCAAAAACTCCGGAGAAGATTCCACATATGACAGCAGCCAGATTTTTCTTCAGCAGCTCGAACTGTTCATACAATGGAATTGCCAGACAGACGGTTGCAGGCGTGAGCAGATAACTCAGGTACTGTGCGCCACTGTAATAAGCTTTGTAATCAATGTGGGTGACCGCAAGCAGGGCGATAATAGATGCCACAGAGATGAGGAGCGGGTTCAGTATAGCCAGCTTAAACTTGCCCTGTAGGGCGTGACCAAAGCCATAAGCGATCAGACTTATTGTGACGCCGAAGAAGACAGAGTTTTCAAAAAAATTCATGAGTCCTTCCTTTCCTGATTGTCTTTGCTTTTTGAAAAGCGGATAAATGCCTGTGTCGTGTGACCGGCGACAATCATAACAAAGATGGTAGATAATACCGTTATAATAAGGTAAGTTCCGATTTTGGAACCGATGGTTTTCCAGGATTCGATCAGACCTACGGCCGCAGGAATGAACATGAGTGGCATGATTTCTATGAGAAATTTGCCGGAATCCTTCACGGAATCAATATGTACAATTCCAAAATGCAGACAGAGAAGCATCAGAACAAGACCGTAGATACTTGCCGGAACCGGGAGAGGAATCAGATAATTCATAATCTCTCCGATAAAAGAGATGGCAAGAATAATGCCAAATTGTTTAATAAATTTCATTTGTTACAACTCCTGTGATTGATTTTCTGTTGTTTGACCAGAGCGATTTTCCAAAAGGTCGGCTAAGCTAATGCCAAAAAAGAAATCATGCACCATAGAATCGAATTTTTGCCACATTGGTAATGTGAGACAGCACGAAGCACGGTCACAGGATTCAGCATCCGGTGCAAGACAGGCTACGGAAGATAAATTACCTTCGGTAAGCATGAGAATCTCGCCAACGGTATAGTCTTTCGGTGCACGTGTCAGCTGATATCCGCCGCCTTTTCCACGCATACCCCGTAATAGTTTCTGTTTTACAAGTGTTTTCAGGATGATCTCCAGATATTTTTCAGAGAGTTCCTGCCTTGAGGCAATTTCCTTCAGCGGAATATAACGCTCAGGATCCTGCATGGCAAGATCTAACATAACGCGAAGGGCATACCTGCCTTTTGTAGAAATCATATTTTTTTCCTCCAATCATCAATAACCTATTATAGCGGAGGGTAATAGGGGATTCAAGACAAGAAGCAAAAAAAGTTGACAATGAAAGGAAAAAGAAAGTATGATAACACCAAATGCCACACAGGAAGGAGCAGGGAGGATGACACTGGCACAATTAAAATATGTAGTTACAGTTGCAAAGGCAGGTACGATGACAGAAGCTGCAAAAGAACTGTTTATTTCACAGCCGAGTCTGACAAAATCAATCAAAGAGCTGGAAAAAGAAATGCATGTGCGGATCTTTGATCGGACCAACAAAGGAATTGTTGTATCAAAAGACGGTGAAGAATTTCTTGCATATGCAAGACAGGTGTTGGAACAGGCAGAACTTCTGGAAGAAAAATACATGAATAAAAGTGCCAGAAAACAGGAATTTTGTGTATCGACGCAACATTATTCTTTCGCAGTAAACGCTTTTGTTGACTTGATTAAAGAATATGGAAATGAAAAATATGATTTTTCTCTACGCGAAACACAGACATATGAAATCATTGAAGATGTGGCAAGTCTGAAAAGTGAAATCGGAATCTTATATAAGAACTGCTTTAATGAAGCGGTGATCGACAAGCTTCTGAAGTCGAATGATCTCCGCTTTGAGAGACTGTTTGTCGCACGACCGCATATTTTTGTAAGTTCCGGAAGTCCGCTTGCAGGCAGGAAAAGCGTGACAATGGAAGAACTGAAACCATATCCGTACCTGTCGTTTGAACAGGGAGAGCATAATGCATTTTATTTTTCGGAGGAAATATTCAGCATGGTAGAGCGTCCGAAAAATATTCGTGTAAGAGACCGGGCAACATTATTTAATCTGCTGATCGGTCTGAATGGATATACGGTGTGCAGTGGTGTGATTGATGAAGATCTGAATAGTTCAGACATTGTTGCAGTTCCGCTGGATGAAGAAGGTGAGATGGAGATTGGAATTCTGTTGCATAAGAAATTTCATCCGAGTAAACTTGGAGATGCGTATCTTAAGGCACTGCGGAAATATGCTACAAATCCGCTGTCACCATAGTTTTTTAGAGTTTAATTATAAATAATGCGTATAAGAAATAGTTGCTTGATATAGCTTAAAGTTATGGCAAACAACTATTTTTGTGTATTTTACGAATAACAGGAATGCCGATATAATAGCCATTGTACACAAGATACCAAAGCAAATAAAAATAGATTACAGAGGAGGAATTACAATGGCAAAACAGAACACACCATTTCGATATGATTATGTAGGAAGCTTTTTGCGTCCGGAAGCGCTGAAAGTGGCAAGAAGCAAATATGAGGCAGGAACCATTACAAAAGAAGAACTGACAAGTGTAGAAGATCAGGAAATCCGCGCACTGGTTGAAAAACAGAAGGCAGCAGGATACAAAGTGCTCACAGACGGAGAGTTCAGAAGAGCAACCTGGCATCTGGATTTCATGTGGGGATTTGACGGAGTCGGACACAGCAAAACAGAGACAGGACTTCCGTTCCACGGGGAAGCAGCTATGATCGATGACACTTACCTGACAGGAAAAGTAGCTGTAACAGGAGAGCATCCGTTTGTAGAGCATTTCCGTTTTGTGAAAGCACTGGAAGATGAAAACACAGTTGCAAAACAGACAATTCCTGCTCCGGCACAGTTTTTAGAACAGATGATCATGCCATTTGCAATGCCGAATACGAGCAAATATTATGAAGATACAGAAGAATTGGTGCAGGATATTGCAGAAGGATACCGTAAAGTGATCAAAGATCTGTATGCAGCAGGATGCAGAAATTTACAGTTAGATGACTGCTCCTGGGGCATGCTGGTAGATCCAAATGCAAAAGCATTTTTCGGAACAGATGAA
>OGRE01002891.1_pt1 | contig 11249 bp, 9 predicted proteins | sample 1553421 | NCBI WGS metagenome assembly OGRE01 (sample SAMEA2580076, study PRJEB22360) | human gut metagenome | biome: human gut; feature: human-associated habitat; material: faeces | place: Denmark | collected 2008/2010 | reverse complement strand
TGCAGGTTGCCTTGATTCCCTTGTTCAGTATCTTTAATAAAATGGGACTGATCAATACATATCCGGCAATTATTTTACCGCAGATTGCATTTTCATTGTCCTATTCCATCCAGCTGTTTTATTCCTTTAACAAATTCTTCCCGGAGGAAATGCTGGAAGCAGCTATTATTGACGGATGTTCTCCAATGGGCTGCTTTTTCAAAATGGTAGTTCCAATGTCCTTGAACTCTATCATTACCGTAGCTACCATGCAGGCTGTTTTCTGCTGGAATGAATATATCAATGCTTATACATTTACAAGATCAACAGATATGAAAACAATTACACTGGGTCTGAATGACTTCGTGGGAAGTATGGGACTGACTGACTGGGGCGCAACCTTTGCGGCAATAACAGTTACAGTACTTCCAGTATTTATTTTCTATTTCTTCAGCAGCAAGAAGATGCTTGCAGGTATGACAGCCGGTGCTGTGAAGGGATGAGTATTTAAATAAAATTTACAGATTAAGGGCAGATATATGCCTGTAAAGAAAAGGAGAATATATTATTATGCAGAAATTATACTATCAGTTTCCGGAAACCTGGTTCGGTGATTGTATGCCATTTGGACATGGGGATAAATTCTATTTATATCATCAGAGAGATACCAGAAAACCGGGACCATTTGGAGAGCCATTTGGCTGGGATTTAGCAACAACCTCGGATTTTGTTCACTACGAAGACTGTGGTGTGGCAATTCCAAGAGGAACTGACGAAGAGCAGGATCAGTTTATTTTCGCAGGAAGCGTTTTTGAAGCAGAAGGACAGTATCATATTTTCTACACTGGTTACAACCGTGATTATCCAGCTCTTGGAAAACCGTCTCAGGTACTGATGCATGCATATAGTGATGATCTGGTTACCTGGCACAAAACTCAGGATGCTCTTACCTTTACCCCACAGGAAGGCTATGATCCAGATGACTGGAGAGATCCATGGGTGATCCGTGATGAAGAAAATGATCAGTACTTACTGATTCTTGGAGCAAGACTGCAGGGACCGAAAACAAGACAGACAGGAAGAACTGTTAAGTTTACATCCAAGGATCTGAAAAACTGGAAGTTTGAAGGCGATTTCTGGGCACCGGATCTTTATACCATGCATGAAATGCCAGACCTGTTTAAAATCGGTGACTGGTGGTATCACATTGTGACTGAATACAGTGACAGAAGCAAAATGGTTTACCGTATGAGCAAGAGCCTGAATGGTCCATGGATCGCACCGAAGGATGATGCATTTGATGGCAGAGCTTATTATGCAGGACGTACTTTTGAGCTGAATGGACAGAGAATTCTGTTTGGATGGGTTGCAACGAAAGACAAAGATGATGATGACGAAAACTTCATCTGGGCAGGAACCTTTATGGCGCATGAGGTATACCAGAAAGAGGATGGTACTCTTGGTGTAAGAATTCCGGAAACAGTATGGAATGCTTTTGACAAAGAGGAAAAGAAGGATGATTTCGTTATCGATACACCAACTAAGAGTTCAGAAGTAGTTGTTGGAAGAAATACCGGTGACATTTTCAAATTCGAAGCAGATGTGGAATTCTCTGATGGTACAAGGACGTTTGGTGTAAGATTTTATGAGGATGAGGATAAAGCAGAATCTTATCAGTTTGTATTTAATACTACAGAGAACCGTTATGTATTCGAGAAGAAACCGAACTGGCCATGGCCAGCAAATCAGAACATCGGACTGGAAAGACCGCTTGATCTGATTCCTGGAAAGAAATACAATATCCGTATGATCGTGGACGATACAATTGCGACAATTTATGTTGATGGTGTGGCTTTGAATGCACGAGCATACAAGAGACCAGGGGAAAGCTTATCTTTATTTGCGTCAGAAGGAAGTCTGAAGGTTACAAATTGTAAGGTGACTACCGGGCTGAAGAAATAAGTCGCAAAAAGGAAATTTTTAAGGCTTCATTAAACAGATACATAATTTTATAAAAAAGTCATAGGGTATCATAAGAGATATTGTATAAGTTCCAAATCTTATGATACCCTTTTTATGGATTCCACGTAATATAAAAATATCAATATTGTTATAAAAACAATAAAAATATAGCATTTATTCAGAGTCTTTTTTTATCATCTGAATCCGCTTACGGTTATAAACCAGATGCAGATACATGGCATCCTGTGCGCGGAGCGGGTCATGAGCGGCAATGGCATCCGCAATCGCGCGGTGGGTCTCGATGGTTTCTTCCAGCAGTGTACCTCTGGTGGTCTCTACAAACAGAGGAATCGAGCTGTTGATCACAGGAACCAGTCTTGGAACTACAACATTTTTGCTGCTTAAAGCAATAGCTGCATGAAACTCTATATCCTTTTGTGTATGGTCCTCGTGCTTTCTTAATAATTCTTCAACTTCATCGCAAAGTGCGGTGATTTTTTTTATGTCTTTTTTATCGGCGCGTGTAGCTGCCATTGCAGCAATAGATGGCTCAAGAAGAAAACGCACTTCCAACAGGTCGGTGATTAGTTTTTGTTTGTTTCCGATAAAAGTGAAGCCCAGTGGATCGTCCACCATTCCGGGGGAAGATGAGATATAGGTGCCGGAACCCTGTCGGATCGTAACAATATTTCGGGATGCGAGAAGCTTCATGGCTTCCCGGACAGAACTTCTTCCTGCATTCAGACGCTCAGAAAGAATGGTTTCATTCGGTAATTTATCTCCTGGTTGTAAGTTTTCTTCTAAAATAAGCGCAATAATGTCCTCTGATATTTTTTGAGGAAGACTTTTTTCTTCTGATAATGAATTCATCATATGATTTGCTCCATTCCTGATGTGATAATTCTTGTATCTTATGATAATGTTTTTTGAAATCAATGTCAAAATGCTAAATTGCACAAAAATAAATACAGAATTTTATATAAAATTCCGTATTGCGTTTTTGGCGAATAGAATATATTATAAATACATCAGATGAATTCAAAGAAAAAGACAGCAATTAAAGGAAAAATGACATAAAAGCCACCAGAAAGGTCAGATGAATTCATAGGAAGATTGTAAAACATCAGATGAATCAAGGAGGTAAAAGGAAAAAATGGAAGAAACAACTTTTGCGGCGGATCCAATGAGACTGATGATCGCGGCGGCGGTGGGAATTGTGGTTCTGCTGGTACTGATCATCAAATTTAAGCTTCATCCGGTTCTGTCAATGATGATTTCCGCAATCATCATTGGAGCGGGAGCAGGAATGCCGCTTACGATGATTTCGGACACAGTAGAGAAAGGTGTTGGAAAGACACTACAGGGAATTGCGCTTCTGGTAGGATTGGGATCCATGTTTGGCGGAATTTTGGAGGTAAGCGGAGGAGCCCAGAGAATAGCAGAGACATTGATCGGTAAATTTGGTCAAAAAAAAGCCGGATGGGCACTTGGACTTACAGGACTTGTAATTGGTACCACCGTATTTTTTGAAGCTGGTGTTGTGGTACTGATCCCATTGGTATTCAGTGTTGCGAAACAGACCAGAAAATCCACCCTGTATTATGCGATTCCCCTTCTTTCCGGTCTGGCCAGTGGATATGCTTTTGTTCCACCTTCAGCAGGCTCGGTACTTGTGGCAAATGCCCTTGGCGTGAACCTGGGAACCATGATCATGGTAGGAGTTCCAACCGCACTGATCTGTATGATGGTTTCCGGAATCTTCTGGGGAAGCTTCATTGGTAACAAGATTCATACAGAGCTTCCGGCAAATGTGGAAGAGATTAAAGATGATGGAAAAGACCTTCCGCCTTTTGGCCTGGTATTAGGTGTGATCCTGATTCCGCTTGTTCTGATCCTTCTCAGCACATTATCCAAGTATATGCCGCTTCCAGAAGGAGTAAAGGATGTTCTGGGATTCATAGGAAAACCATTCCTTGCACTGACCATTGCGACATTGGCATCTATGTACTTCCTGGGAATCAAACGAGGATTTACCGGGGCGCAGTTAAAGAAAATCCTGGATCATTCACTCAGACCGGTAGGCATGATCCTTCTGGTAATTGCCAGCGGCGGAGTGATCCGATGGATGCTTCAGGATTCCGGCCTTGGAAACATTATTGGACCGGTGCTGGAGAAGAGTGGGCTTCCATTGATCCTGATCGCATTTCTCATTGCACTTCTGGTCAGAGCTTCTGTAGGAAGTTCAATTGTAGCGATGACAATGGCATCCGGAATTATGGCAACCATGCCGGCTGTAATGGGTACCAGCATGCTTTACAGAGCTGCTATGTGCTGTGCAATCTGTGGCGGCGCAACTGCACTGAGCCATGTGAATGATGCAGGCTTCTGGCTGGTAACCTCATTCCTTGAGATCGACGAAAAGACAACCCTGAAATCCTGGACGATCATGGAGACACTGATCGGTGTTACGGCACTTATTGTAAGCTTTATTGTTTCAATCTTTGCATAGGAGGCAGGACGCAATGATAAAGATACCGGTTTATTTAAGAGATATGTGTGATGCCAAGCATCTGGTGCAGGCTGCATCAGGATGTGAGAAAAATGTAGATCTGATCTGTGGAAGATATATTGTAGATGCGAAATCAATGCTGGGGGTGTTCAGTCTTCCCACATTTGATGATGTAGAACTTGGAGCAGAAGAAGAGGACGAAGAGAAACTCAGGAAAACACTGGAAAGTTTAAAGCTTATCAGAGAATAAAAAATGGAGGAAAAAATCATGCAGTTAAAAAGTCAGGAAATGAGAAAACTTGCACCGGAGCTTGATCCGCTGCGTATTGGAACAGGATGGACAAAAGAAGATCTTGGAAAAGTCCAGGTTATGGTTGAAAGCACCTATGGTGACAGCCATCCGGGAAGCGGACATCTGAATATCCTTGTAGAAGAAGTCCGCAAAGGAATCGCAGAAGAAGGCGGTTTCGGAGCACGTTATAACTGTACCGATATCTGCGACGGTGAAAGCCAGGGAACAGATGGAATCAACTACAGTCTGGCCAGTCGTGAGATGATCGCTAATATGATTGAAATCCATGCAAATGCAACTCCTTTTGATGCAGGTGTATACCTTTCAAGCTGTGACAAAGGTGTTCCGGGAAATCTGATGGGACTTGCCAGAGTAAACATTCCTTCCGTATTTGTTCCAGGTGGAACCATGAATGCCGGACCGGAAATGCTGACCCTGGAGCAGCTTGGAATGTACAGCGCAAAATTTGAGCGTGGCGAAATTGATGAAGAGAAGCTCGACTGGGCAAAATGCAATGCATGCCCAAGCTGTGGCGCATGTTCCTTTATCGGAACTGCATCTACCATGCAGATTATGGCAGAGGCACTTGGACTTGCACTTCCAGGCACAGCCCTGATGCCTGCAACCAGCCCTGACCTTCTTGACTTTGCAAGAGAAGCTGGAAGACAGGCAGTGAGAATTGCCCAGATGGAAAATATGCGTCCTTCCGACATTGTGACTATGGACAGCTTTGAGAACGCAATCCTTGTTCATGCTGCAATTTCAGGAAGCACCAACTGTCTGCTTCATCTTCCGGCAATTGCCCATGAGTTTGGCATTGAGATCACAGGTGATACCTTTGATAAGCTGCACAGAAATGCAAGATATCTTCTGGATGTACGTCCGGCAGGCCGCTGGCCAGCAGAGTGCTTCTACTATGCAGGTGGTGTACCGGCAATCATGGAGGAGATCAAAGATCACCTTCACCTGGATGTCATGACAGTTACCGGAAAGACATTAGGTGAAAACCTGGAAGAACTGAAGAACAACGGATTCTATGAAAAATGTGATAAATGGCTTCAGGAATTTAACAAACGTTACAACGTAAATGTTACGAAGGAAGACATCATCCGTCCATATGACAAAGCAATCGGAACAGATGGAAGTATTGCAGTTCTCCGTGGAAATCTTGCTCCGGAAGGCGCAGTGATCAAACACACTGCATGCCCGAAGGAAATGTTTAAATCTGTTCTCCGCGCAAGACCATTTGACAGCGAGGAAGAATGTCTGGATGCAGTTCTGAAGCATAAGGTTCAGAAGGGTGATGCAGTTTTCATCCGTTACGAGGGTCCAAAGGGAAGCGGAATGCCGGAAATGTTCTATACCTCTGAGGCAATCAGCAGTGATAAGGAACTTGGAAAGAGCATTGCCCTGATCACAGACGGACGTTTCTCAGGAGCATCTACCGGCCCGGTTATCGGACACTGCAGTCCGGAGGCTGTTGATGGAGGACCGATCGCTCTTGTGGAAGAAGGAGACCTTATCGAAATCGATGTTATGGAAAGAAAACTGAACATCATCGGAATCGCAGGAGAACGCAAGTCTATGGAAGAAATCGATCAGATTCTTGCCCAAAGACGTAAAAACTGGAAACCACGTGAAATGAAATACAAAAAAGGTGTCCTGAGACTTTTCAGCCAGCATGCTGCAAGTCCAATGAAGGGAGCTTATCTGGAGTATTGATTATGAAGCATAAATTTATTACCATCGGCGAGATCATGCTTCGCCTGACTCCGCCGGATTATGAAAAAATCAGACTGGCAACAACTTTTGAGGCAAGATATGGGGGAAGTGAGGCCAATGTGGCCCTCTCCCTTGCAAATCTTGGAGTAGCTGCCTCATTCTTTACAGTAGTTCCGGGAAACAGTCTTGGAAAAAGTGCTGTACGTATGCTGCGAAGCAATGACGTAAATTGCGACAGCGTAGTTTATTCAACAGAAGAAGAGACACCGACACATCGGCTTGGAACCTATTATCTGGAGACGGGTTACGGAATCCGCCCAAGTAAAGTGGTGTATGACAGAAAGCACAGTGCCTTTTCCGAATATGATTTCAGCAAAACAGATGTGAAGAAACTTCTGGAAGGTTACACCTGGCTTCATCTGAGCGGTATCACTCCTGCACTTGGAAAAAGCTGCAGTGAACTGATCCTGACCTGCCTGAAAACAGCAAAAGAGAATGGTATGACAGTCAGCTTTGACGGAAATTTCAGAAGTACATTGTGGAGCTGGGAGGAAGCAAGAGATTTCTGTACCCTCTGTCTTCCATACGTAGATGTTCTTTTTGGAATCGAGCCTTACCACATCTGGAAAAATGAAGAAGATCATACCGCAGGTGATGTAAAGGATGGTGTTCCATTCCAGCCGGACCGTGAACAGCAGGAAAAAGTCTTCAAGGCTTTTGTAGAGAGATATCCGAATATCAAATGCATTGCAAGACATGTGCGTTTTGCACACAGCTGCAGCGAGAACAGCCTTATGGCTTATCTCTGGTTAAACGGAAAAATTTATGAAAGCAAACGGCTTACCTTCCATATTCTTGACCGTGTTGGAGGTGGAGATGCATTCGTAAGCGGTATTATTTATGCCCTGATGAATGAATATACACCGGAGGATATTGTGAACTTTGGTGTTGCAGCCAGTGCAGTGAAGCATACCATTCATGGTGACGGAAATATTACAGATGATGTTTCTCTGATCAGACATGTAATGGAAATGAATTTTGATATAAAAAGATAACGAAAGGAAATTCAAATGATGGATATAGCAGAAAAGTTTCAGAAGCTTGGTGTTGTTCCGGTAGTTGTACTGGAAGATACAAAAGATGCAGTACCCCTTGCCAAGGCACTTGTTGAAGGTGGACTTCCATGTGCAGAGGTAACTTTCCGTACAGAGGCAGCAGAAGAATCAATCCGTCTGATGACAGAACAATTTCCGGAGATGCTTGTAGGAGCAGGAACTGTTCTTACCAGAGAGCAGGTGGATGCAGCTGTAGCAGCTGGTGCGAAGTTTATTGTAAGCCCTGGATTTGATCCGGAGATTGTAGATTACTGTCTGGAAAAAGAAATTCCTGTTTTCCCAGGCTGCATCACACCGTCTGAGGTTGCACAGGCAGTAAAAAGAGGCCTTAAGGTGGTAAAATTCTTCCCGGCAGAACCAGCAGGCGGAGTTTCCATGATCAAGGCTATGGCTGCACCTTATGTGGGAATTAAGTTTATGCCCACTGGCGGTATCAATGCAAAAAATCTGGAAGACTATCTTTCCTTTGACAAAATTATATGCTGCGGCGGAAGCTGGATGGTAAAAGGAGAGCTTGTAAATAACGGAGAATTTGACAAGATCAGAGAACTGACAGCAGAAGCACGAAAACTGGTTGATTCCATCCGAAAATAATCGGAGGTATTACACATATTCATATTCACAAAAAACAGGATCCTGCATGAAAATAGGGTCCTGTTTTTTACACACATACCCTTCATACAATAAAAAAACCCCTATAAACCCAAACTCTCCCCCTCTATCCCAACCCCATCGTATGAGTTAAGATAATATCAACAAAGGAAAGCAAAAACAAATAAATGAGGAGGGAATGGAATGAATGAGGTCATTGTCTCCATGAACAATATCAGCAAAAGTTTCCCGGGTGTTAAGGCTCTGGATCATGTAAAATTTGAGCTGCGTTCTGGAGAAGTCATGGCGCTGCTGGGAGAAAATGGAGCCGGAAAATCGACCCTGATGAAAATCCTCAGCGGTGTATATACCAGAGACGAAGGAACGATGGAAATCTTCGGAAAATCCTATGACGACCTAACACCAAAGCAGGCCCAGGAAGCAGGAGTAGCCATTATCCATCAGGAATTGAACATGTGCAGGCACTTAACAGTAACGGAGAACATGTTCCTTGGAAGAGAAGTAAAAGGTGGTTTATCCTTAAATAATGCGAAGATGCGGAAAGAAGCCAAGAGGGTTCTGGACGATCTTCGAATCGACATCAGTCCGGATCAGATCGTAGGAGATCTGCCAGTATCCAAACAGCAGATGGTTGAAATTGCAAAAGCACTTTCCATCGATGCAAGGATCCTGATCATGGACGAGCCTACATCCTCTCTGACAGCAAAAGAAATTGATGATCTTTTCCGTATCATCCGAAAGCTGAGGGACGAAGGAAGAGGAATCGTATACATTTCACACAGACTGGAAGAACTGTCCCATATCGTGGACAGAGTTACCATCATGCGAGATGGACAATACATAACAGACGGTAATTTCAAAGACATGGACATGGACTACATTATCAAAAATATGGTAGGCCGTGAAATCAAAGAAAAATTCCCGAGAGTGGAATGCAGGAAAGGCAAGAAGATTTTTGAAGTGAAAAATCTCAATGCCGGAAAAATGGTCCGAGATATCAACTTCTCTTTATATGAAGGCGAGATCGTAGGATTTGCGGGACTGATGGGAGCCGGAAGAACGGAGACTACAAGAGCCATCTTCGGTGTTGATCCGAAAGACAGCGGAGAGTTTTATGTGGATGGTAAAAAAATCGAAGTCAACTGTCCAATGGATGCCATTCGAAACGGTGTTGTGCTTGCTCCTGAGGATCGTAAAAAAGACGGTCTCTGTACGAAACTGAGCATCCGTCAGAACCTGGCACTGCCAAATCTTGACCTTGTATGCAATAAGATGGGTGTGATAAACTCAGGAAAAGAAGATGCTCTTTGCGAAAAAGCAGTGAAGGATCTCCAGATTAAAACACCGAATGTGGAAATTGATTCCGGCAATCTTTCTGGTGGAAACCAGCAGAAAGTAGTTGTTGGAAAATGGCTCGCAAGAGATTCAAGGGTTGTTATCTTTGATGAGCCCACAAGAGGAATTGATGTTGGCGCAAAGGTAGAAATTTACAATCTGATGAATGAGCTGAAAAAACAGGGAATTGCAGTTATGTTTGTATCCTCTGAAATGCCGGAGGTCATGGGAATTGCAGACCGTATCATCGTAATGTGTGACGGACGTATCACCGGTGAGGTTTCAGCAAGGGAAGCCACCCAGGACGAGATCCTTACAATGGCAACATCCTTTGAAAACAAGAGTATTAAGGAAACTGAGGGAGGAAGTAAAAATGAATAGTAAACAGCAACGCCCTTTAAAGAAATTATTGGGAATCAGGGGAATGGGGGCAGCACTTACCGCATTCGTGGGGCTGATCATTATTTATATCGCATTTGGTATCATTAACCCGGCGGTTTTTTCAGGACAGAATATGTTGAACCTGCTGCGTTCCATGTCCAAGTACCTGTTGATCGGTATTGCACAAAGTTACGTACTGATCACTGGAAACATTGACCTGTCAATCGGATCCATGGTCGGAATGAGCGCCATGATCGCAGCTACCTTAATGACAACAGGAATGGTACCATTCCTTGCAATTGTGATCGCACTTATTGCCTGTCTGGTAGTTGGTGTGGTAAATGGATATCTGGTTGGAAAATTTAAACTCCCTCCATTTATTGCAACTCTGGGAACCATGTTCGTAGCACGAGGAATTGCCTACATGGTAAACGGAAACAGAAATACAGATGCCATTGCAACAGGTGTTGGAAAAGAAACGGCTGATGCATTCCAAAATTGTTTTTATTACGGTAAAACGCTTGGCATTTATAACACATTCTGGATCGCACTTGTTATTTTTGTTATATTTTTCTTTATCTTATCCAAGACACGTACAGGCCGTCATATTTACGCAATCGGTTCTAACGTGGACGCGGCAAAGCTTTCTGGTGTAAACGTAGTTTCCACCACAGTAAAGACTTATCTGGTAAGCTCCGTATGCTCCTGTGTAGTTGGTCTTATCCTTTGCGCACAGGCTGGTATGGGAAATATGGAAGCTGGAAACATGTACGAGATGTATGGCGTAGCAGCCGGCGTAATCGGTGGCGTTTCCCCACTTGGAGGAACTGGAATCCTTCTTGGAACCTTCGCAGGTGCAGCTGTCTGGCAGACTCTGGAAAATGGTCTGAACATGATCGGTGCACAAGTTGGTATCCAGCGAGTTGTAATCGGCGTGATCGTAGTTGCAGCCGTATTGCTGGATGTAGTTGTAAGAAACGGACAGTTTGGCAAACACAGAAAAAAATAACCGCAAGAAAACAGTATTTTTCACAGGAAAATGAAATCGACAACTGAATATGGGAGATGTAAAATAATTTCATGAAACTAAACCGCAAATGGAGAAGGCGGGTAGTTATAAAAAATAATTTTTAGGAGGATTTTTACAATGAAAAGAAAACTTTTAGCTATGGTATGTGCAGTATCTATGATCGCTTCCCTTGGAGCAGCTACTGTTTATGCATCAGATGATGTTAAGGCTACAGGCGATGAGAAAATTGCGCTGATCACAATGGACTCTATCGACCAGCACTGGATCACCCTGAACGAAGGCGCTCAGGAAGAAGCAAAAGAGCTTGGTGTA
>OGRE01002878.1_pt1 | contig 11278 bp, 10 predicted proteins | sample 1553421 | NCBI WGS metagenome assembly OGRE01 (sample SAMEA2580076, study PRJEB22360) | human gut metagenome | biome: human gut; feature: human-associated habitat; material: faeces | place: Denmark | collected 2008/2010 | reverse complement strand
GAACATATGGCACGTTTTGAAATTACGGAAACATCCTACGCTGCTATCAGAGAAAATAGAAGCGGTATTCTTGAAAGCCTTAGAATTAAGAATGCAAAGATTCTCCTAGATGACTTTGGAAGTGGCTTTTCATCCTTTGGAATGCTGCAGGACTATGACTTTGATATCTTAAAGATTGATATGAGCTTTATCCGTAAAATTGGCGAGAATCCAAAGACAAAAAGTATCGTCCATAGTATTATCGGAATGGCACATGAGATAGGTATAAAGACAGTTGCAGAAGGAGTAGAAACGGAAGAACAGGTAAGCTTCTTAAGACAGAGCGGCTGTGATTACATTCAGGGATATTACTATTCCAAACCATTACCAGAAGAAGAGTTTGTGGAGTTTCTGGAAAAAGCAGATGCAGAATAGCAGGTCTGAAAAAGTGTACAGTAGGCGAAGGAGACGCCCTCTTTTGATAAATAAAGCATATTTGTGACTTTAGTCGCGGCAGGTTGAATGCTCGCTTACAGCGCTCGCATCCAACCTTTGCTCCGAGGCCACAAATATGCTTTATTTATCAAAAGAGGGCTGTCTTTGGCTATTGGATGCGAGCGCGCCTGAGCGAGCATTCAGCACGCTGCGACTAAAGTCACAGATAGGAGTATATAAGGCGGTGGGGTCTGTTTTATAGTAGATTATAAATATTCCTCCGCTAGTTCCTTAAATATCGGAAGTGCCTTCTCCACCCTCTCCGTTGGTACACAGTACGCGATACGGAAGTGTCCCGGGCAGCCGAAAATGTCCCCCGGAACGAGCATTAAATCTTTTTCCATTGCTTTCTTACAAAATGCCTGTGAATCCGGTTCTAAAGAACGTGGGAACATATAGAAAGTTCCGCCTGGCTCTACACAATGATAGCCATACTCTTTGAGCGCTTCAAAGAGTATTTTTTTATTTGTTTCATAAACGCTTAAATCCGAAGTATAATTGCAGACATCCGCTACGGTTCTCTGCATGAGGGAAGCGGCACCGTTTTGTCCGATGGTACGGGAAATCTGTGGACAGATTTCGATGATCTTGTTAGCTTCTATGCAATCTGGATGCACGGCGAGATAGCCGATACGTTCCCCCGGAAGGGAGATAGATTTACTAAAGGAATAGCAGGTGAGGGTATTTTTGTAGTAGTTTGCCACATAAGGGGCATCCACTCCCTCAAAAATAATGTCTCGGTATGGCTCATCGGAGATAAGATAGATTGGATGACCAAATTCTTTTGATTTTTCTGTTAAAATGTCTGCTAATTTTTTGATGGTTTCTGTGGAATAAACAATTCCTGATGGGTTGTTTGGGGAATTGATTAAGACAGCAGTAGTATTTTCATTTAATTGTGCTTCAAATGCTGCGAAGTTAATCTGGAAGGTGTCGATATCCGCCGGGATAATGGTGAGTTTTAAGCCTGCTCCAGCAGTATATGGTTTATATTCAGAAAAACAAGGAGCAAATGTGATGATTTCATCTCCAGGGTTTGTTACTGCACGAAAAGCATGAGCTAACGCTCCGGCAGCACCGATTGCCATAAAAATATTAGAAGCTTTGTAAGAAGAACCGTATTTTTTATTTAAGAAAACGGCGATTTTCTCGCGGGTTTCCATGATTCCAAAGCTTGGACTATATCCATGCAGGGCAAGAGGGTCTAAAGTTTTCACTTTTTGGACAATTGTTTCGTTTACAATAGAAGGTGCAGGTACGGAAGGATTTCCAAGACTGAAATCATAAATGTTCTCTGCTCCGACAACTTTTGCTCGTTCGGTGGCATATTGGAATATTTCAAAAATAACGTCTTTTTCCTGTAACATGGATGTATATTGTTTGTTTAGCATAGGTAGAAACACTCCTTTTTATTTTATGTATTCTTAAAATCCCTATCTATCTGACTTGGTGGCAATTTATCACACAAAATCAGGTATAAAAGTTTTTAGATGTACATAACTGTGTATGAATAGATTAATAGTCTCTATGAGTGTATCATACAAGGTGAGAAAGAACAAGAATGCCAATCGCATATTGACGGCTAAGTATTACTTTACTATAATAAAACGGACAGAAAGGAGCACGTTATGGAGAATTATTCAGTGCAGGTTCCATCGTATACGGTAGGACCGGAAGCATATAGACAGATTGAAAAACAGTGCCATATTTATGGGAAAAAGGCAGTTGTTGTTGGCGGTAAAAAAGCGATGGCAGCCGCAAAGGATAAACTGCTTGCTGCGGTGAAAGATACAGGGATAGAGATTCTTGATTTTGTATGGTTCGGAGGCGAATGTACCTTTAACAATGCGAAAAAGTTAGAACAGTTAGAGGCAGTACGGCAGGCAGATATGATATTTGCTGTTGGTGGAGGAAAGGCAATTGATACTTGTAAGCTTGTAAGTATTGATTTTGAAAAGCCATATTTTTCATTTCCTACGATAGCATCGAACTGTGCACCGACTTCCGCTGTTTCTATTGTATATAATGAAGACGGGACATTTTGCAAGTTTGTGCATTTCTTAGAGCCGGCAAAGCATGTATTTATCAATACAGAAATTATTGCCAATGCACCAAAAGAGTATCTTTGGGCAGGAATTGGAGATACTTATGCCAAGTATTATGAAGTCAGTATTTCTGCAAGAGGCGAGAAGTTAGAACATTTTAAAGCGATGGGTGTCCAGCTTAGCCGTATGTGTATGGAAGCGATGGTTGAGCATGGGGCACAGGCGTTAAAAGATAATGAACAGGGAGTGGCATCTTATGCGTTAGAGCAGGTTGCTCTTGATATTATCATTACTGCAGGCTGGGTTTCCTTGCTTGTGGCAAGAGAACATACGATGGATTATAACGGTGGAGTTGCACACGCTTTCTTCTACGGCCTTTGTAATTTGCCAGGATTCGATGAAGACCATTTGCATGGCGTTGTTGTCGGTTTTGGTGTATTGCTATTACTTACGATTGATGGAAAAGAGGAAGAATGCCAGAAGCTTATCGCATTTAATAAGACAGTGGGTCTTCCAGCAAAGCTTTCTGAAGTGGGTGTGACAGTAGAAGAAGTAGCAAAATGTGCGCCATTTATGGTGAAAGATGAAGATTTAGAGCATTATCCATATGTTGTAACAGAAGAAATGATTGTAGAAGCAGCAAAGAAACTGGATTACTAAAATAAGTTAGTGGAACGGTAATCTTAAGAGGATAATGAAAAGAAGCATATTTTATTATTTTTGTTAAAAAGATGCTATATTATACTGGAATGTATTTTTAGGAGGATATTATAATGAAGTTCGAAAAAATTGATGTAACAAAAGCAAATGTAAATCCTTTTCAGAGAATTGGTCAGGACTGGATGCTCATTTCTGCAAAGAAAGAAGGCAAAGTAAATACAATGACAGCTTCCTGGGGAATGATGGGCGTTTTCTGGGGAAAAAATGTAGTGACAGTTGGTATTCGTCCACAGCGTTTTACAAAGGAATTTGTGGATGCAGGAGATACCTTTACACTGACATTTTTTGATGGTGAGCGCAAACAGGAGATGGGTTATCTTGGAAAGGTATCTGGAAGAGATGAAGATAAGATCAGCAAGGTAAATTTTCATGTAGTAGAGACAGAAGAGGGAGAGCCTACTTTTGAGGAAGGAACCATGGTATTTGTCTGCAAGAAGCTTATGGAAACACAGTTAAATCCAGAAGAATTCATTGATCCAGAAGTAGATGGAAGATGGTATCCGGAAAAGGATTATCATCATATGTATACAGCAGAAGTGGTTGCTGCATACCGTATTGAGAAATAAGTAAATTGGAGGTGTAGTCTATGTATTATGGCGGATATTACGGGATGTACTGGGACCCGACATATATTTTAGTTATAATCGGTATGGTGATTTGCCTGCTTGCGTCAGCAAGAGTAAAGTCCACTTATGCAAAGTTTAACAGAGTGAGGAGTCATTCGGGAATTACTGCGGCAGAAGCGGCAGAGAAAATCCTTCATGGAGCAGGAATTTATGATGTGGAGATTCGACATATTTCCGGTGATTTAACGGATAATTATGACCCGTCAAACAGGGTGCTGAATTTATCTGATGCAACATTTCGTTCCAGTTCTGTAGCCGCAATTGGTGTAGCGGCACATGAATGCGGACATGCGATTCAGGATGCAGAAAGTTATGCACCACTTAAAATCCGTGGTGCGATTGTGCCAGTTGTAAACTTTGGTGCGACAATCTCCTGGCCGCTTATTTTAATCGGAATCGTGCTTGGAGGAAGCCGTACATTGATTATGCTTGGTGTGCTGTTATTTTCTCTTACAGTAATATTCCAGCTTGTCACATTACCAGTAGAGTTTAATGCTTCTTCAAGAGCATTAAAGATTCTTGGTAATTCGCATATTCTTTATGATGATGAGATTTCCGGAGCAAGAAAGGTTCTTACGGCAGCGGCACTTACTTATGTTGCAGCAGCGGCTTCTTCTATTTTACAGCTTCTGCGTCTCCTTTTATTGTTTGGCGACCGCAGGGATGATTAAGAGGTATGACAGGAATTAAAATAGTCTGTGTCGGCAGAGTAAAAGAAGATTTCTTTAGAGATGGTATTGCTGCTTATGTAAAAGAAATCCGAAAAAAATATTCGATGGATATCATGGAGTGTCCCGATGAACCGACGCCTGATCAGTGTCCTGCTTCTGTGGAAAGGCAGATTCGGGAGATGGAAGGCGAGCGTATTTTAAGCAAGATAAAAGACGATGATTACGTTATTGCACTTTGTATTGACGGAAAGCACTACAGTACGTCAGCGTGGAAAAAACGGATGGAGAGAGTATTTTCTACTGTATCTTCAGATGTTGTTTTTGTAATTGGCGGTTCATTAGGCCTTGCAGATAAAGTAGTACGACGGGCAAATGAAAAGCTGAGTTTTTCAGCATTGACCTTTCCTCATCAGATGATGCGTCTTATTTTATGCGAGCAGATTGCCCGAATTGTGTAAACACGTTCCCACAAATTGCAGCAAACATCTTGCAGAAAGTATTTTTTAAACACTTTCTCGAAAAATCTGACACAAAGTAAAAAAAAGAAAATAAAGAAAGCCACTTATTACTAAAATATAAAAAGAAGAAAGTGGCAGTGCGGCGGAGGCAATTCCCCAGAATTTTTTGGAGAGAATGCCTCCGCCGATTGCTGTTAGAACGGGGAAAAGCAAAGTCTTTTCTGCAGAAAAATAAAAAGGTACAATCTGATAAATGCAGAATAAGTTCAAAAGAAGCTGAAGACTATAGCCTGCAAGAAGTCCGATGAGATAACCGGGGATTCCTTTAGATGGAATAAGAAGCAGGATAAAGAAAATTCGGATGCCTACCCCTAAAAGGTTATGGTAAAGAGTCTGCTTCGTCTTTCCAAATCCATTTAAAATACTCGAAGTTGTCTGTGCGGCATACATAAATGGACATAGAACGGAAAATAAATAGACATACTGTCCAGCTTCTTTACTGTGGAAAATAGTCTCCCCAAGTACCGTTCCGTAAATAAGAAAGGCAAAGGTGCTGAAAATGCCGATAAGAAGGCAAAAATGAAGGCTGGCAGAGATTGTGTTTTCCATCTGCCGGTGTTGTTTTTGGTCGTAGGCCGAAGAAATTGCAGGCATGAGCATCACAGAGAGGGAATTTACAATGGTAGCAGGAAAGAAAAGAAATGGCAATGCCATACCGGTTAACGTGCCATAGGTTTCTAACGCCTGCGAGTGACTGTGAAAAAATATTTCAAGCATAAAAGGAATGAGCATGGTTTCTAAACTACTGATAATCGTGAGGCAGAAATGATTCACGGAAATAGGAATACTAAAAGAAAAAAAGTGCTCTAAAAGTTCCCTTGTGGAAAGGGTGAAAGAATCTGCCTGCCGGGAGAATGTTCTTTTATCAGCATATTTTTTGTTATAATTTTTTGAAATTTTATCAGAATTATTTTTATTTGAAATTTTCTTGTTTTGCTTATTTTTATTTGAATTGTTTTTCTGCAAATTTTTTTGGAAAAAGATACTATTTTCGAAAAACAGTCTACGAAAGTAGGCAAGGATAGTGTATATCGTGGAAACTGCTTCACCAAGAACCATTCCCCAGGCAGCAATTCTTGCATCAGCGCCCATAATAAAAACAGAGATTGACAGAAGATAAATCCCACCCACACGGGTAATTTGTTCTACAATCTGGCTGACTGCTGGAACACTGGAATGATTTAAGCCAATATAGTAACCATGAAGACAGGCTTTTATGGAAACAAAAGGCAGAGAAAGAGCTGCAATTTTCAGGGAAGGAGCGGCGGAGGCTTCTTTTAAAATGAATGTGCTTAAATAATCAGCACCTTCAAAAAGGGCAAACATCAGTAGAATAGAGAGGCAAAAAGAAAAAAGGCAGCCAAGTCGGACGAGATGGTGTGCGTTCTTTTTTTGTCCCTTTGCAAAAAAACGCGAGGTGAGATTAGAAATGCCAGTCTCAAATCCATGGCAGCACAAAGAAAAGCAGAGCATGTAGATTGGAAAAATAAGCTGATAAATTCCTAATTCTTTTGCACCAATTAAGTTCGAGAGGAATATTCTGTTATAGAATCCGAGTATTCTTGCCAGAAAACCAGAGAGAGTTAAGATTAATGTTCCAGTAAAAATCATTTTTTTGTATGACATAGTGACACCGCAGGCAAAGGGTTATTTGATTGTATGCGAAAATGAAGGCAACTATTCAGAAGTTGCTCATAAAAAATAGCTATCAATAAATCATGGAAAAGAGGAAAGTCTATGAAGCAGGTTTATCTCGACAATGCAGCTACGACACCGGTACGCCTGGAAGTAGAAGTGGCAATGCGACCATATTTTTGTGAAAAATATGGGAATCCTTCTGGAGTCTATCAAATGTCCTCAGAGAATCGCGGCATGATAGAAAATGTCCGTGAACAGATTGCCAAAACTTTGAATGCGTCAGCAGAAGAAATTTATTTTACATCAGGCGGAACAGAGTCTGACAACTGGGCGATAAAAGCAGCAGCACAAATGTTAAAAGAAAAAGGACGGCATATCATCACAAGTAAAATCGAGCATCATGCCATACTAAATAGCTGTGCCTATCTGGAAAAACAGGGATTTGAAGTGACTTATCTTGATGTAGACGAATGGGGAAGTATCCGACTCGATGTTCTTGAAAAAGCAATACGAAAGGACACCATACTTATTTCGGTTATGTACGCTAATAATGAAGTGGGAACGATACAAAAGATTGCACAAATTGGAAAAATCGCCGAAAAGAACGATATTTTATTTCATACAGATGCCGTACAGGCATATGGACAGCTTCTGATAGATGTAAAAAAAGAAAATATCGACCTGTTAAGTGCCAGTGCTCATAAATTTAATGGCCCTAAAGGTGTGGGATTCCTTTATATCCGTAAAAAAATCCCTCTTCCTGAATACATCCACGGTGGCAAACAAGAAAGAAATCATCGGGCAGGCACAGAAAATGTTCCGGGAATCGCTGGAATGGGAAAAGCAGCAGAAATTGCATTTACCACAAGGGAGTACCGGGAGAAAGAAATACAGCAATTAAGAGATTATTTAATACGGAGATTACAGAGAGGGATACCATACTGCCGCTTAAATGGAAGTCTTACAAACAGACTGCCAGGTAACTGTAACATCAGTTTCCAATTCATCGAAGGCAACGAACTTAGACGAAAAAAATATCTGCGCCTCCGCCGCATCTGCCTGTAGTACAGGAGACACTTCTCCATCTCACGTTCTCACTGCAATGGGAATTCCTGAGAAGCTCGCACGCGGCACTTTGCGCCTTACAATCGGTTATCAAAACACGCAGGAAGAAATAGATTACACCGTACAATGCATCAAAGAAGCAGTAGAAAAACTGCGGGAAAATGCCGAAGATTATCGAAGATACAAAGAAACTTTCCCTTGCAATATAATGTAAAATATAGTATTATAAACAACGGAAGTTTTTAAGAAAACTTCCTGTGGACCAGTAGCTCAGTTGGATAGAGCAACGGTTTCCGGAACCGTGTGTCGGGGGTTCGAGTCCCTTCTGGTTCGCTTTTTTATGCTTTTACCGGACGAAAACACCATATACTCTTATCTGTGATGTTGGTCGCGGTGTGTTGAGTGTTTGTGGAAACACTCACATCCAACACTTGCTCCGAGGTCACAGATAGGAGTATATGGTGTTTTCGTTTTCTGACTGTGATAAAAAAGTGAAAGGTGTGTAATTTGAGATGAATGCATAATAGAACCTACACAAAAATAGAAATACAGGAAAATCATGAAATACGAAATATATATACAAGAACGCAAAAAATCACAGAAATTCTGCAAAAAAGCTATCGCAGAATACGAAAAACGCCTCAGCCGTTACTGCAAAATAAGCTGTAAATTTGTAAAAAAAGAAAAAGAGTGGAACTCTCTGCTTACGAAAGATACCGGCATGAAAAAACTACTCGTACAGCCCGGCAAAGCAGAACTTACCTCAGAAAAACTCAGCGACCAGCTAAAAAAATGGGAAGGTTCAGGTATGAAAGGAGTTATGTTCTTTGTACCAGAATGGAATGAGGAAGCAACGGATAAATTTGCAGAACTGGGTACTGGTTCTATAGAACCCCTGGTCCTCTCAGACTTCACGATGTCCTCTAATATGACCGGAATGGTTCTCTACGAACAAATCTACCGGGGATATCGAATACTCCATAATCATCCTTATCATAAGTGAAAAATAATGATATAAAATCTATTCAATGACAAAAAAGATAATCAATCATTATCAAACAGTAAAAAAATGTATTATGATGTATTTTGTGAATTTGTGTTTTTTACAACGAAATCAAAATCCATCATATAATACATTTTTTAGCTAATATCTTAGAGTGCATCTGATAATTATGCTTTTTTGATTTCCTCCGCTGTATCTGTTTCATCTGTTTCAATCCCCACCCCTCTTGGAGGAACCGCCGTCGAAAACACAATCTGTGTTTGTGTATTCCCAAACTGCTGAAGATGCCCGATAAAGGTATCTAACTCCATTGTGCTGGGAAAAGCAACCTTCAGCATAATAGAATATGTACCAGTAACACAGTTACATTCCAAAACATTAGGGCAGTCCGTGACATAAGGATAAAATTCATTTTTCTGCTTTGGGTCTAAAGTAAGATTAATGAATGCTGTAATATGATATCCCAATGCAACAGGGTCAATTGTTGCGTGATAGCCGGTGATAATGCCGGCTTTTTCCATACGTTCTATTCTCGTAGAAACGGCAGGAGAAGATAAGAATACCTTTTGTGCAAGGTATTTTAAAGGGTAACGGGCATTCTCCTGAAGAAGAGAGAGAATTTTTCTGTCTATTTTATCCATAATATGTTACCTCCAAAAGTGATTTAATGTACTCTAGGATTCTTTCATAAACCTTAAAATGAAAAAAAGGAAAACAAAAAAGGAGTATTCCTAAACGGAACACTCCTTTGTGTTCTTTGATTATATATCATTTAAAAAATGATTTCAAGAGAAAATTTATTTCTGTAACAATAGTCAAGGAAGAAAATTAGCAAACGCCCTGTGCAAGCATAGCGTTTAATACTTTTTCGAAACCTGCGATGTTAGCGCCTGTTACATAGTCGCCTTCTTTGTTGTAACGTTTTGCAGCGTCATCAATGTTGTGGTAAATGTTAACCATGATGTTTTTAAGTTTGCTGTCAACTTCTTCGAATGTCCAGCTTAATCTTTCGCTGTTCTGGGACATTTCAAGAGCAGATGTAGCAACACCACCAGCGTTAGAAGCTTTACCAGGAGCAAACATCACGCCGTTTTCCTGTAAGTACTTAGTAGCATCTAATGTAGTAGGCATGTTAGCACCTTCACAAACTGCGATACATCCGTTAGCAACTAACTGTTTTGCGTCTTCAAGGAAGAGCTCATTCTGAGTAGCACATGGAAGAGCAACATCACATTTAACAGACCATACTCCGCGTCCTTCATGATATTCGCTGTTTGGACGGTAGTTCTTGTACTCTGTTAAACGAGCACGTTTTACTTCTTTGATTTCTTTTAAAGCATCTAAGTCGATTCCTTCTGGATCGTATACCCATCCTGTAGAATCAGAACATGTAACAACTTTTGCACCAAGCTGATGACATTTCTCGATAGCGTAGATTGCAACGTTACCAGCACCGGAAACAACAATTGTCTTACCAGCGATGTCATCGTCATGGCATTTTAACATTTCTTCTGTGAAGTATACAAGACCATATCCTGTAGCTTCTGTTCTTGCAAGGGAACCACCGTATGTTAAACCTTTTCCTGTAAGAACGCCTTCGTAAAGACCTTTGATTCTCTTATACTGTCCGAAGAGGTAACCGATTTCTCTTCCGCCAACACCGATATCACCAGCAGGTACGTCAGTGTCAGCACCGATGTGTTTGCAAAGCTCTGTCATAAAGCTCTGGCAGAATGCCATAACTTCACGGTCTGATTTGCCCTTAGGGTCGAAGTCAGAACCACCTTTACCACCACCGATTGGAAGTCCTGTAAGAGAGTTTTTGAAAATCTGCTCAAATCCTAAGAATTTGATAATACCCTGGTTTACGGATGGATGAAAACGTAATCCTCCCTTGTAAGGTCCGATTGCACTGTTGAACTGAACACGGATACCCATGTTAACCTGAACCTGTCCGTTATCATCTACCCATGGTACACGGAACTTAATCATTCTTTCTGGTTCTGTGATTCTCTCTAAAACAGCCTGTTTTTTGAATTCTTCTTCATTCGCTTCAATTAATGGGCGGATTGTTTCAAATACTTCAGTAACTGCCTGATGGAATTCTGGTTCACTTGGGTTTTTTGCAATAACTTTTGCGAGTACGTCATCAACGTAAGACATAGTCTGTTCCTCCTTGATATTGTGTATTATACATATTTTATATCCTCGATGATTGACAAAAAAGTATCAGAATCATATCTCTCACCGAGTTCTTTTGCCGAAACCTATTATACTATATTGTGTGAAGTAATTCAATAAAAAGAATAAGTAAAAGTACAACTTTTTTAAAAAAAATTTCATAACAAGACATTTAACTTAAGATTTTTAAGTGAAAAACGGATAAAAATGATAGATATAGCTGCAAGAATTTCATTTTTTGAGTTCGGTGAAGGATGGACATGTATAAATTGCAGAACAAAAAAGTAATGAAAAGGGGAAAAGATGGAAAAGCAAAAGTTAAGAAAATATCAATAAA
>OGRE01002876.1_pt1 | contig 11285 bp, 8 predicted proteins | sample 1553421 | NCBI WGS metagenome assembly OGRE01 (sample SAMEA2580076, study PRJEB22360) | human gut metagenome | biome: human gut; feature: human-associated habitat; material: faeces | place: Denmark | collected 2008/2010 | reverse complement strand
CCTTGATGATAGCCTGCATCTGTTCCATATTGTTGAAGTTGAATGCTGGGATAGCGTATCCACCCTTAATAGCCTTAGCAAACATGTCTCTTGTGTTTACCAATCCTAAGTCTTTGTAATTAACCATATCTTTATAATTTATAAAAAGAACAATTCGTTTCACTCTTTTTTGGTAGGACAAAGATAGGCATTTTTCTTCAAATCCAATCTCCCGCCCATATCTTTTAAACAAAAAAAATCCCCCGAAGCGTATTTTACCGTTTCGGGGGAGTGCTTGTAGCGTCATTTCATCTCTTTTACCAAATATACCACAACCGGAAGGTGGTCGCTATAACCGTTCAACCACACTCCGCCGGCATGCGTACGCTTGGTATTGCCTTTGTATCGCCCTTCGGTTTGAAACAGATAATTGCGCGAGAATATCTCATTCTTAAAGAACTTCAAGGTCGAATAATCCTTCTTGCCATCCAAATCCAATAAATTGGGAGTCATTACAATCTGGTCGAACAAGTTCCACTTGCCGTCATACATCAACGTGCCCCGTCCGTCTTTAGCCAGCACGTTCCACCAAGGATTATACAAATCGGACTTGCCCACATCTTTCATTTCGCGCTTGGCTCCCAAAGCTTTCGCCATACTCGGACTGAAAGGATCGTCGTTCATATCCCCCATCACGATGATTTTCATTTCCGGATTTGCCTTGCTGATACTGTCTTTCAACATACGGACTTGTTTCCCTGCACGCTCCCTATAGTATGAAACCGCAGCACGGCTGGGCCAATGGCATACGATAAAGGTCACATCATCGCCCGCCAGTTTACCTTGTACGGTCAGGAAGCCACGCGTATGATAAGCACTGTCTTTCGCCTCATATACATAAGGTTGCAGAAACGACTTTTCCGGTGTAAAGAAACGGGGATTGTATATCAGCGCACAATCTACGCCACGCTTGTCCGGCCCTTCTATATGAACGAACTTCATTCCACGTGCTTTCAAAGGCGGCTGTTCCACCAAATCTTGCATCACACGGCTGTTCTCAACCTCAGACACCCCGATGACAGACGCACCGATATTGGGCAACTTGTCTGTCCCCATCTCCGACAATACAGTGGCCATGTTCTTCAATTTCGCGAAATACTTCATTCCGTTCCATTTCATAGCCCCATCGGGCAGATACTCGAAATCGTTTTTCCCCTCGTCATGAATGGTATCGAAAAGATTTTCCTGATTATAAAACCCAACCGCATACATGCCGAATTTCTTCTCTTGGGCACGTGCCGCCGTAAACAGCAGCACGAACAAGCCCATAACCATAAACATTCGTTTCATAAGATGTTTTTTTAACGTTTTGTTAATTCTCTATTACAAATATGGCTTTTTTCGGCTACCGAGCCAAAAAAAAATGGCAAAAAGTTAGTCCGGGATGACTTTAATTTGAAAATAATGTGTTTCTTTGTAACAACAATATAATAAATCTACGAGATATGGGGAAAAAGACAACTTTGATTCTATCGGCATTCTTTGTGTCAGCCTTGCTCCACGCACAACAGACAGACACTCTGGCCGTGCTCCAACAACGGGCACAGAATGAGAATGCGGACTTTTCGTTCACAGAATCGCAACTCAATGAAGATGACGACGCGGGCCAGACCGTTTCGGCCATCACAGGAGTCGGCAACGACCTGTACTTGTCTGAAGTGGGCTATCTATTCAGTCCCATGCGCTTCCGCCTGAGGGCTTATCAAAACTCCAACAACGACATGTTCATCAACGGTATCCAGTTCAACGATGCCGAACGAGGCGTATTCAGTTACAGTTCCATCGGAGGACTGAACGACGCAACCCGTAACCGTGAAGGCTCCCCGTTTTTCCTGATGAACCAATTCGGTTATACGTCGGTGGGAGGAGCGGATAATATTAATGTACGGGCCGGACAATACGCCACAGGCCACAAATTATCGTTGTCCGGTACCAATCGAAACTATCGTGCACGAGGCATGTACACCTACTCTTCGGGACTGATGAGCAACGGATGGGCCTTCACCGGTTCCATCGGTTACCGTTGGGCCAATGAAGGATTCGTAGAAGGTACGTTTTACAATTCGTTCAGTTATTTGTTAGGGTTCGAGAAACGGTTCAACGACCGACACAGCTTGAGCTTCACGACCTGGGGTTCCCCCACCGAACGTGCCCAACAGGGTTCTTCCACAGAAGAAGCGTACTGGTTGGCCAACGACCATTATTACAACCCGAACTGGGGTTACCAAAACGGTGAAAAGCGTAATGCACGTGTGGTAAATTCTTTCGAACCGACAGCGATTGTCACTTGGGATTTCGACATCAACGAACGAACCAAGTTGTCTACATCGTTCTCCGGAAAATACAGCATGTATGCCAGCAGCGCTTTAGGATGGAGTGGAAATGCCGCCGACCCGCGTCCGGATTACTACAAAAAGTTACCGAGCGGACAAATCAGCGGCAACGTATTCAACCAACCGTTGAGCGACGAGGATGTGGAGACTTGGCAAAACGCATACAATTACTGGACCAGCGCAAAGTCCCACCGCCAACTCGATTGGGATGCCATGTACTTTGCCAACGCCCAGCAAAACACGTTAGGGGGCGAAGCCTTGTATTACGTAGAGAACCGTCATAACGACCAAATGGCCTTCAACTTCGGTTCCACCCTGAAACGCGACATGGACGAGTACGGTTATATCACAGCCGGCGTAAACGCCAGTACCACCAAAGGCATGCACTACAAAACCATGAAAGATTTGCTGGGTGCCAACAAATATACGGACGTAGACAAATTCTCCGTTCGTGACTACGGCTACAACTCCAGCATGATTCAAAACGATCTGGACAATCCCAACCGCCTGATCGGCGAAGACGACAAGTTTGGCTACAATTATAATATATTCGTCAACAAAGCCAACGTTTGGGCCAACTACCAATTCGATAAAAGCTTCTACAGTTTGTTCTTTGCCGGACGTTTGGGCGGAACGACCATGGAACGTGAAGGTTTGATGCGTAACGGTCGTGCGGCCAACAACTCAAAAGGCAAGAGCGGCACAGCCAAATTTTTGGAAAGCGGAGCCAAGGCCGGAGCGACTTTCCGTATCGGAGGCAAACACGTGTTCAACGTCGGGCTTGGATATGAAGAAAACGCACCGTTGCCTTACAATGCCTTCATCGCTCCTCGTCTGAAGAACGACTTCGCCACGAATCTGACCAACGAGGAAGTAATGACTGCCGAAGCCAGCTATGCGTTCAACGGACCCATCTTCGCTTTCAAGGTCAGCGGCTACTACACGCGTTTCAACAATGTGACCGAACTCGACCAGTTCTACAACGACCAGGAGTCGCGCTACACTTATCTGTCGATGACCGGGGTAGAGAAAGAATATATGGGAGTAGAACTGGCCGCCAGCGTAAAACTCACGTCAAACCTGACCCTGAAAGCGTTGGGCACATTCAACAACGCCGAATATGTGAACAACCCGAACGCCAATCTGACTTACGAAAACGAAAGCGAGACTACGCAAGATGTCGTGTACATCGACGGAATGAAAGAAAGCGGAACTCCGCTCTCTGCCTACAGTCTCGGACTGGACTACAATGTGAAAGGCTGGTTCTTCAGTATCAACGGTAACTACTACCACCGCGGATTCATCGACTTCTCTACTTACCGCAGATTAGGTAAGGTTTTGGGGGTGTCAGCCGGCGAGAACGGGACCGTAGGTGAAGACGGCAACAAGGTAAGCGTAAACATCCCCGGACAGGAAGAGTTCGACGGTGGTTTCATGCTCGACCTCTCCATCGGAAAATACATCCGCCTGCAAAAAGGCCGCGCCCTGAGCATCAACCTGACGCTGAACAACGTGACCAACAATACGGACATGAAAACCGGAGGATACGAACAGAACCGCGACGATGCCTACGATGACGGTCGCGAGCGTCCTTACCAGTTCTCACGCCACTCTAAATATTACTACGCACAAGGACTCAACGGGTTCCTCAACATAGGATTCCGCTTCTAACCTTTTAAAATGAACTTGAATATGAAAAATATTAAATTATTGCTCGTCTCCATGTTGGCGGCCGTCTTCTCCGGCTGTATGGACCACCATGACGACCCGACTAATTATACATACGGCAATCCCGCTGTAGGAGAAGCCAATACGACTATCGCTGACTTAAAGACAAAGTATGCCGGCATAGTCAGCAGCAACAAAGCGGAAGAAGTACAAGAGAACCTGGTCATCTCCGGTGTGGTGGTAGGCGATGACGAATCCGGTAACATCTACAAGAACCTGTACGTCAACGACGGAAGCGGTACTTTAGTTGTGGGCATAAACGCCACCGGACTGTATGCTTTCTTACCTGTAGGCCAGAAAATAGCCATCAACTGTAAAGGACTTTATGTAGGCGGTTACGGTTCCATGGCCCAGTTAGGCACCTTGTACCAAGGCAAGATAGGCCGCATGCCGGAATATACATGGAAGGAACATGTCAAAGTTATCGGCCAGCCAGACCTTTCTTATCCCGAACTGACTCCTATGGAAATCGACGAAGCCTGGCTGTCTTCGGCCAATAAAGCCGACGCGGCATTCTTTGTCAAGATCAACGATGCGGAATTTGTAGAAGCCGACGGACTGACGCAATATGCTCCGGAAGCAGAAGGCGACGGAGGAAACGGTGTAAACCGTACCCTTAAGGTAGGAAATACCAACATTCCTTTCCGCACCAGCACTTACGCCAACTTCTCCACGGAGTACATGAAGATGGGAAAAGTGGACGTCACGGGGTTACTCACCCAATATAACGGCGAATGGCAACTCACCGTACGCACTTCAAGAGACATTCAATAAAATGCATTCACCAACAAAAACGAAATAATATGAAAACGAAAAGTTTTATCAGCCTATTATGCCTGACATTAGGCATGTTCCTGTTCCAGGCATGTAATGACGTTCCCTCCCCTTACGACATACCGGGCAAGGGAGATGCCAACAGCATATACGGAACCGGAACCAAAGATTCCCCCTATACCGTCAAAGGTGCTTCGCTGAACCAAAACGGCGGATATGCTTGGGTAAAAGCCTATATCGTAGGTTACATCCCGACAGGCGACAATACATCTTCCACGATTTCCGACATCATATTCGGAACAGAAGGAGCCGGCCCTACAAACATCGTGATTGCTACTTCGGCTGACAGCAAGGACATCAACAACTGTATGGCCGTACAGCTTCCGAGCGGTGATGTGCGTAACGCACTCAACCTGCAAGCCCATCCGGAAAACTTAGGCAAAGAAGTCTTGCTCTATGGCACCATGGAGAAGTACTTCGGCAGCGCCGGAGTGAAAACCGTTACTGCCGCCATCCTTGACGGACAGGAAATAGGTGATGTCCCTGAAGAGCCGGGAGAAGCCATCTTTAGTGAAACATTTGCAGAAGGCATGGGTGAATTTACAATTAACAACGTCAACGTACCGTCTGAAATGGGCAGCGAAGTGTGGACCTTCGACAGTTACAAATACATGAAAGCCACATCATACATCAACGGTGTAAACTATGCCGCCGAAAGTTGGTTAGTATCTCCTGCTATCAACTTGACGCAAGCTTCGGCTGCTACTTTGACTTTTGATTATTGTGCCCGTTATTTCAACGATTTGGAGAACAACATGACTGTATGGGTTACGGAAGCATCCAATGAAAACTGGCAAAAACTTCCCGTAGAAATCAAAGATTGCAGTGACTGGAATTTTGTTGACTCTAAAGATATAGATCTGAATGCCTACAAAGGCAAGAGCATCAAGCTTGCTTTCGTCTACAACTGTACGGACAAAGCCGGTACATTTGAATTGAAAAACATCCTGGTTGAAGAGCGTAATGCTCAAGCCGACCAACCTATCACGGGAGAAAACCTCCTCAAAAACGGTGGTTTTGAAATTTGGGAAAACGGTGTGGCCACAGGTTGGAAGTCAAACAACAGTGCAGGAAATGCTACCGTTACCCAATCTACCGATGCCCATGCAGGAAGTTATTCTGCAATGATAGAAGGTTCTACCGACGCTAACAAACGTCTCGGCAGTTCGGAAATGACACTGAAAGCCGGTACTTATGTCATCACGGCTTACTTCAAGGCCGTAAATGCCAACGCCAGCATCCGCTTGGGATATGCAGTCAATGAAGCAGACGGAAGTATCGCCGGAGGAGATAGCTACAAATATGGAGCATACGTTAATGACATTACCAAAGATACATGGGTAGAAGCCACTCATGAATTCACATTGGAGGCTAATACGAAAGTGAACTTGGTGGTCATGGTCGGCAAGAATCCCGGACAAAGCGTCCTCATAGACGACTTCTCCCTGCAAACTAACGACGGAGGACTCATCGAAGGAGACGAACCGGAACAACCGGAAGAACCGGGCGATGCCATTTTCTCTGAAAGTTTCGCTAACGGCATCGGTAGCTTCACCACAGCCGATATTGCCGGAGAACAAGCCTGGAACGCAGACGACCAATACAAATGTATGAAGATGTCGGCCTATGCCGACGGAACATCTGTAAAGAACGAAGACTGGCTGATTTCACCGGCAATCGACCTGAGCAAAGCAAGAACGCTGACTTTTGAACAGGCTTTTGGTCCTTATAACAAGAGTATGGACAACGCCAGCCAACTTTACACCGTGTGGGTATCCAATAACTATTCCGGCGATGTGTCAACTGCTACATGGACACAAGTAACCATCAACTATCCGGCAGAATCCGGATGGGCTTTCAGTGACGCGCAAGCTACGCTACCGGCCATTGGTGCACAAGCTCATTTGGCTTTCAAATACAAAAATGCCGACGGTGACGAGACTTTAACTTGGGAAATTAAAAATGTAGCCGTCAAATAAAGTAAATTATCATCTAATAATCAGAAACAGAGGATGTGTCGGCTGGACACATCCTCTGTTCATCTTAAAACAGGAACAATGAAAAGAATAACCATCTTATCCGGTTTGTTAACCGTAGCCCTTATTTTCATCGCCTGCAATGACGACACTCCCGACGGAACATCGGGCGACAACTCGAACCAGAACGCCAATCCTACGGTTATACGAAACGCCAGAAATCTGGAGATGCCGAGGCTGGACGACCAAACGGGCGACATTTATTCCCATTACGTAACTTACAGAGGAGAGCAAGTATTGAACTACACCTTAGACTGGCACAAAGAAAAGAAACACTCGCGATGGGTTGCTTTCGTCTTTACCAACACGACGTCCGGAACAAGCTGGAATCGCAATAATTGGAAAGGTACAGAATGGAACGGCAAAGTCTGGGAGGGCGATCCCTTCCAACCCGATCCGGATATTCCCGCCGGAGAACGAAATGAATTGAGTGATTTCAGCCGGAGCGGCTACCAGCGCGGTCACCTCTGTGCGTCGGCCGACCGCCTCTTCTCCATGGATGCCAACGGACAAACGTTCTACCTCTCCAACATGAGTCCGCAAATGGGCAGTTTCAACTCCCCCAACTGGTCGGACCTCGAAACGCAAGTACGCAATTGGGGACGCAACAACAATTTCCGCGACACACTTTTTGTCGTAAAAGGCGGAACGATACGTGACGACCAAATCATAGAATACATCGGTGGAAAAGACCCCAGTTCCCCCACGAAAATCGCCGTACCGAAGTACTACTTCATGGCTTTGCTCTGCAAAAAGTACGACGGCGGACAAAACACTTACAAAGCCATCGGTTTTTGGGTGGAACACAAACGATACGGCACGACTCCATCACTCCGCACGTGGGCCGTCAGCATCGACGAACTGGAAGAGAAGACAGGTATCGATTTCTTTTGCAATCTGCCCGACCGGATAGAAATACCGGTAGAGCAGACTTATAATATAGAAAGCTGGAGCGGATTATAGCCGAAAATATTCCGCAGAAAGTTTGGCGGTTCTGAATAAAAGGCTTAACTTTGCACCTCGTAAATCAGACCATTACACATATAGTTACCAGCTATAAGTTGAACTGACAAAAATTTATAAGACAATGAAGAAAGATATTCATCCTGAGAATTATCGTCCCGTAGTGTTCAAGGACATGAGCAACGGTGACATGTTCCTTTCACGTTCTACTTGCAAAACGAGCGAGACCATAGAATTTGAAGGCGAAACCTATCCGGTAGTGAAAATTGAAATTTCCAGCAGTTCACATCCCTTCTATACGGGTAAGAACAAATTGGTGGATACGGCAGGTCGCGTAGACAAGTTCATGAGCCGCTACGCAAAGAGCCGCAAATAAATCGGGATTCCATATTTTATCGGAAAGATAAAAAACGGTGTGGTGACAACAGTTTCCACACCGTTTTCTTTTCCTTCCCCGTACAAGGGGAGCACGGAAAAGTCCATATTTTTCCACACCTCCGGAGGCTCTCGGATGTGCTTGCGGAGCATCTGATTTCAATCTCCGCCAAACGAAAAACGAATCTCAGCAGATTGATTTTTCAATCTGCTGAGATTCGTTTTTCGTTCTCCTTAGATTTTTTGAGAATACTCAACAAGCTAAAAGACAATCACTTGCCGTCGACCAAGACAAAACGTTTACCCTGCCATTCATATACGACAGGACGTAAAACCTTTTTCATACGCTCCACCTCCTCCTTGTCCACTTCGCCGGGCTGCAAAACAAAAGTCAGCCGCATATCGTCCGGTTGCAGGGAAGCCGTCACAAAGCGCATGTCCTGCAAATGCTGCAGGCGTGACACTTCCTCTTTATCTACCGAATCATTCGTTTCCCAAAAATCGGCATACGCGGGAAAGGGTATCCACTTCTCTTCCGGCAACACGTTCCAATCCGGCGCGTAAAGGGTGACCTTCGTCTCGGTTACCGGCCCGGAATAAGTACGCGCCACGCAAATATAGTTCAGCGTATCTTCGGCCGGCAAAAGCTTCATCTCCACCCGGCAATTCGGCGTCAGTTGCAAGTCGAGATAGTCCACCGTCAACGCTTTCAACACGCTGAAACCGTCGAAACGGTTGCGCACTTTGGCCTCCATGTCGTTTTCTATGAAGTCGATACAATCCAGACGGTTGTTTTTCGTCATGATGCCCAACACGCTGTCGGGCATGGCGGCAAACACGTCGCGCATCTTCTGTGCCTGAAGAGCCTGGCCCAATGCCAACGTTATGATAAGAGGTAAAAAACGTTTCATACATCCATTTTATTTTACGGGCACAAACTTAGTCATTTTTATCGACATTCCGCGCCTCGCACCTTATTAATAACATCTCTTCACGTTAACGGGAACCCAAATAGAGGAACACCATTCCGAGCAGGACCAACACCAGGTCCACCGCCTTGCTCTGCAAGTTCTTCTCGCGGAAAACCATGGCTCCGAACAGGAACGAAACGACCACACTGCCGCGGCGCACCATGGAGACAATGGAAATCATGGCACCATCCAAGCTGAGTGCATAAAAGTAGACGAAGTCTGCCGCCGACAGGAAGAGCGAAATCGGAAGGATGCACCAATCCCACCGGAAAGGCGTGGTCTGCTTCCTGCGCGGCCACCATAACAAAAGCATCATGACGCCCATCATCGCCAACTGGTAGAGGTTATAATAACTCTGCACCACCATGCGGTCCAGCCCCACTCCCCCATTCTCCGGCGAAGCCATCAGATATTTGTCGTACAAGCCGCTCACGGCTCCGAGTACACTGGCCAAGACGATGAAATAAATCCACTTGTCGTGCCGGAAGTCAATGCCTTCTTTTTTACCGCTCCGGCTCAACATGAAGAACGACAGCACGGCCAAGGCCACACCCACCCACTGATAAAGGTTCAACCGCTCGCCGAAGACCAACAGCGCACCGACGAGCACCATGACGGGGCGTGTGGCATTGATGGGTCCCACTATCGTCAACGGCAAATGCTTCATGCCGAAATAACCGAATATCCATGAGGAAAGCACGATGCAGGACTTCAACAGGATGTACTTCTGCGCTCCCCAATCGGTCGGGGGGATATAAAACAGGCTGTCTGTATCCGTCATTCCCCAAGCCGAACCAAGGATGAACGGCAGGAAGATAAGGCTGCAAAACAATGTATTGAGAAACAAGACGGGAATCACCGCATTGCCTCTCAACGACTTTTTCTTGAACACATCGTAAAAACCCAATAGGGCGGCGGAAGTAAACGCCAGAATCAACCACATATATCTTTTTCTTTTCCGTTTCTACTCTCTACCATGAAACATTTGTCCGGATAGGCCACATCCACTAAGAACAGGGCGTTCCCCGGCATGGACTCTCCAGCCCGGCAACGGTCCTTTCCTTCTATCACCGCCCGGAAGCCTTCCGGCGTAAGCTTGCCCCGCCCCACCTCGACGAGCGTACCGACGATGGCACGCACCATATTGCGCAAAAAACGGTCCGCCTGGATTTCAAAACGCCATTCGCCGGGCGCAAGCTCCGTCCAGCGAGCTTGCATGATACGGCAGTTGTTGGTCTTCGTGTCGGTATTCACTTTGCTGAAACTGGTGAAGTCGGTATAATCGAACAATGCGGCAGCGGCTTCGTTCATCTTTTCAAAATCGATCATCCGGTACAGACGGCAGGAATAAGCCCGCAAGAACGGGGACTTGCCGAAATGCAGGTAATAATGGTAGGTGCGCGACAAGGCATCGAAACGGGCATGTGCATCGTCCCGCACGCGCCGCACGTCCTGAACGGCAATATCCCAGGGCAGGATCGCATTGAGGTGGTAACAAAACCGCTGAGGCTCTTCCAACGGACATTCCGCGTCGAAATGAGCCACATAAGGAGCCGCATGCACCCCCGTATCCGTCCGTCCCGCACCGACCACTCCCGTCGGAACCCGTAAAATCGTGGAGAGAGCCTCCTGCAACGTCTGTTGCACCGAAGGGGCATTATTCTGTATCTGCCACCCGTTGTATGCTTTGCCCGAATAGGAGAGTTCCAAAAAATAGCGCACGGAAACCAATTTTCATACAAAGATAAAATTTTGTCCTAAATTAACCGTAAACGTCGCGCCTGTTGGCTGCTATTTTTTTCGTATTTCAGGAAAATTAAGCTATTTTTGTGCAAATATATCATATCCTATGAAGATCGCTCTCGTGGGCTACGGCAAGATGGGCAAGGAGATCGAACAGATCCTTATCGCGCGCGGCCACACTATTTCCCTGATTATCGACGTTAACAATACGGCAGACCTCGACGCCGATCACCTCAGAGACATCGATGTCGCCATCGAATTCA
>OGRE01002872.1_pt1 | contig 11303 bp, 7 predicted proteins | sample 1553421 | NCBI WGS metagenome assembly OGRE01 (sample SAMEA2580076, study PRJEB22360) | human gut metagenome | biome: human gut; feature: human-associated habitat; material: faeces | place: Denmark | collected 2008/2010 | reverse complement strand
ATAGTCGGAACGCCTTAACACTTCTCTTCCAAGTCCGATCGATCCGCCGATCACGAATACCAGGTGGCTTTTCCCCTGGATTCCAAGTGTCTCGATCCGGTCTGCCAGTTCCTCGGAAGTTAACATCTTTCCGCTGATTTCCAGCGTGATGACATATGCGTCCTCTTTGATCAGCTTTAAAATCCGTTCGCCTTCTTTTTCGCGGATATTCTCTTCTACTATCTCACTTGCACCATCCGGTGTCTTCTCATCAGCAACTTCCAGAATTTCCAGTTTGCAGTAACGGCTGAGCCGTTTGCTGTATTCTGCAATTGCATCTTTCAGATATTTTTCTTTTATTTTCCCTACGGTTATCACTGTTATTTTCATAGATTTCTTATCTCTCCTTATATCTGATAGACAAAAAGTTCATGCAGCGCCCTTGTCGCACTGATGTAAGCCGCCTGCTTGTAAAGTGGATTGTCACGATGGAAAAATGCAGTGAATACCTGGTCAAATTCCAGCCCTTTTGCCAGATAAAAGGTTGTCACGGTAAGCCCTTTTTCAAACGCAGATGTATTACGGTCAATATAATGATAATTTTCTTCCCTGTCCTTCAAAATCTGACAGACGGTTAAAGCATCTTCTTCTGTCAGTGTTAAAATGGCAGCAGTCTCGTATTTTTCCAGGTTTACATCTATAAGAACCTGATCCAGCAACGCTTCTTTTGAAACAAATGTCTGTTCTGTAACACCCTGTCCATGACGCATCAGAAGTTCCAGCTCCTGATCGCCGCTCAGTGCTCTTGCATACTCTGCGATCTCGACAGTATTACGATAACTTTTATTCATCTCCAGTTTCCTTACTTTCCGTTCAAAAATCTTCGGAAGAAACCGGGTGACATCCTGTTGCTTTTCATCCATTGTCTGCATGCGGTCGCCGAGGATCGTCATTCTGCACGGGAATAACATGGCAAGAATACTGTACTGCAGATAAGAATAATCCTGCATCTCATCGATGACAAGATGTTTGACATTTTTATGCTGTGTGGCTCCGCACAGGCGGTATTTTAAATATAACATCGGATAGACATCTTCATAAGAAAGGATCCTTTTTTCATATGGCAGATCTGGTAATGTTTCATAACCTGCAAACTCCAGAAAGCGGTTATAAATATGATAAATATCACGTTCCATATACATCTGCCCTGCCTTTTCTTTCAGATATTCCTCTTCTTCCTCGGAGAGTTCCCTGCCTCTTAAAGTCACAAATTCATCTTTAAAATAATCCATGACTGCATCCATTCTTGCGAGCAGCGGTGTATTCTGGAATTTGAAATAAAAGAGAGAGATAATTTCACTCTCTGACTTAGTATATCCTTTATAAGAGATCTCTTTCAGATCAACCAGCTCTTCTTCCAAAAGTGCAAGAAATGCCTCCATCATTCCGATGATCTCCGGTGACTGTTTCAATTCATACTGCTTCTTTGCAGCTGCGTCCGGGAACTGCATCTGATGTTCCAGTTCGTCATAGCGGTCTTCACAGTCATTTACAATACTATGCAGTTCTTTGTATGCAAAAAGATCAAAGCTCATCTCCCGGATGTTTTCTTCTCCAAGTTCCGGCAGAATATGTGAAATATAATCCGAAAACACACTGTTCGGCGATAAGATCAGCACATTTGACGCTTTCAGATGTTCTCTGTCATGATACAGAAGATATGCCACACGATGAAGCGCTACCGATGTCTTGCCACTTCCTGCCACACCCTGGATCACAAGGATCTGGTCTTTGCGGTTACGGATGATTGCGTTCTGTTCCTTCTGGATCGTGCGCACAATATTCTTTAACTGTACATCGCTGTTGCTTCCAAGCTCCTGTTTTAAAATCTCATCATCAATCTTCGTATCGCTCTCAAAGGCATAGATCATTTTTCCCTTACGGATCTTATACTGCCACTTGGATGCAATCTTTCCTGTGATCGTACCGGATGGCGCCTCATAGGAAGCTTCTCCGGCATCATAATCATAGAAAAGTCCACAGACCGGCGCACGCCAGTCATAGATCAGCGGACACATACCCGCTTCCGGCGCAAAATTTCCGATTCCAATATAAAATGGCTCCGATTCGTCTTCTCCATCATAGATGAAATCCACTCGTCCAAAAAAAGGGGCATCCATGAGCCTTGCAATTCTCTGCTGCATGCGCAGTTTTTCCTGATTTGCATTCACCTGATGCAAAAGTGCCTGCTGATTATCATAATCTTCATATCCATACTGGTCCATCTCGGTATAATTTTCCCAGTAATAGTCATGCATCTGGCGGATCTCCTGTTCCCCGGCAGTCAGATCCTCTTTCAGTTCATCCATCTTTTTATGTAATTTTTCTAATACGTCTTCTAAAAAAAGTTCTCCGTCAAAGCGGATATCCTCAAGGTTCTGTCCCATAGCTGTTCATGTCCTTTTATTTATTGTAACTTTCTGATATACAGCACTTTTATCCCAGTGCCACATCCAGAATCATCATTAATACGAATCCTGCTGCAAATCCGATGGTTCCAATATTACTGTGTTCACCTTCCGCTGCCTCCGGAATCAATTCCTCAACGACAACATAGATCATCGCCCCTGCCGCAAATGCAAGCAGATACGGCAATCCCGGTGTAATAAAAGAAGCAAATAATACAGTAATCCCACCCGCGATCGGTTCAACGATTCCAGAAAGCATACCATAGAAAAATGCCTTTCCACGTCCATTTTCACTTCTTATTGGCAGAGAGACAATAAATCCCTCCGGAAGATTCTGGATTGCAATACCAATAGACAGAGCAAATGCTCCCGCCAGAGTTATATTGGTATTGCCGCTGACGATGCCGGCAAATATGGCACCGCTGGATATTCCTTCCGGAATATTATGAATCGTTACAGCAAGAATCAGCATCGTTGATTTTTTCAAACTGCATGCCGGGCCCTCTGCCTCCTCGCATCCGATGTGCAGATGTGGAATAGCCCGGTCCAGAATCAGCAAAAACAGGATTCCGATAATGAATCCAACCGCAGCCGGAAGAAATGCAAGCCTGCCCATTGACCCGCTCATCTCCATTGCAGGTATCAGAAGAGACCACACAGAGGCTGCAACCATTACTCCCGCTGCGAATCCGAGCAGCGATTTCTGGATCAACGGTTTTAATTCATTTTTCACAAAAAATACGCAAACTGCGCCAAGAGTTGTTCCGATAAAAGGAATGATAAGTCCTAAAAATACAGTCATAAATACTCCTTTCTGCTTGCTGTTTTCATCACGTCATATTTCAAAATTATACCACACCCAGAAAAAAAGACAAGGCACAGAATTACCTGCCCTTGTCTTTTCGTCTTCATAATCTTAATGATTGATATCTGTATAAAACTTTAAGATTTTTATATGTTCTATTTGGATAATGCTTCGTGGATACCTTTTGCTCCCGCTTTACCAGCTCCCATAGCAAGGATAACTGTAGCAGCTCCTGTAACGGCATCTCCGCCGGCAAATACAAATGCTTTGGAAGTCTGTCCGTTGTCTTCTTCGGCAACGATGCATCTTCTCTTGTTTGTCTCCAGACCTTTTGTTGTAGAAGCAATCAGTGGGTTCGGAGAAGTGCCAAGAGACATGATCACTGTATCCAGGTCAATATCATACTCAGATCCAGGAATCTCAACCGGACGTCTTCTTCCGGATGCATCAGGCTCACCAAGTTCCATCTTCACAACTTTCATACCTTTCACCCAACCGTTCTCATCAACGAGAATCTCTTTCGGATTGGTAAGAAGATCAAAGATGATACCTTCTTCTTTTGCATGGTGAACTTCTTCTGCTCTTGCCGGAAGCTCTGCTTCGCTTCGACGATATACAACATGTACTTCTGCGCCAAGACGAAGTGCCGTTCTCGCAGCATCCATAGCTACGTTACCACCACCGACAACTGCAACTTTCTTGCCTGCTGCGATCGGTGTATCATAAGAATCATCAAATGCTTTCATCAGGTTACTTCTTGTCAGATATTCATTTGCAGAGAATACGCCATTTGCAGTTTCTCCCGGAATACCCATAAACATTGGAAGTCCGGCTCCTGATCCGATGAATACTGCTTCGAAGTTCTCTTCTTCCATTAACTGGTCAATACCGATTACAACGTTTGTCTCGAACTTAACACCGAGTTCTTTTACTTTCTCGATCTCTTTCTTAACAACTTTCTGCTTTGGAAGACGGAATTCAGGAATACCATATACAAGCACACCCCCGAGTTCGTGAAGTGCCTCAAATACAGTTACTTCATATCCTAATTTGGCAAGATCTCCTGCGCAGGTAAGTCCGGACGGACCGGAACCGATCACTGCAACTTTGTGACCATTGGTCTTCTCAGCTTTTTCAGGTTTAATATCATGTTCCAGTGCATAATCTGCAACGAATCTTTCCAGTTTACCTATAGATACGGCGTCGCCTTTGATTCCACGAATACATTTGCACTCACACTGTGATTCCTGTGGACATACACGTCCGCAGATTGCAGGAAGTGCAGAAGACTCACCGATTACTTTATATGCGCCTTCGATATCTCCTTCTTTTACTTTTGAGATAAATCCCGGAATGTTGATCGATACCGGACATCCCTGGATACATCTTGCATTCTTACAGTTCAGGCAACGTGTAGCTTCTTCCATTGCCTCTTCCTGATTATATCCATAACAAACTTCTTCGAAATTCGTAGCTCTTACTTTTGGATCCTGTTCTCTGACAGGCACTCTTTTTAATACATCTGCCATTAGTTCTCACCTCCGCACTGGCCACATCCACCGTGATGGGTGTCACCTTCCTGTAATTTTAACATCGCACGACCTTCCTGTGTCTTATACATCTGCTGTCTCTTCATAGCGTTGTCAAAATCAACGAGATGTCCGTCAAATTCCGGTCCGTCTACGCATGCGAATTTTACTTCTCCGCCTACAATCAGACGACAGGCTCCACACATACCGGTTCCGTCTACCATGATCGGATTCATACTTACAACTGTCGGGATCTCCAGTTTCTTTGTAAGCAGGCATACGAATTTCATCATGATCATTGGTCCGATTGCGATACAGACATCGTATTTGTTGCCTTCTTCTACAAGCTGTTCGATCTTTGTTGTAACCATACCTGCATGACCATAAGATCCATCATCTGTACATGGATAATAATTTCCTGCAGCTGCCTCCATCTGGTCTTCCAGAATTAAGAGGTCTTTTGTCTTGGAGCCGATGATAACATCCACATCGATTCCATGCTCTTTCATCCATTTTACCTGTGGGTATACCGGTGCGGCTCCGACACCACCACCGACAAATAAGATTTTCTTCTTTTTCAGTTCTTCCAGATCTTCATGAATAAATTCAGATGGACATCCAAGCGGTCCTGTGAAATCGCGGAAATAATCTCCGGCTTTCATCTCTGTCATCTTTGTTGTAGATGCTCCTACCGGCTGGAATACAATTGTAATCGTTCCGGCTTCTCTGTCATAATCACAAATTGTAAGTGGAATACGTTCCCCTTTTTCATCCATCTTAACGATAACGAACTGTCCCGGTTCACAGTGACGTGCAACACGTGGAGCTTCGACATCCATAAGATAAATGTTCGCAGCCAATTTCTCAGCTTTCAATATCTTGTACATCTTTCTTCCTCCTCGAATATAATCCTTTTATCATAATAAAATATTTTTAGAAAAATAGCAAGCAATACATCCTGTTTTTGTACAATTGTTTTGCAGTAATTCTCTTCTTTTGACTATTTATTATAATTATATACTTGTAGATAAACATTTAACATTCATCAAATGCAGCCTGACGGACACATAAATGTTATATTTTTTATATTGCCCTGACGGCGATAAAAGAAGGAAGCGGAGTCAGGTTCCGCTTCCTTCCTTATGTATGGTAATTGGAAAAATGCCGAATTAAAAGTCAACTTCTGTTCCGTAATAAATGCATGTAAATAACTTTTCCATTGTTGCCGGATCGATGGCTCTTGGGTTAGATCCTGTACAGGCATCACCAACAGCATTTTCAGCGATTGTAGCAATCTTCTCTTTGAATTCATCTTCTTTGATTCCGAACTCTTTTAATGTTGCCGGAATGTTAAGTTTTACATTGAATGCCTGGATCTTCTCACACAAACTATTGATCAGTGCCTTTTCTGAAGCTCCCGGAAGTCCTACTTTACGTGCGATCTCCGCATAACGTTTTGCTGCGATCGGATCTTTTGCATTGTATTTGATTACATATGGCAGATACATTGCATTCGCAAGACCATGTGTGATATGACCGGTTGAGAAGACTGCACCCGTCTTATGTGCCATAGAGTGGACAATTCCAAGTAATGCATTGGAAAATGCCATTCCTGCGAGACACTGTGCGTCATGCATCTGTGCTCTTGCTTCCATATTTCCGTTGTAAGATGCCGGCAGGTAATCGAATACCATTTCAATTGCCTGGATTGCAAGTGGATCTGTATATACACAGTTCAGAGTAGATACATAAGCTTCAATCGCATGTGTCAGTGCATCCATTCCTGTATATGCAACCTGTTTTGCCGGAAGTCCTTCTACCAGTTCTGAATCAACGATTGCTACATCTGGTGTGATATTGAAATCTGCCAGAGGGTATTTGATTCCTTTTGCATAATCTGTGATAACGGAGAATGCCGTAACCTCTGTTGCCGTTCCCGATGTAGACGGAATCGCTGCAAATTTTGCTTTCTGTCTTAATTCCGGGAAACTGAACGGTGTGATCAGATCTTCAAATGTAATGTCCGGATATTCATAAAATGCCCACATTGCTTTTGCAGCATCGATTGGTGATCCTCCACCCATAGCAACGATCCAGTCCGGTTCGAACTCCTGCATTGCTTTTGCACCTTTCATTACAGTTTCTACAGATGGATCAGGTTCTACACCTTCAAACAACTGGACTTCCATACCAGCTTCTTTCAAATAACCGACTGCCTTGTCCAGAAATCCCTGTCGCTTCATAGAACCGCCGCCTACTACGAGGATCGCTTTTTTACCTTTTAAATTCTTAAGTTCTTCCAAACATCCTTTGCCGTGATATACGTCTCTTGGTAATGTAAATCTTGCCATTGTTCGCATCTCCTTTTCTTAAGATATATTATTTTGTTAATTCTTTAACGCAATTATATATCTGTTAAAAAAATAACGCAATAGTTTTTTAATAACTTTTTGCACTTATTTTCGTACAATCTTTTTTCATATCGTCATAACAAAATAGAATGTGCCAAGGCATTTTCTTACGATGAGCGCTGTTGCTTTTACACTCTGCCATTTCACGTGAGTGCGCGTCCTTCCGGAGAGTTTTTACGTAGTAGAAACGAAACTATTACACAAAAAAAGGACACATGATAAGCTTCACTTTCCATGTGTCCCTGCTCATTTCTTATATTATCTTTTTGCTTTATTCTGACATCGATCCTACTCAGAAGCTCCTCCCTTTCCGGTGATTACACGGTTGGAACGGCTTCCGGTTGTTGTATCTGTTCCCAATCCGTCAGTATTACTGTCGGACGTAGATATATCCGAAGAATCGCTGTTACTTCCGGATATATTGGATGAGGTATCTGAATTGCCCTTCGAGCTGCTGAGATCCAGCACGTAATTACGTGTTGTAACACCACTTGAACGTCCGTCACTGTTTACAAGAATCGCCTTAAACAATGTCTCGCCCTCCGGCATCTTAATCGGCCCGGTATATTTCTTTGAGGATGTTGTCGGTGTCTTTCCATTCATCGTATAGTATGCCGTATATCCATCCGGTACTTTAATTTCAATCGTCTGACTACTTTCGTACTGTCCGGTAGACGGTGAAATAGCCGGTGCTTCCTCAATCGGGAACACAATCTTATACACCTTCTGTGCAGTGCTGCTCGGTATCCCTTTTTTATTGACAGCAATTGCACGCACGTCATTTTCCCCTTCTTCAAGCTGAATCGGTTCCTTGTATTTGTCGCTGTCAAATGTCGGATCCGTTCCATCGGTTGTATAATAAATCGTCATTCCTTTACCGGCGGTAAGTGTCACCTGCTGTACATCATCATATGTCTTTTTATCATCCAGACTGTATGTTGGTCTGTCAATATCATATTCTGACAACTGTTCCTGTACAGAATCATCAGCGTCATCGAAAAGTTCCGGAATCTTAAGTGTCTGGTCTGTATCCAGATAAAACTGGAAACAGGCATCATAAAGGTCCGCATTTCCTGACTGCGTATCAATCGCGTCCAGGAATACATTCTCTGCCTTGTCATCTTCATCCTGACCGAGATATGTCTTTGCAAGACCGCTATAAGCCTCCGGCCGTTGCTTATTCTTTTTGATCGCTCTTTTAAAATAACTTTCCGCTTTTGAATATTCCTGATTCTTAAGTGCATTATTACCACTTCTTACAATTCCCGTATAGGAATTGATATAAAGTGCATAACTGATACCAGCGATCGCAGCAATACAAAGAATAAGAACAAGAATGACAATCCGGCGCTTTCTCCTAAGTCTTGCCATCTTCTGTTCTTTCTTCTTACGACTCACAGACCTTTTACCGCCTCCGGTACGGTCTGCGATCTGACCGGTACGTCCGGTTCTGCCTGTATTTCCTGTTCTTCCGGTCTGGCGAAGCACCGTAGTTTTACCGGTTGCCCGGATAGATGTATCGCCCGTCACACGCGTATTCATCGTTCGTCTTGTCGTGCGGGCAGATACTCCTGTTATTCTACCGGTTGCGCCAGATCTTCCGCTGGTACGTCCACCCGTATTACTTCGGACATCCACCCGGGTACGGTCATATGCCAGATAATCCGGATCTTCTTTCCCTTCATTTTGTTCATCTATCGAAAACCGAACCTGCTCGGTTAACATATCATCAAGAGGATTATAATCAGGAACAATACGGACTTCATTCCCACATGCATCACAATACAACACACCATCCGGTATCTCATGTCCGCAGAATTTACATTTCATGATTCATCATGTCCTCCTCCCTGTATATTTTCTCGAAACTCCACTATTATACTTCAAAGTTTTTCTGCTTGCAACTGGAAACTTATGATTTTTTTGTAATATACTGCTCAAATTCCTCCGCAGACATCAAAATCTTTCGTGGTTTCGTGCCTTCTTCGCCGCCTACAACTCCGGCTTCACAAAGCTGATCCATAATGCGCGCTGCACGATTAAATCCAATCTTAAACGTACGCTGCAACATACCAATAGACGCCTTGTCCTTTTCAATGATCAGTCTTCCGGCCTCTATAAAATGCACATCCGTCTCCCCGGTATCTGCACTTCCGATGCTTCCACTTCCGATCTCCGAAGTATTCACATGGTTTACAACGTTTTCATCATATCCGGAATCATCATTATGTGATTTCAGATACTCCACAACATCCTGCACTTCTTTATCTGTTACAAACGCACCCTGTACTCTGGCTGGTTTCTGATAACCGGACGGGTAGAAAAGCATATCACCTTTTCCAAGCAGTTTCTCTGCTCCGTTCATATCGATGATTGTTCTGGAATCAACACCGGATGATACGGAAAATGCAATTCTTGACGGCATATTTGCCTTGATCAGTCCGGTAATAACATTTACGGATGGACGCTGTGTTGCAACAACCAGATGGATTCCGGCTGCACGGGCAAGCTGCGCCAGACGGCAGATTGCTTCTTCTACATCTCCCGGCGCTACCATCATCAGATCTGCAAGCTCATCTACGATAATGACAATCTGTGGCATCAGAACCGGTTTTGCCGGTTCACCCTCAGCTGGTTCCGGCATTGCTTCTACTTTCGCATTGTAGCCTTTCATATCACGTACATTGTATTCTGCGAATGCCTGATATCTTCGCGTCATCTCTGCAACCGCCCAGTTAAGAGCACCTGCTGCTTTCTTCGGATCGGTCACAACCGGAATCATCAGATGCGGAATCCCGTTATATACACTTAACTCTACAACTTTCGGATCAATCATGATAAGCTTCACTTCATCTGGTCTTGCTTTATATAAAATACTCATAATGATTGTGTTGATGCAGACAGATTTACCGGAACCGGTTGCACCTGCGATCAGAAGATGTGGCATCTTCGCAATATCCGTCACAACAACTTTGCCACCGATATCTTTTCCAGCTGCAAATGAAATATTTGACGGACTGTTCTGGAACTCTCCTGTCTCCAGCAAATCACGGAGCATAACTGCGGAATTTTCCTTATTCGGAACTTCAATTCCGACTGCCGCTTTTCCGGGAATCGGCGCCTCGATACGAATGTCTGCCGCTGCAAGATTCAGTTTGATATCATCGGCAAGCCCAACAATCTTGCTAACTTTAACCCCCATCGCCGGCTGTAACTCGTACCGTGTTACCGCAGGGCCGCAGCTTACATTCGTCACTGTAACCTGGACTCCGAAATTCTGCAGTGTCTGCTGTAACTTCATTGCGGTCTCTCTAAGGCTTGCATCAGATTCTCCACCTTTATTCTTTCCTCGTTTCAAAAGTGAGATTGGTGGGAACTGATATGCTTTCTTTGATTTTCTCTCTCCTGAAGCAACCGTAGCCGCAACCTGTGCAGTCTCCTTCGCCAGTTCTGCAGCCGCTTCACGTGTTTTGCGTCTGCGCGGTTTCTCTTCCTGAACATCTGCGTCTGCCACTGACGGCATCTCATTCTTATCAGCCGGCATAGACGCATCATCCCCGCGGTGGATCACGAACTGTGGTTCTGCTGAAACTTCATGCATATCTTCGTGTGCCGGTGTTTGTCCGCCGCCAAGTGTTGTATCAAACGAAACACCTTCCACATGCTTCTCACTGCGCTTACTTTTTCCGACACTCTTTGGTGGTTTCTCTGCCTGGAATTTCTTCTGTTCTAGCACTTCTTTTGCTTTCTGTTCACGCAGTCGCTCCCGCTCTTTACTGCGTTCTTCCCGGCGCTCTTTTGCAATCTTCCTTCTTCTGGCAGAATCTTCTTTTGCTTTGCCGTATGCTCGGTCTCCACTTTCTTTTACTCCCTTAAGCAAAGACTTTCCAGTCATAATGACAAAACAAATGATCATGAAAATAAGAACAACAACATATGTACCTGCGACTCCGATAACCGGTGCCAGTACATTCGTAATCTTTTCGCCGATGATACCTCCGATCTTGTCCACCAATTCCAGAAGTGCGCAGGTCAGGACAACAAATATAAGTCCTGCCGCTGTCTTTAAATATGCATTAACATTCCCTTTGTTTGAGATAAGAAATGCAAC
>OGRE01002852.1_pt1 | contig 11368 bp, 9 predicted proteins | sample 1553421 | NCBI WGS metagenome assembly OGRE01 (sample SAMEA2580076, study PRJEB22360) | human gut metagenome | biome: human gut; feature: human-associated habitat; material: faeces | place: Denmark | collected 2008/2010 | reverse complement strand
ACCCGATTAAGGAATCAGCAAACTGCTGTCTCCATAGCTGAGAAAGCGGAAGTCGTGAGCCAGCGCATAGTCGTAAATCTTCCTCCAGTCGCCATGAACGAATGCACTGACCAGCAACAACAGCGTGCTCTGTGGCTGATGGAAGTTGGTAATCAACATCTTCACAATCTTGTATTCATAGCCTGGTGCGATGATGATTTGGGTTGAGCTGTGTAAAGCTCCCAATTGATTTCGCTTGAGATAGTCGAGGACGTTTTGTATCGCTTGCATGGGTGTGATGCCGTCTATCAATCCCCCATCCAACTGTTCCGTCGTTCCATCCTCTCGCATTCTCTCGTAAGGAGCCCATTGATTGACATGTAACTCGGCTTCTGAGGCATCGGGATGTGCCGACAAATACACGCCCATGTAATACAAACTTTCCAATGTCCGCACACTGGTTGTACCTACTGCGATAATTCTTCCACCATTCTTTTTTGTATCATTGATCAGCTTTGCTGCGGTTTCTGTTACATTATAGTATTCAGAATGCATATGGTGTTCGAGTACATTTTCCACTTTTACCGGTCGGAAAGTTCCAAGTCCAACATGGAGAGTTACGCGGGCGATATTTACGCCCATATCTTCAATCTGTTTTAACAGTTCTTTTGTAAAATGAAGTCCAGCTGTCGGTGCGGCTGCGGATCCTTCATACTTTGCGTAAACGGTCTGATAACGGTTTTTATCCTGTAATTTATGTGTGATATATGGAGGCAGAGGCATCTGACCGAGACGGTCTAATACTTCCTCAAAGATTCCTTCATATTCAAAATGTACAAGACGGTTTCCATCTTCTAATACATCAACGATTTCAGCTTTCAGTTCTCCATTTCCAAAGACTACTCTTGCACCTGGACGGCATTTCTTGCCCGGTTTTACAAGTGTTTCCCAGACATCATTTTCTTTTCTTTTTAATAACAGAATTTCAATGTGGGCTCCGGTATCTTCTTTTGTTCCGATAAGACGGGCTGGGATAACTTTTGTGTCGTTGATAACCAGACAATCTCCCGGATGAAGATACTCTGTAATGTCATGGAAAATACGGTGAGCTATCTCACCACTTTCCTTGTTAAGCACCATCAATCTTGATGAGGAACGGTCTTCCAACGGGTCCTGGGCAATCAGTTCCTGTGGAAGATCAAAATTAAAATCACTTGTTTTCATCATGCTCTTAATTCAACTCCCATTTTTTCAAGTTCTTTAAGAATCTTATCTACGATTTTGTTGATTTCAGCAGCTTCTAAGCTTCGTTCTGGGGAACGGAATACAAGGCTGAATGCAACGGATTTATATCCTTCTTCAATCTGAGAACCTTCGTAAACGTCAAATAACTGGATGCTCTCTAATAACTTGCCGCCTTTTTCTTTCATTACTTTTTCAAGGCTTCCTACGAAAACATCTTTTTTCATAACAAGACTTAAGTCTCTGTTTACTGCAGGGTATTTTGCTACGCCTTCGTATCTTCTGTCGAAAGTAGCCTTTTCTGTAACAGTTGGAAGGTCGATTCCTGCTACATATGCTTCACACTTCATGTCGTAGTTTTCGCATACTTCTGGATGTACCTGTCCGATAAATCCGGCATAAGCTCCACCTACATAAATGAGTGCCTGTCTTCCTGGGTGTAAGAAAGGTTTTTCCTGGGATGGCTCGAAGTCAACTTTGCCGTCAAGACCAAGTTTTAAGAACATTTCCTCAAGAACACCTTTTAACATGAAGAAGTCACACTCGCCGTACATACCGAGAGTTAAACGCTTTCTTTCGTCTGGAAGTTCTGTTAATGGCAGAGCCTTTGGAAGATATACGTTACCGATTTCGTAGAGACGAACATTTTTATTTCTGTGGTTATAGTTACCTGCTAAAGAAGTTAAAATACCATTTAACTCGATCGTTCTCATGATACTGTAATCTTCTCCAAGTGGGTTTGCGATTACGATTGCCTGACGTAATGGGTCGTTGTCAGCAAGAAGTAACTTGTCAAATACTTTAGGGCTTTCAAAAGAATAGCACATTCCGCCGCAGAATCCGTTCTGCTCAGCGATGTTCATAACAACATCTTCTACTCTTGCAGCAAATGACTTCTTACCTGCAGTTGCCTCGCCGTGAGGAAGTGTGGTAGGAATGTTATCATATCCAAAAAATCTTGCTACTTCTTCTGCGATATCTGCAGAACATCTTAAATCCTGACGGAAAGATGGGATGAGTAACATATTTGTTTCTTTGTCGTAACCGATTTCAAGACGGTCAAAGTATTCCATCATCTTTTCTTCAGATACATTTGTTCCAAGAAGCTTATTGTATTTTGCTGGCTCGAAAGGAATCTTTACGTCTTCTACTGGATTTGGATATACATCTACAACACCACCAACAACTTCACCAGCACCTAACTCTTCTACTAACTGGCAGGCACGGTTGATCGCTTCTAATGCGTTCTCTGGGTCAAGACCTTTTTCAAACTTACCGGAAGCATCTGTTCTAAGACCGATTCTCTTAGAAGAAAGACGGATATTTGTTCCATCAAATGTAGCTGCCTCAAAAAGCATTGTCTGAATATCATCTGTAACCATGGAGTTTTCTCCACCCATGATACCAGCGATACCAACAGGACCTTCCGCATCGTTGATCATTAATACATCTTTATCAAGCTTTCTTTCCTGTCCGTCAAGTGTTGTGTATACATCACCGTCATTCGCACGTTTTACAACGATTTTATGACCTCTGATCTTATTTAAGTCATAAGCATGCATTGGCTGTCCGTACTCCTCCATAACGTAGTTTGTGATATCTACGATATTGTTGATTGGACGGATACCCATAGCTGCAAGTCTTCTCTGCATCCATTCTGGCGATGGAGCTAACTTGATATTCTTTACGATTCTTGCTGTGTATCTTGGACATAAATCAGTAGCTTCTACTTCTACAGAGATATAGTCTTCTGCTTTTTCGTTATTTCCAACTTCTTTTACTTCTGGAGCATAGAATGGCTTTTCAAATGTAGCTGCTGCTTCTCTTGCCATACCAATCATGCTGAAACAGTCTACACGATTAGAAGTAATTTCAAATTCTACGACTGCATCACGAAGTCCTAATGCTGCTACTGCATCGTCACCTGGTTTTACATCTTTGCTCTCATCAAAAATGTAAATACCGTCTTCTGGTGCCTCTGGATATATATCGCGAGTGCTTCCTAATTCTTCAATAGAACACATCATACCGTAAGAAGGAACTCCACGAAGTTTACCTTTTTTAATCTTAATTCCATTTTCAGGATTTGGGCTTCCGTCATGTCCGCCCGCAACACGTCCGCCATCTAAAACAACAGGAACCATAGCTCCCTTAAATACGTTAGATGCGCCTGTTACAATCTGTACTTCCTCGTCACCTACATTTACCTGACAGATAACTAATTTATCTGCATCTGGATGTTTCTCGATTTTTTCAATTCGTCCAACAACGATTTTCTCCAGATTCTTATCAAGGTATACTGCATTCTCTACGTGGGAACCAGACAGAGTCATCTTGTCTACATATTCCTGTACAGTACAATCCAAATCTGGAACATATGCTTTAATCCATGAAATTGGTGTATTCATTTTTGTCTCCTTTTATATCTATAAACTTGAATATATTTTGAATTTATCTTACCGAGATAATTCTAGTTTCTCATCATGCTAACCTTTTTACATTTCATCGAATTAGGTTTCTCGGTCTTACTAAAAAATATTTGAATAATTCTTTCTGCTGATTGATGAAATAACTTTTCAACACGCTCTAGAACTGCTTAAGGAATCTGGCATCGTTCTCATATAACAGACGCATATCGTCAATCTCATATTTTAAGAGTGTAACTCTCTCAAGACCGATTCCGAATGCAAATCCTGAATATACTTCTGGGTCGATTCCGCAATCGCTTAATACCTTAGGGTGTACCATTCCACATCCAAGAATCTCGATCCATCCGCTTCCCTTACACATACGGCATCCTTTTCCACCACATTTGAAGCAGGATACGTCTACCTCTGCACTTGGCTCTGTGAATGGGAAATGATGTGGACGGAACTTAACCTTTGTATCTGGTCCAAAGAATTCCTCTGCCCACTGCTGTAATGTTCCCTTTAAGTCAGCAAATGTGATTCCTTTATCTACTACAAGTCCCTCTACCTGATGGAAAGATGGGGAATGTGTTGCATCTACTTCGTCAGAACGGAATACACGTCCTGGTGCGATAACACGGATTGGCATACGGCCTGTTTCCATGATACGCGCCTGCACTGGGGAAGTCTGTGTACGAAGAAGGATGTCCTTTGTAATGTAGAATGTATCCTGTTCGTCCTTTGCAGGATGGTTTGCAGGGATATTTAACAGTTCGAAATTGTAGTGGTCATACTCTACTTCAGGGCCTTCTACTACTTCATAACCCATACCGATAAATACTCTTTCAAGGTCATCTAATGCAATCTGATTTGGATGACGATGCCCTACTGCGACCTTTTTACCTGGTAAAGTTACGTCGATAACTTCCTTTTTCATTTTCTCTTCACGAAGTTTCTTCTGGATAGCTGTTCTCTTCTCTTCCATCTTTGCTTCGATACCGGCACGTGCCTCATTCACCATCTGACCTACCTTTGGTCTGTCTTCTGGTGCAACATCCTTCATTCCTTTTAACAGGCTGGATAACTGTCCTTTTTTACCAAGGAAAGCAACTTTAACATCATTAAGCTTGTCAATGCCTGCTGCATCTTCAATTGCAGCAAGTGCCTGCTGACGAATCTGCTCGATTTTCTCTTTCATGATAAACTCCTTTATTTTTAAATTAATTTACTTTGGTAAATGATGATATCGGTTCTTTATTAAACTTGAGCTACTCAGAATTCCTTATTCCAAATTTACAGTCAATAATTCTCAAAGTCTGAACAGCACATATGACTTGAACAAACTTATAAAAACTATATCTCTACTCTGATAGTCCTTATCTGATGATCTTTATGTTATAAAAAGCAGGTAAGTTGATAAACTATTTATAACATAAAAAAGTCCCTTTTTAACCGAAATTAAAAAGGGACGAATAAATCCGCGATACCACCCTGATTCCTGAATATACTAAATGTTATTCAGGCTCTCATTCACGCGTAACGTGCGCATACGACATTCCTTACCTGATTACGAATCAGTCTCCGAAATGCAGCTCCAGTGTGGAAATTCGAAATATAACGGAGCCTCTGAGAACTTCCAGCCGATGATTCTCCTTCTCTAACGGTACATCATACTTCTACTGTGGGCAAAAGCCCCACTTTCAACGCTTTTTCAATGAATAACATTGTAACGCAGGGAAAAATTAATGTCAAGGGCTATCCTGAATTTCTCTCTAACATTGATCAAATTCAAGGACATTTAGAGCATGTTTAAAAATGTTCTGGCGAAAAATCAGCTACAAAAACAAGTACGAGAAAGACTTCAATAGTATATTAATCCCATGCAATTCGCCCTTCCATCATCAAAAGCTGCTGCCCCATTCTCGAAAATTCCCCCAGCACAACTTTTCTCCCTTCGGCTGTCTTGTACCAGTCTTCTCTGGAAATGCCATCTACCACTACTGGATGCACCAATATTTCTATCTCTGGAAATACCATCGAGTAATAGAGATGCGACCTTCTGGAATGGTGCGCCTTGCAGCAAAGAATTGCCTTTTTCAAATGGATATCTTTCTTCTCAAGCAGAACTTTTGTTTTTTCCGCATTTTCTAATGTATAGGTTGCCTCACACTCTTTTAAAATAGCAGAAGCCGGAACTCCATTCTGTACCAGGACTGCCTCTAAGAAATCTGCCTCACAAGCAAAATCTGCTCCGTATTTCTGCCCTTCTTTTGAAACACCCTGAAAACTCCCTTGTACTTTCGTGTAGCCTCCTGATGGCAATAACAACGGGGCATATCCATCTTTATAAAGCCTTGCCGCTTCCTCTGTATGTTCTGGTCTGGCACAGCCTGGAATAAAGATTGCATCTGCCTTTTCGAGTTTATCTTCTAAAAATATATAATCTGTAATTTCCTGAATCTGTTTTTCATCTAAATGATACATTTTTCTACCTTCTATTACTCTATTATCCATTATTGCTGATTTTCATCTTTGTTTTTATTTGCTTTATTCTTCTTCCGATCTGCCCTCTCATCCTTCGACTTCTGGCGCATCTTCTCTGTCTGGGCTCTTTGCTGCTTACGCCAGTTCGGGCGGAGTGTTCGGATAAGCAAATGGTAATTATCTTTATTTTCCAGAAAATAATTTACTTCTGCACCATAAAAGACCATCGACATACAAAAATACAGCCATAAAAGAAGAATCATAATTCCTGCCATACTTCCATAAATATATGAGAAATTCGTAAAGTTATCCATATAAATAGAACACCCTACAGAAACCGCCACCCAGCCAAGCGTTGCAATCAAAGCTCCCGGAAACTGTTTCCGAAAACTTGACACTCTATTTGGAATCCATTTATAAATTATCATAAATAACAGCGTGAGAAATATCAGGGAAAATATAATTCTTTTATGCATAAAATATCCAAGTATCGGAACTACAAAAGGAAATTTTTGGAGAAAATAACTATATAAGCTGTTACCAAATACCCACATTACAAGCATGACGCTTATCATAAGTGCAAATAGTAATGTATACACCAGACTAAATAGACGTATCGCAAAATAATTTCTATTCTCGTCAATATCGTACACCGAATTCAATCCAATAACGATAGAATAAACTCCACGCGAAGAAGACCACAGTGCCGCAATGATAGAAATCGCAGATACTGTAGTTCCCGTCTTTCGATAAATTTCATTTACAATACTTTTAATTAATGATCCTTCCTCAAAAGAAATCATTCTTGTCAGTATCACTATGATGTCATCTTTTGAAAAAGGAATGTATCTGGTTAAGGTCAGCAGGAATATCATAAATGGAAAAATAGAAAGGAGTATAAAAAAAGCAGACATCGCCCCAAATGCTCCCACATGATCATCACTGCATTTTTTCAGGAAATCCATAACCAGTTCGTATAAATTTTTAATCCTCTTTCTTGCTGGCATACTTTCTCCTCTTTATATTTTTAACTTCATACTTTTATATAGCTGCTTCGCATCATAACTTTCTCCATAGTTTAAATCAGATCTCGCATAGCCGATTTATCATACAATGTTTTCATAATTTAAGCCATATGCCACAACTATAATCAAAAAAAGAAAAGCCGCCTCATTCACATGAGACGGCTATAAAGCATACACCCAAAATGCCGTAGCCTGCGATTTTGAGTCCTAGCCAAAGCCAGGTGGGTAACTTCAATTGAACTTCTGACTTCCTCTCAAAAGGGGAGGCTTGCCATCCCTTCAACAATTTTAGTTTCCCAAGTTCAAAAATGTAGGTTCAAAATAGCAGGGGGTCTCGAACATCCCAGGCTAGTATACACATACTATAACGTAATTGCTCTTAAATTTCAAGATTAAATTATCTACTTTATTGTAAAAATATTACTTTTTATGTTTTGACACGTTATGCACAATCATATCACATATACTTAATTCATAACATAAATAAATTCCGCAAAAAAATTATAATATTTATCAATACTACAGCTTCTATGCAATATTCCGTGTCAACTGCAACGAAATCCTGACCTAATCCAGATAAAGTCTTCCATCTCTCACATGATAATCACGATTTTTATGACGGAGCAGTGTATGTTTCATATAGTGAAGTAAATACTCCTCCCCTCTCATATCCAGCATCGTAAGAAGATATCTTGCCAGATAATCCGCCTCATCATCTATAAGCATCATATGCCTTCCGTTTAAATAGTATGCCAACGCACTGCCATCATTATACTGTTCTTTTAAATAATTTTTGCTGGCACTGATACGATCAATAACCATCTCTGCCACATATTTCTTCGGCATCTTCATTCCGACAAGCTTGCCGCCCGGATTAATGCTGTAATCAATCCAATATTCAAAATGATGAAGATTCCTTCCTTTGTGATGAAGCCATCCCCTTGAACAGTTCTTTAATTCCTTTTCCCGGTTAATCGGACTTCTGTCTCCCTGATAATAAATAATTCCCGGAACAAATTCAATCGGTGTATATTTGGACAAATCATGAAGAAGTCCCTGCTTATAAAGTCCCACTTTAAAACATGTTTTCATTACTAACATTTTGTGGTGGGTAATCGTGCAAAAATGTCCTTTTAAATTTTTAAATATATTCATTCTCTTTTTCCTGCTCTTTTTCTAAATTTACTGTATCCCGCACCAGATATATCGGTCTTCTCCTAATCTCTCCTAAAATAACCGACAAGTATTCTCCGATAATTCCCAAAAGGAAAAACAGTACGGTAAACATAAAACAAATTACAACGATAATTGTTGTATATCCTCCCGGTGCACCAACGTGTATTTTCATATAAATAGAATAAATAATCAGAAGCACACTTGCAATTCCGGCAGATGTTCCACAAAGAGATGCTATTTTTAATGGTAAATCAGAATAACTGATCATTGCTTTAACGGAAAACCTGAACAGATTACGAAAACTGTATTTACTCCTGCCACCTGCCCGCTCTCCTGCTGTATACTCTATTGTCGTTTTCCTAAAACCGATACTCTGCACATAGGCCCGGAGGAAACGGGAACTTTCTCTAAAATGCTTTCTTAGCACTTCCGCCGGTCTTTTTGTAACTGCAAAAAAATCAGAAGCATTCTCCTCAAAATGTGTTTCTGAAATTCCATTTAATATTTTATAAAATAATTTTGATGTAATATTCTTAAAAAGTCCTGCGCTTTTATTGGACATCCGTACCATGCTGACTACCTCATATCCCTGATGAAATGCATCTAAAATCTGTGGGATACATTCTACCGGATGCTGTAAATCTGCATCCATACAAATGACTCCGTCACCTGTGCTGTAATCAATACCTGCTATCATCGCCGCTTCATGCCCATAATTTCGGGAAAAATGGATGACTTTTACCTTTTCTGACTCCATTGCCAGACGGTCTAATATAGCCGGAGAAGCATCTTTACTTCCATCATTGACAAAAAGAAGTTCATATTCACACGGCAGACTTTCTACTACTGGCACAACGGCCTGGTACATCTTGTCCAAAACTGCTTCTTCATTATATACAGAAATAACAACGGACAATTTATTAATTATATTCATTACCTGTCCTTTCTTTTTATTTTCTTTTTCCATAATAGCATTTCCCAAAAAACTTCGCAACCAGACCCTTTTTGTTTTTCATAATGTTTTCTTGATTCTCGCTTTATAAGATGACTATTTTATTTGTGACATCCTCCCTCACCTATAGGACACCACTGAAAAAGTACCTTAGATGTGGGAGTCTTCTTGCTGGAAGAAGATAAAATGTGCTTTTTCTGCGATTATTTTTTGATATTCTTCTTTCATAAAGTGATTATTTCATTTACGAATTACGATTTTCATGCGGTTATTCCTCGATATTCTCCTTTACAAAATACTTATTTCATGCTAAACTCGGTTAGATACGACAGTTCATTTGTACCATCCTGTCGATAAACAAAACCAGGACAGCATTTTATTTTAACCGGAAAGATTTGACGAGAATATATGATTTAGAGATGCTGTGTGTTTGCAGCATCTTTTTTATTAGGAGGATTTTTAATGTATATTTTAGAAACAGAGCAGTCCTTCGATTCCGCCCATTTTTTAAGTGGCTACGAAGGCAAATGCAGTAACCTCCACGGACACCGATGGAGAGTTGTGGCTCGAATTGCTATGGACGAATTAAATAAAGAAGGCCAGACCAGAGATATGGTCATTGATTTCGGAGATTTCAAGAACGCTCTTAAAAAGCTTACTGATGCTTTAGATCATTCTTTCATTTTTGAAACAGGTTCTTTAAAAGAGAGAACAGTTGCCGCATTGAAAGACGAAGGATTTTTACTTCATGAAGTTCCTTTCCGTCCGACTGCAGAACAGTTTTCCCGCTATTTTTATGAACAGCTTAAGGGACTGAACTTCCCTGTATATGACATTTCCGTATACGAAACACCGACAAACTGTTCCACTTACCGGGAGGCTTCTTTATGATAACCTATCCCGTAGTTGAAAAGTTTGTAAGTATCAACGGCGAGGGACAAAAAGCTGGAGAAATCGCAGCATTTATCCGAATGAGAGGCTGCAATCTTGCCTGCAATTACTGTGATACTTCCTGGGCCAATACAAAAGACTGCCCTTGTGAATTTTTATCTGCCGAAGAACTAATCACCTGGCTCAAAGAACATTCCATAGAAAATGTTACTTTGACTGGGGGAGAACCTTTACTGACAGAAGAAATTGCTCCCCTGATTGAAGCTCTTGGTACTGCCGGTTTTTCCGTAGAGATTGAAACCAATGGAAGTGTTTCTCTTAACACTTTCGATACACTCGCTCACCGCCCGGCTTTTACTATGGATTATAAATGCCCGGACAGCGGCATGGAAAATGCAATGAACACAGACAACTTTTCCCTGCTTATCCCTAAAGACACCGTAAAGTTTGTTGTCAGCAGCATTTCCGATTTAGACAAGGCAAGGAAAATCTGTATACAATATAAAGTTGCCGAGCATTGTCCTATTTTTTTAAGTCCGGTATTCGGACGAATTGACCCAAAAGAAATTGTAGAATATATGATAGAACACCATTGGAACGAAGCCCGTCTCCAGCTCCAGATGCACAAGTTTATCTGGCCGCCGGAACAGCGCGGAGTATAAAAGGAGGAAAGAAAACATGGCTATAGATAAAGATGCCATTCGTGAACACGTCAGAGGCATTCTCGCCGCCCTCGGTGATGACCCTGACCGTGAAGGATTGAAAGAAACACCCGACCGTGTAGCCCGTATGTACGAGGAAGTTTTTGAGGGAATGAACTACACCAATCATGAAATCGCCATGATGTTTAATAAATCATTTAAAGACGATTTATGTGTCGGCTCCGATAAAAAAGATATCGTCTTAGTTCGGGATATCCCGATTTTCAGCTATTGCGAACACCACATCGCCCTCATGTACGATATGTCTGTTTCCGTAGCATACATTCCAAAAGAAAAGGTTCTCGGATTAAGCAAAATCGCGAGGATCTGTGACATGGCTTCTAAACGCCTCCAGCTTCAGGAACGAATAGGCTCCGACATCGCAGAAATCATGTGCGAAGCCGCTGAGACAGACGATGTTGCTGTAATCATCCACGGAACACATAGCTGTATGAGCGCACGAGGAATCAAAAAAGAAGCCGCATCTACTGTTACAACTACTTTCCGCGG
>OGRE01002848.1_pt1 | contig 11388 bp, 9 predicted proteins | sample 1553421 | NCBI WGS metagenome assembly OGRE01 (sample SAMEA2580076, study PRJEB22360) | human gut metagenome | biome: human gut; feature: human-associated habitat; material: faeces | place: Denmark | collected 2008/2010 | reverse complement strand
CTTTCTGGTGTTCTCAAAAAATGACATCTTATCACACCTCCGATTTCACACATTCCGCATAGGTCAGCGGGAAGGATGCCTTCAAAACAGCGCTTTTCCGCACCGTCCAGCCGTTTTGCCGCAGGAAGCGCAGGTATTCCGCGCTCGTCCACTTGCTGCGGAGAGGGAAGCCTGCCATCCTCATAAAAAATGCCCTGACCTTGCCGGAAAACGAGTTTCCCGCATGGGTGAAGGTCGGCGCAATCAACACACCGTCGTCCTTCAGCACCCGGCGGATCTCGGCAAGGGCTTTCTCCGGCTGCGGCACGATATGCAGCGCGTTGGACACGATCACCACATTAAAGGACTGGTTCGCATAGGGCAGGCGGAACATATCCTGCACGGAGAAGTGCAGCTTGGCAGAGCGGGTATCTCGCTTTGCCTCGGCGATCATCTCTGCGGAGGCGTCCGTCGCCTCGATGTGCGTCGCCGCGTTTACGATGTGCTTTGCAATCAATCCCGTGCCGGTCGCCAGCTCCAACACCGTCTTGGCTTTTACAACCGGCCGGATCAGCACATACATCTCGTCATACGCCGCCTGATCCTTTCGCATAAAGCGGTCGTAACGTCCGGCATTTTTGTCCCAGAAATTCTTGTGTCCCTGCATCGCTATCATTCCTTTCAATGTTAGATTAACCTAACCGACGCGTGCACTCAGGAGGTTAGATGATGCTAACCGTTGTGCCTTGGAAAAGCCGCATCTTTGCGGCCTTCCGCTTATTTAAATAACTCCCTGCAAGCGCCATACACCAGCGTTTCCAGCACCTTCGGGTACAGTCCTCCTATTTGCTCCTTGTGTGAGACGGTCAGAATCAGTCCGCGTACTGTCGCGGCGGCAAGTGAAATCCCCCGTTTAGGAACAAGGTCATATTTTTCCAGAAGCAGACGAATGTGCGTCTCGTCATCGTGGTAATGTTCCTTTTTGACGCCCTCCGGCAATCTCTGTAAAAGCAACTTGGCGTCATGTTCAATGAAAACCATGTCGCCGGTATCAGACAGCCGCCGGCAGACGGCCAGAACCGCCTCTGCCGCGCGCTCCGATGTTGGCAGGCCGCCATTTCTGTGCAACGCCTGGTCAGCCACCCCGTAAAGTTCGGAGTGGATACTTTCCAGAACCGCGAAGAAGGCCATCTCCTTGGATTCGAAGAATTTATAAAATGAGCCTTTTGCGATACCGACAGCCTTTGTCAGTTGATCCACTGAGGTTTTCTTCATCCCCAGCGTGACAGCACAATGTCTCGTTTCCTTCAGCAACGCCTTGCGGAGCTGCTCAGTCTCGTAATCGGTAAAAGCCAAGGCCGCACCCTCCCTGAAATATGACCATTTCGGTCCTTCCGGTCATATTATACCGCGCTTTTTTCTGGTTTGCAAGGGGTGTAGAAAAAAATCGCTAATAAAGCATTATATCGGTTTCGTCAATTTGCTTTTTAACCGCTCCCGCACCTACAAAAGGAACGGTATGACTTGAAAAGGCGAGCCTTTCAAGTGCAAATTTTATGTTCGATGCATATACATTGTCGCACTCCAAAAGTGCAACACCGGCATTGTAAAGGTTTCGCCTTGCCGTAAGTACGCCTTGATTTCGTTTCTTTTGTCATTTGCGGTCATACTGTCGTTTCCCAGCTTATGCAATTTAAAACGCCTCCATCCTGTGCAATATCGTTTATATTTACGGCGATTATCTCTTTAGCAAAAATACATTTTGCTGCCTTTATTGCGCTTTCATCCTCAGAGACGCCGAAAACGGGCAGGAAAATATGCTTTTGCGTTTCAAGAAAATTAAGATAACTGCCGACGGCACTTATGCCGTAAGACTCAAAATACGGAAAATCGATAGCCAAAATCCCGGTTTTTTTCAAAGCCGCTTTAACCCTTTGCTCATAACCATTCTTATATGGCGTTGCGTTGCCAATCACCGTTTTTTCGTCTACAAACCGCACAACGCCGTCCGCATGACCGGTCATATCGCTTTTAAGCGACGGAATAATAATGATTTCGGCCTCAAGCCGGTTTTCGAGCTCGGATATAAGCACGGATTTTTCGTATTCCGGATTTTCGGAGAACACCCTGTCGGAAATGATCGCCTTTTCTTTTGACGGAGAAAACACAATATTCCCGCCGTCAAGATTGATGTTCGAGTATATTACGGGCAAACTGAGCTTTGGCGCGACATCGCTTTTGAAGTCGGTTTTTAGTTGGGGATCGTCTTTTAAATAACAGGGCTCATAGCGAAAGGATATGTATTTGCTGCTCCCTGTTTTGACCGGCATATAATCCTTTGCCCATATATCCTTCGCACCGTCGAAAAAAGTATATTCTTCACCGCATTTTGATAAAGCGGTAAACAGATTTCCCGCCGACGCAGCGTATTCGGGAATGGTTTTTAGAAGTGATGAAAAGTAGAGCATATTATTTACCTTTATACTTTTGGGGACAATACCCAAAATGATCGATGTACCAATTTTCTTTGTTGCCCGACTCATGGGTTGAAAGATAGTTATCAGCAAGACTTTCTAATTTCGGAAGCCTTTTTTTGCAAGGATATGATTTGTCGAAATTTTTGGCTATAGCCAACCTTAATGATATATAAGATTTTTTAATTTTCTCTGTACCCGGATTAGAATCTGCCGCTTTAAGTCCGATTCGTGTAGTATATCCTACGATGTCATTCGTGTTTGTTGCATCAAAAGTCTTATTAAAAAGAATACAGCTTTTATCTGATTCAGATAGTGAATTATATGCTTTTCGAATCTTAGCGCTTAATTGCGATTGTGTTGTAAACTCACCATTCACTAAAGTGTATTTGAGTAAATACGATAGGTAATATTTGCTTTTATTCTTATCCTCGTCGCATAAAGAAAGGCAAATATCTACACCACTTCTGGAATCATCTGTGTTATGATGAAAATATAAAACACAAAATTTGCTTTGTTCCTCTTTTCCGTGAATAAATGGATCCGAAAATTTCTTTGATATGTTTGAATAATATGCTTCTACCCATAAAGGCTCAACCTCTATGTTTCCGATTTTAATGACATACTCAGTTAGTAGTTTTTTCCCCAGAAGCTGCAGCTCTTTTTCAACAGCAGTGTAGTCTTCGTTAGAAACGGTAATACTTTCAAGATTGCGTATTTGGCATTTTAAATTCTTCATTACAATTCAACCTTTCATAATATATTTTATTGGATACCGATTTTATTATAGCACACTTTATAATAAGACCCTAATAAATAATAAAAAAGAGATGAATTCGAGCGAGTATATCAAGAAAGAACGCCCATTCTCTCTTAACGCCCATTCTCTCTTGAGGTATTTCGGTATACGAGGCATAGCGGACACCTCCTTTTCACTGCCGAATTGCCGATTTGCTCCCGAAACGCAGAAACGCCCAAAACCGTTTCCCGCTGTTTGTCACTTCCGGGTAACAAAAAGCGTCGTATTTCTACGATGCTTTTGTCTTGCTCGGAAGATGGAGCAAGGGAACGCTATTCCATTACTTGTTGTGCTTTTTCTTTCTGCTGGCAACCGTTATACCAATGGCAGCACCGCCGCTGACAATCAGCAGCGCAAACCACAATGCGGGGTTGGCGGTGTCGCCGGTGCGCAGAATCGGGGAAACAGGCTGCACCGTCGGCTGGGGCTGCACCGTCGGTTGGGGCTGCACCGTCGGCTGCGGGGTCACAGTGGGCTGCGGGGTTGCCGTTTCCGTCGGCTTTGCCTTGACGGTGAACTTAGCTGTTGCCGTACCGTGTTGAGAAACGATCGCAAGCGTATGCTCACCCACGGAAAGCGCGGCAACAAAATCACGGTTCAGCGTGATGATGGTGCTGCCCTCTCTCTTCGTATAGTTCTTTTCTTCCAGCGCAGTACCATCAAGCTCTACACAAACAAAATCGGCAAAGGATGCGTCAGAAGTGAAGGTCAGTTCCTTTTTCTCGCCCTGCGTGACCGCTGCACCATCCCCGGCTGTGATTTTCGGGGGCAGCTTGGCCGTCACGGTGGCAGCCTTGGTGATTTCCTTGGTTGCCGCAGCATCGGAGAAATACTTCTTGCAGCCGTCGCAGTACCAATACGCAATGTTGCCTTCTTCGGCAGCGGTGGCGGCCTTTGCGTCAATGTGTTTCAGGTCGGTGTGGTTGTTCGGGTCAAGGCTGCCGTAGCTTGCCTTGCAAATCTCACAGACGGCATTTTGGGTGCAGGTCGCTTTGCCGCCGGAGTGCTCCGCGTAGCCGTTCTTTCCCGCGTTATCCGTCACATCGCAGCTTTCATTGGCACACTCATGCCAGTGATGCGTTGCATCGGACTTCCAATCGGACTTCCAGCTGTGGCCGGTGGCTGGAATCGGCTCTATTTTTGTTGCGCCGCACTTGGTGCAGCTATATGTCTCTTCGCCCGCTTTTGTGCAGGTAGGCGCTGTTGTTACCGTATCGCTGTCCCAAGTATGAGGGCTTACGTCATCCTTTTCATCGCAACGGGAACACTGCTTCCAGTGCTCGTTATCATCATGTGTCCAACTGGTGGTAAAATCATGTCCCAGAACATCGCCATATTCCGCACCGCAATCTTTGCATTTTGCTTTTTGGGTGCAGGTTGCCGTACCGCCGGAGTGTTGCGCCTTATGAAACACCGCGCCGCAGGTGCAGACCTGCCAGTGTTCCGTTTCGTTGGATTTCCAGTCGTTGCTCTGGTGGTCATGGGCATCGCCCTGTCCCTTGAACACGGGCAGGGTTATTTTTGCCGCAGCCACATACTGGCAGCTGTCCCACGGAGAATTGTCGCGGTCAGCCTTGAGCAGCGCCAGCACCGTGTCGTTGGCGAAGTCTGCGGCGGTTTTGGACTCTGTTTTTGTAATGCTGCCATTATTGCTTTGGCCAACTGCGTTCAGATTCGTACCGGCAAGATAGTAGCAGTTTTTTACAGTGCCAACATTATTGCCAACGATTTCGCCAACAGCATTACTATTATGGAGCATTTTAATCGTTCCAACATTGTAGCAATTGGAGATCGTGCCCATGTTAAATCCCGTAACACCGCCAGTTTCAATAATTGTGCCGGTAATTGTGCCAACATTATAGCAGTCGATGATTCTCGCATTGTTAATATTACTGCCAGCAATACCGCCAATAAAATCGCCACTGCCGCCAGTAACGCTGCAATTGTTGCTGCAATTTTCAATCGTCGCAGCATCCAAAGCGCTGCCCACAATGCCGCCGACGTGACAGTCTAGACCCGTAGAAGAATAATTATGGGATACGTTACCTGCCACTGTCAGGTTTTTAATCGTGCCGCCTTTTACAGCACCGAACAGACTGGCACACCTGAATTTGCCCGTAACGTTCAGGCCGGAAATGGTGTAGCCGCCGCCGTCAAATGTGCCCTCGTAGTAAATCTGATTTCCTTCGGTATAGTTTCCGATTGGCGTCCACGGTTCGTTATTCAAATCAATGTTCGCTGTCAGCACAGCATACGCGCCACGGTTCTGCGCCTGGTCGCCCGCACCGTTGACAATATCCCGGAACAGCTTCAACTGTTCGGCGGTGCTGATTTGATAGGGGTCTGTCTCCGTGCCGCTGCCGGTCATCGGGGTGTTAAATGTGCCGCCGGTGATGGTACCGCTGCCGGAGACTGTGTTGTTAAAGACGCCGCCGGTGATGGTTCCGTTGTTGATGACCTCGCCGTTGAATGTGCCGCTTTCGATGGTGCTGCCGGGGGTAACGGTCACTTTGCCATTGAACACAGTCCCGCCGGAGCCTGTAATGGTACCGGGACCGTCTTCTGTATCTCCCAGCACGACGTCGCCGTCAACCGAGCCGCCGTTGGCGAAAAGTTTCCCATAGCCAGGTACCTGAGAGCCGGTGATGTATAGTCCGCTTCCGTTTGCCGCAGCACAGCCGACAATGCGCGCACTGTCCGCCAAGGTGATCTCCTTCACACAAGCGGCGCTTACGCCGCCGCCGTAGGCTTCTCCGGAGTTGGCGGAATTTGTTGCCGTGCAATTTTGAATCACGGCGCTGCCCGACAGGGTGAACTTCGTATTGTTTGCGAGATAGACGCCCCCGCCGTTGGAAGAGTTGGAAGAGTTGGAGATTGCCTGACAGCCTTCGATTTTTGCCTCATTAGACATCACAAAGCTGCTGCTGCTGCTGACATATACGCCGCCGCCGTTGGAAGAATTGGAAGAGGTGGAGATTGCCTGACAGCCTTCGATTATTGCCGTATCAGACATTTCAAAGCTGCTGCTGACGTTGACATATACGCCTCCGCCGCAAACATATTGGGTCGCGCTTTCGGCGGTGCAGCTGCGAATGACCGCCGGACCTGACATTTTGAACGTGCCGGAAGCAAAAACACCGCCGCCGATGTCGGAGGCGACGCATCCGGCGATGCTGCCGCCGGACATAGAGAACTGACCCTGTTCCGAATCAATACATACACCGCCGCCGCACTCCGCGGAGCAGCCGATAATATTGCCGCCCCTCATGGTCAGGCTGCCGCCGTTTTTAATCAGCGCGCCGCCGCCGCAATACCACGTCGTTCCGCCGAACGTTGAGATGTCCGTTCCCGTGCCGCCGGTGATGACGCCGCCGGTGACGGCCTCTGTGCCGCTTGCCTCGTCCAGCACCCACAGTTTGCCATTCGAATTGAATTTGTGCGAGAGATTACTCGTATTGCTGTCCTCGATAGTCAGCTGCCCGCTGCCCTCGACCACAATCACGCTGCCATTGTTTGCGCTCTCGTATTTGAGCACATGACCGTTCAAATCCAGCGTCACGGTGCGGTTGACGGTCAGGGTACTGCTGATGCTAATGTCCCCTGTCAGCCTGACGGTGTCGAAATTAACATCAGCAATAGCTGCAGTCAGTTCTTCCGCGGTGCTGACATCTTTTGCCGTCTCGTTTCCGCCAATTAACGCCGTCAAGGCTGCCTTCGGCTGGGGGTCGGACACTTTCCCCTCCGGCTGGGGGTCGGACACTTTCCCCTCCGGCTGGGGGTCGGACACTTCCCCCTCCGGCTGGGGGTCGGACACTTCTTTCTCCGGCTGGGGGTCAGACACTTCCCCCTCCGGCTGCACTACCGCACCGTCTGCGGGCTGGGCGCACTTTGCACAGTTCTCCGGCAAAGCGCCCTCTGCGCCGCAGATGGGACAATCTGCGTTCATTGCTTCTGCCGTGCAGGCTGTTTCACAGCTGCAAACAGGCGGTTCTTCCGTCTCGCTCTCGGCAAATGCCGTGGTCGGCACAAGGCAGAGCACCATGCACAGAGCAAGCAGGATACTGAATAATCGTTTCTTCATCTTGTTTCCTCCATTTCGCCGTTCTTTGACAGCTTAAAATCGTATTTCATTTCCAACATGGCAAACAGCTTATACATAACCTCTGTGGCGATTGCCTTAATATCTAATGACTGAATAAAGGCAAGCACCTTTGCCTGTTCTTCCTCCGGTACACGATACACCCGCATTGCCGCCGTCAAAAAGCGGCTGAGCCTGCGTTCCAACGGAAAATGAATATCACATTTTCTCGCCATATAGCTGCGCATCAGTCCCGCCGTGCCGATTTCCATCTCGTAAAAGTCGCTCTCGGTATCATCGGGGAAATTTTCACCAAAAATCTGCTTCAGCTCTGCCGTGGTATGCAGGTAGATATACTCCGATGTTTCAGGCAGGGAATAGGCTTCAATGTAGATTTCCCGCAGGTTCTCATTCAGCTCGGTCAGTGTCAGTTGGATCGCCGTTTCCACCGCATAGGCGTAAACCGGCGGCAACTTGCTGTCTGCAATGCTTCTTGCCACGCCGAACTGTCCGCCGAACATCGTTTCGGTCAATTCCAGCAAAATTCTGTCCTTGGTAGGAAACAAATTCAAATAGCTTCCCCTTGCCACGCCTGCTTCGTCCACAATCTGACTGACAGAGGTGTTTTTATACCCCTGTTCCAGAAAGAGACGGACGCACACGGTCAGTATTTTCCGCTTTGTTTCACTGCTGTCTCTCCGCAAATATATCACCTCTCTCCAAACGTTTTAGTACGCATACCAATAATATCATATCAAGTACAAAAAGGCAAGTGGTATTTGTCCTGCTCGGCTTTCATTTTCTCGTAAAGTCGAGCGTTGTAATCTGTTTCGCTCATAGCGAACACCTCCTTCAAAATAGAAATAGCCGCCTGATTTCTTTTGAAAACCAAGCGGCTATGTACGCTATATTCAGTTCGACAAACCGGAAGTTGTCAAGCAATTATTTGTCCTTTTCCAAAGAGGTAATAATTGCAACCCCCATTACAACAATTGCAAGAATTGAGCCGAGCTGAGGCCAATTCATTATTTCGGCTCCAAATACAGTACCAAGGTATCCCAAGATAATAGCAACAATGGAAGAAACAGCTGCTTTTCTCATATAGTCACACTCCTTTACAAATTCCGATTTTGTCATTCTGATTTAAGAATATTATACTACGATATTGTGACTTTTTCTACCGCAAGTTCGCAGTATGTGATATTGTCAATGAAGTTTTGGCTTTATCTTGTAGTTTGCGAATATTCGTATAAACAGAAAAGGATTTTTCCTCTCTCAAAGGGCAAGTTGGCAAACTGGAATTTATCTCTCAGCAGCGATCAGTACAGCTCTGCACGGCGAACCATCCGCACCGGATAGATTTAATGGCGCTGCATTTAAGAAATAACTGCCTTCCGGAACTTCTGCCAAACGGATTCCTTCAAGCAATACGATACCGGCCCCCAGCAGGATGAGATGTACCTCCATTGGAGCAGCTTCGGGCCCGACAGTCTGGGATTCGTTGCCGAGCAGTAAGATCCCCGAGTCGGCAAATACTTTCGCTGCCTCCGAAGAAACCTCCGCGTCTCCCTTAATAAGAATTCTCATTGCCGCTTCCGGGTTCTGTTTTTTCGCTTTTTCAAGGATTTCCGCCGCTGCGGTGCCGGAGACAATTCCGCAATATTCCGCAACATAAGCCATTCCTACGAATGTGTCCAAGCCTATGGAATCAACGGTTTTTCCGCCTTTGATAAAGTGGAACGGTGCGTCGATATGCGTGCCGTTGTGAGCACACATACCAAAAGCCGTCAGGTTACACAAATCGCCCTTTTCTATTGAGCAAAGCTGCTTTTTTTCAGGCGCCGGATCGCCGGCAAATACCTGACAGCCGAAAACCTCTTGGGCAATGTCATAAATTTTCATTTCACATTCTCCTCCGTCAAATTTCGATTAGTCATTCTGATTTAAGAATATTATACTACGACATTGTGACTTTTTCTACCGTCAAGTTTGCAGTATGTGATATTGTCAATGAAGTTTTGGCTTTATCTTGTAGTTTGCGAATATCCATATAAATAGAAAAAGCCCTTTGAGAAAAGATTTCTCAAAGGGCTTGATAAACTGGAAGTTAACTAATGGATGCCATTTTATCAGTCGGCCATGATCTTCTGAGAGCCACATAGGAGATTATAAAGTTTGCAAGCCAGCCAGCCGGTACAGCAAGCCAGACAAAGGCAATACCGAAACGCGGTGCACAGATTAGGGCAACGGACAGACGAATTGCAAGGTTCACCATGTTTGCAACGAGGAATGGACGCATAATTCCGAGACCGCGAAGGACTCCATCGGTTGCCATCTTGATACCCATGAAGATGAAAAAGTAACCAATCCACCTCATATAATCACCGGATACCCGATATGCCAACGCCGTTCCGTCTTTTCCTAAGAACAGAGAGGAGATCTGCGTGTGCAGCGCTTCAATGGCCACAAACGCAATGGCTGCAAAACACAGATCCAGCACCAGCGCAGCATGGTAGCCTTTTTTGATACGCTGAGTTTTATTTGCGCCAAGATTCTGGGAAACATACGGCGAAACTGCATTGCCGATGGAGACAAAAATCAAAGAGAACACATTCTCTACTCGCATTGTCGCCGAATAGCCTGCCAGCGCCTGTGTGCCGAAGGGATTTACAACTGCCTGCACGATCAGCATACCGATGGACACCGTAGATTGCTGAAGAATCGAGGGCACGGCAATTTGCAGCATGGATTGCAGCTCCCGCCAGTCAAATCGTTGAAACGGGCTCTCGTATCGCCGCATCCGATGAAGAAAAACCAAAAGGGAAAATACGGCGGAAATGCCTTGGGCAATCAAGGTTGCAAGAGCGGCACCGAACACGCCCAGACCAAGCCCGGCGACCATCCAAAGGTCCATAAAAATATTCAGGACAGAAGAAAAAATCAGCAGTCCTAGCGGAATTTTGGATTCGCCGATGGAGGTGAACATGGTAGAAAGAATGTTATACATAAACAGAAACGGAAAGCCCACAAAATAGACCCGCAGATATAACACTGCATCATTCAGTATATCGCCAGGGGTTTGTAATACTCTCATCATCGAGTGGGAAAAGCAAAAGCCAAAAACACCAAGGACTATGCTTAAAATTAAAAAGCTAAACAAGGACGTTGACACGATGGTCTTCATTTTTCCATACTCCCTGGCACCGAAATAGCGGCTCACGAGCACACCGGCACCGACACCTGCCCCCAGTGCCACACAAATGAAAACATTGGTCAGCGCTGCGCAGGCCCCGACAGCTGCAAGTGCAGAGGAGCCAACAAATTGGCCGACGATGATAGAGTCAGCCATATTGTATATTTGCTGAAAAAAACTGCCCAAAATCATTGGCATTGCAAAAACCGTCAACGCTTTAAGAGGCGTATCTGTGAGCAAATATTCATCTTTTGACATTATCATATTCCTCCAAAGCCTTTATAATTTCGCTTATTCTTTCCTTCACCAGAATCTATTCCATACATTCAAAACGCAAGTTTTAAATTACGTTATGAAACAATTATATGTAGCTACAGCTGCTAAGTCAAGCCCGCGTTTACTTTCAGCTAAATAAATGATATGATATTTAATATCCGGAGGATATTATTTTACAGGAGGGACACTTATGTACCTGGGAGGATTTTAATAATGTACACACATAAGGTTCAATACTACGAAACAGACAAAATGGGAATTACCCATCATTCTAATTACATCCGCTGGATGGAAGAAGCACGGGTGGATTTCCTGAAGCAGATTGGCTGGGATTATGACAAACTGGAAGAAATCGGAGTGATCTCACCGGTGACAGAAGTCAGCTGTAAGTATAAAAATACGACTACATTTGCCGATGAAATACGGATTGTTATCTCGGTGGAAGAGTGTAAAGGAGTGCGGTTAAAACTTTTGTATGAGATGGAAAAAGCAGACGGCACCTGCGTGTGCGTGGCGCATTCCGAACACTGCTTTGTGGACCCGGACGGACGTCCGATCAATCTGAAAAAGAAATATCCGGAATTTTATG
>OGRE01002845.1_pt1 | contig 11393 bp, 12 predicted proteins | sample 1553421 | NCBI WGS metagenome assembly OGRE01 (sample SAMEA2580076, study PRJEB22360) | human gut metagenome | biome: human gut; feature: human-associated habitat; material: faeces | place: Denmark | collected 2008/2010 | reverse complement strand
GACATCACACGCCATGAGAACACCATCATCGGCAACATCAACGAGACCGTCGGGCACGACGACGAACTGTGGATTCTCGGCGACCTCTCCTACCGTTGCACCGTCGAGCACACACTCGAATGCCTGCGCCGAATCAACTGCCAACATCTGCACCTGATCATCGGCAACCACGACCGCAACTTCCGCCTCCGATTCAATGACATGCTATACGAAGACGTGTTCGAGACCATCGACGACTACCGCGAAATCGACATGGAACTTCCCGTTCTCGATGAATCCGGCAAAATAACGGTGGCGACCACGCAGCAAAGCATCGCCATGAGCCACTTCCCCAGACTCTCGGCATTGGCCGAAGAACACGGCGACTGGCCGAGCAACTGGAACGAGTTCGCCGATATGGCGCCCACCACCGAAGGCTGGCTGCTCTACGGCCATACGCATCAGGACGTTCCCGACGGCACCGATCCGCGAAGTGTGAACGTGGGACTCGACGCATGGGATTTCAAGCCCGTCAGTGAACAGCAAATCCTCGCCTGGCTTGCATCCCGGTGCGCCGACCAATCAAAGTGAATTCCACCCTGGGCATGGATCCGGGCTGTAGGATGCCGGGTCGCTGGTATTTGTCGACGACGGCACTCCAGGTTTGCAACCATTCGAGTTTGGGACACTGTCGGCATATTCCCGGATCAACATTGCCAATGATGGCGGTGACTTGAGCTTTGAGCTCTTCGGGGATGATGGCCGTCCATGCCATGTTGCCACGCTGCGCCGGATCGCCTACGAATTCTTGCGGCACGCTTTTGGCTGCACGCATGAACTGCGCTTGTTCGGATGATGTCAACGGCAGGCAATTGACGATAAGTTTGCGATTATTCTCGATTCCCGCCCATCCCACCTTAGGACAGACATGAGATAAGCCTTTCACATATGAGTGGCGAATAGATTCAGCCGAGTCTGACTTGACCCCGGCTGAATCACATGTATGCGCCCGTCTGTTCAGGCAAGGGACTCGTACGCTTGCGCATCGACCGGTTCAAGCCATTCGTTGCTCATCGCGCCAGGGTCTCCTGCCGGAACCATGAACGCCAGGTGGGAGAAGGATTCGCCAGGAGCCGCACCACTGACGGCACCATGCGCAACAAGTATGATCAAGCGCAAGCCCAAGACATGCCCATCGTCGAACGTGTGCTTGAAGTAGCCGAACACCATGGAGTGCCCATGGCTCAGGTTGCGCTTGCATGGCACTGGGCCAAGGGCGTGACTGCACCTATCGTGGGCTGTTTGCAGCCAGAACGCGTGGATGATGCTATCGCCGCGCTAGGCGTGCAGCACCATGAGCTCTCGTCGACACGTAGTAAAACATATGCCAACATTGCAGGTCTCTTGCGCACAAACTAAACCATGCAACCGGTTTGATTCCCTATTAGATAAGAACGCCTCACAACCGCAAGGTGTACTCAGCCACTACTACATCGCGGTATACATACAGCACCACTCATCAAAAAACGGAAGAGTCGCCAAAGTCATCTAAAGATGACTCCCTACGACAAATAATTACAAGGATATTCCACCTATGACAAACTGGCGCTGCGAAGAGGAGGAAAAATGAAACTAATCGCTATACTGTTGTCCATCATCATAATGGAAGCACCTAGCTCCATGACCAGCCCTGGTCCTTTTACATCAGCAAACGCTCTCAATACGTATTCCGCCAAGATATATCCCAAGTGCCCTCCAAGTCTACACTGGCTCTGCCGAGTCTTCTGACATGATGACAGGAAAACGCGCATGAAACTGCCATGCTCCTTTTTCAGAAGATGTTTTAGCAAATCCTCCTATGGACTTAATCCATTTCATATGCAGCGACAAACCGCTTCCGGACACCGGCTTGTCAGGAAATAAGTTCTTTGACGAAATATCATTCACCTGATCCACATGAATTAAATCATCGTCATCCCAAAAAACAATGAGACGGTATTCACCTCCTGGACTTCCATGCACAGCGATATTTGTATATAGCTCATGAATCAAAGAAAAAACCTCACGGGAAAAAGCATCATCAAGATTCTTCAAATCTTTTAGCGCAATTCTCGTCTTTCCATGAAATCCGAGTTCCTTCAGGAAGGAATCCCCTTGCTCACCTACAATTTGCAATCCAGAGAGACTCATATTGTCCGCTTGTACTGATTCCGTCTTTCCACCATTCATTAAATCAACAACAGATCGCATCTCATCCAAAGTTTCTACGACGAGAGCCCTCACTTCTCTTATTTCTTTCTCGTCAAAGGTTTTGTTCTTCTCAGCATCCAAGATTAGACCGTCCAGCAAAATTGCCATGTATGCCAAGTTACCAGCCACTGAATCATGAATTCGGCTGGCTACCACGCTCTCTTTTCGCAGGTATTCGACGTGCTGACTTAATTTTTCATACCTTAGTTTGTTTTGTTTGAGCTGGGCAGCAAGTTCTTTCCACGCAAACGTTTTTCCGACGAAGTATGCAAAGAACATGACAAGAATTAACATGAAATACTCATTGGCCGCCACACCATCAGCATTAAAGCGCCACATTCGAACCAATGCCACCGCGAACGGATACAGCATCCCCCACAACGACTCAATTCGCAGCCCCGCATACCCCAGAGCCAACCAAGTTCCCCATAAAAAGCTTGGACCACCGTCATCTGGAATAAGACAGCAAATCACAAAAGTAAAAAAAATGATATTGCAACATATAATCGGCCGCCGCGGCATCAGGACAACAGCTAATACATGCACGCATACGAGGAAAAATGTCATCACACCCGCAGAAGGGAAAAACAGTATTTCCGCAATAGTCATGATGACACAAACCGCTACAAGCAGATATTGGAGGTGAAATACGCACCATGAAATAAATGGATTTACTCTTTTAGTACTCACGTTCATTAATTTCCATCCATTGAATTACTGCTTGAGTCCTATTTTTAGCCCCTAATTTCTTCATGACCCTTCGAATATACGTTTTCACTGTAGGTTCCCCTATGCCAAGCTTGATGCCGATCTCCTTTGAGGTAAAACCCAGGGAACACAGCCCCATAACCTCTCGTTCCCTTTTCGCAAACGTTTCATAGTTGACATTTCCACTTTTGGCAGTCAATAATCTCTCATGCGACTCCTGCGCACTTTCGGAAGATGCATATTTAACATCCGCCCGCCGCCCATTCACTATTGCACATAAGACATGGCAAAGACCTTTCACATTCGCCTTATCCACAAGACAGCTCGCTCCGTTTTCCAGAGCAGGCACACAGTAACGGTCCAGAGAAAAAGCAGTCATGCCCACTAAATCAACCTGAGCAGTCTCCTCACGAATGGTCCGGCACACATCGCAACCGCTCATTCCCTCTAGAGACATATCCACAAGCAATACATCAGGACGCGTCCGCGAGTTAAGACTCTTACTCACCGCGGTCAGACCATCCGATACAGCCCAACACACGTTAGCCTGCGGAAGAATACGCTCAATCATCATCTTCATAACGCCAAGCGTCAATCTGTCATTGTCCACGATAGCGATTCTTATTCGTTTTCCCAAATACATCGTCACTCACCTTCACCCCTAAGCATACAAATATAGCCACGCATTGCATCACGTACAGGCCATCACCCAGCCAGCAGCAATAGCTATTTTCAAACACGGAAAAGCGAAAAATCCTCATTTTCCAGAACCGGCATCCAAGATCCCCATTCCCCTGATCGCCCAGAATCACTTAACGCTAAAAGCACACCGGCCGATCCCGTCCCCAAATCCATGGAACACTTGTATCCATAAAGTCCCGGGAAAACAATGTTTCCATTGTTCTTCATCAGGTAAAGATTCAATCCATCAATAATCCGCTCCCACAGCTCATCATCAATACCTAAGTCGCGCAACGCTATTGCAGCAGGCAACAGTCCCACATAACCCCCGAATAAGCCACCATTAAACGTGCAAACCATATCTGAACCTTGGGAAAGCCTTCTAAGAAACTCCTCATTAAGGAATTCCATTGACTCATTACCATCTTTATAGACTTCAATAAAAGCTAGGGCCACACCAGAAGTTCCACAATCCAGATAAGGCATTGTTCTGGGTTTATTCTTCAAATGATCCACGTAATACATCGGACGCTCCTTGTTATCCGCATTGGCAAGATGCGTTAGCGTAAGACGAAAAATGCTTTCCGCACGGGAGCGCAAAGCATCGTCTTTCCTGCAAAGAGAAGCCTTCCACAGGAACAGACCTGCACCCAACCAGCCCTTCATTAAGGTAAAGTCCGCTTTCGAACTCAGCATGTCTTGCGAAGTTAAACCACAATCGCATCTCTCATACACCTTGGAAAGAATATACGACAACATTTTTTCTTCATGCGAGTTCCTAGATGCTCCCAATGACAGAAGAGCCATGCCAATGCCAGACAAACCAGAGTACAAGGAATAGTCGTCAATGCCTGCCAAATAATCAATGTGAGAGATTCCGATATAAGAAAGCATTTTATGACATTCCTCGCGAGAAAACACCTCATATGCAGCCATGGCCACACCTACCGTACCGTTAAACAATCCCGCGCGGAACGACATACCGTCTTTCAATTTACGTAATACCGATATATATTTCTCCCGCGCAATAGCATAAAACCATTCCGAGTTTTCCAAACATGAAGATTTCAGCAAAGCCAAGCTCACACCGGCAAAACCAGACCCAATGCTATATTTAGACATCTCATCGCCATACATTGAAATATCACCTTTGACAGGATATTCACCTCGCAAGTCAAGACCAGAGACAATCCCTTTATAAAGAAGTCTCATAAAGGTTTCAATATTCTCAGGATCTAAAAGCTTGTCACAAGCCTGTAACGCTTTGTCGATAAATGGTCCATGAGACAATAACGGAGTCAAGCCAAGCATTCGCGATCTGACAGACCGAAGAAAAGAAACTGCCTCATTCCCAAAGTGCTTTTGCACCATATAATCCTGACAGAACAACAACGAAGGAGCCAGATAATAAAGGGGACATATGGGAACAAAAAGGCGGTGCACTATAACCGCGAAGGCATACCAATCTTGTTGTTCATAGTTGCATACAGCATCGTTGGTAAATCCTGGAGTAGCGATATCTACTTGAAAATCTTGGGAAAGTTTTTTCGCCGCCTCAAAATCAATCAGTTTAATTTCTAAAGAATCATTAATCAGCACATTTGATAAGCTCAAATCTCCAACCGCAAATCCAATTCCATGCATTTTCGCAATTGCACTTTCCAATTTGGTTGCGATCTCTTTACACCCTCGCCAATAAGAATCAGAGCAATCCGTCCGAGCAGAGCATCCATCGAAAGGGAATTCCATTGCTATGTACTGCTGCAAATCTCGACCTTCAAAAAAATCCTCAACTAAAAATGCATGATTCCAGACATCAAAACAATCGACAGCATTCACAACATCAGAGAGCGGACTCAAGGAACGAAGGATTTGATATTCATGCTTGATTCGATGAAAAGCATCCAAACATGACCTATCACTGACCCCAACATTTTTTCGCCCTTCTTTAAGGATATATTTTTTGCCGTTTCGCGAAGCGAGATACACCCCACCGTTATTACTAAAATGGACAGCGGAGTCTATTTGATAATCCGTTAATTTTCCATTTGAGTATTCAATAAAATAATTATTCTCTTTAACATATATAGGTTCATCAACGAAAGAAGGCAAGGAATACAGCGGTAATTCTTTATCCGGTATTAAATCACCCTGAGGAGTCACTATCACAGGTACATTCTTTTCGTTTGAAAAGCGCGGCTTCAGAGCACCATATCTGAAAAATACATTACTATTTTGCCATTGTTTATCAGTTAAGATATAAGGACCATCATCATATTTACAAACAATGGTTTTTAAATCTTTTAGTAGCTGAATAAAAATATGTTCAGAACTGGGGTAAATAGTTATGAATTTACCTGACTCAAGTCTATCCGCATATTTTCCATTCGCCTGAATGAAACAAGTTCTACTTGAAAGATATTTAAAAGAAATAGATTTAACGAAAAGATATTCAGCAACATCATAGAGAACATTCTGAGCATCATAAATTGTAGAAGTGATATGAATTTTCCAACCTTGAGGAGGAAAAGAGTACATCAGACAATTGACATAAGTCCAATGCCCATCAGACCTAACGCCCCATTGCTCTGAGTTGTCATTCGTCGGCAAAACATAAGCATCTTCACAAGCATAAACAGGTTCGCTATAGTATATGGTCTCCTTATCTGCCGAGAAACGGAGGTAATCATCCGCCGAGTAACCAACCATCACAATTCCCTCTTCCCCTATATCAATCCTTCAAGAGTTGATTTTGAACAAAAAATCTATACGCTGGACATCTTTCAATGAGCTCTCGATGATCCCCCTGATCCAAAAGATAACCATCTTCAATAAAGAAAATAACGTCTGAGTCTATTATCGTAGACAAGCGATGTGAAATGACAATTGAAATATCATACTCATGCGATCTTAATAGGTTATCAAGCACACGTCTTTCTGTCTTCACATCAAGATTCGACGTTGCCTCATCCAAAATAAGTATCGGAGCTTTCCTTAAACAAGCTCTCGCAATCTGCAATCTCTGTCGCTGTCCACCAGACAAAGACATCCCCTGCTCACCAACACTCTTTTCCAAATCACCAACGGAAATAATTTCATCTAAGCAAGCATTTTTCAAACATTTATTAATGTCTTTTTCTGATGGCACAAAATCAAGACCAAAAAATAAATTTTCTTTAATTGTTGTAGAGAAAAGGAGATTATCTTGAGAGACGACAGTAAACCACCTTCTCCACTCTTCTAGATGCTGCCCATCAAGCAAGCTCTCATTGATAGCAATGGCTCCAGAATTTGCACTATATAGACCTGTTATTGTATTAATAATAGTCGTTTTCCCGGATCCAGATGGTCCAATAATTGCATATCGACCACCCTTTTCCAACCTCATACTAACATCATGAAGAACTTCATTATCATTGTAACCAAATGAAACGCTTTTCAGTTCCAAATAATCAACATTATTATACGCAAAGTTTTCCATATCTACTTCTCTTGAGATCCGATGACACGGTTGATTCTTTTTAAGGAACCTTTGATTGTTTGACAACTCAAATAAAAGGTAAATAAACCACCTACTGGAGTAACCAGCTGAAAGAATAACATTACATATGCAACAAACGAACCGTATGTCAAGAGATGTACGTCCATCAGATGAACACCATAGCAAACAATGACCCCAGTACAAAAAATCGAAATCAGATTTTGAACGGGCGTAACAAAAGAATATACTTTGTCATTCAAGAGATTAACTTCTTTTATTTCATTTACTCGTTTCTTGAATTTTAGAAGCATACATCTCTCTGCATTACATAACTTAACAGTGCGCATACTTCGCACTATTTCTGAAGTAAACGTATTTAATTTACCAATTCTCTCTTGCAGCATCATCGCATTTCTGTTATTAAATATACCTAAGGGAACAGCCAGTATCATCACTGCAGGAAAGATAATTAGAACCAAAATAGATAGTCTGTAGTTAATTACAGTAAGAGCAACGACGGAAAACAGTATATTGATAACACTCGAAACAAACTGAGGAATACTAGCCGCCACAAAATTCCTGACCAGAGAGATATCATATACTATTCCACTGGCGATTTCACCGCTATTTTCATTGTCAAAAAAGAGCATATCTTTCTCAAAAATTATATCCATAGCCTGAATACGCAATTCCGCCACATGAAGATCGGCCTCAGTTGAAATTAGCAATCCACCAATTGCACACAATATGAATTGCGCCGCAAAAAGAAAAGGGAATACATACAGTAAACTAAGATCAAATTTTTTATTATCTATAAAATCTTTTATCAAAAGAGGAACAAAGAATGATAACGTCGATCCAGCGATACTGCAAACCACGCCAAGAATCATTCTCTTGCTAATTCGCATAAATTTAAGCATCAGATTTTTCCGCCAAATATTTTGTATTAGTTTTAAGCAACTTTCCTTTACTGCCTATTCTAGGTTTAACATCCTCATCACCAACTTCTTCAGGTTTTAATCCTAAGCTTTCAACAAAAGCATCTGATAAGTCATCAAGCGCCATATCCTTCATTGACCAAATTCTCTTATTTACCCTAATCAATGGCGTCGCAAACCCCTCCCTCCCTGGAGCTATTAGGTCGCTTCGTAGTATTGTGTAATCATTACTTTTTTCAATCCATTCATCGTACTGTCCATTTAAACTTTCCTTTGCAATTTCTCTAGATATTCCCGCTTTAATCGCTTGTTCGATTATCTTTTCATCAGACATTTCTACATAATCTACTTCTGAAGGCTGGAACTTTTCATCAAATATTTCTGAAATGAATGCAACGACATGCTTTGGATCTTTTTCTGAAATGTAGGCTATGGATCCCGATACTCTGGCCGAATAATGGTCAGATGAACACTTGTCTAAAAAAATCACAGGATGAATTTCAAGCTTAATCTGACCACTCGTATACATTTTTCCTATATCATCATTTAATGTTCTATCAATTTGTGCACAAGCCGGACATAGGGGATCTAAATAAAATTCTACAGTCGGAATATCTTTTTTTGACCCAACTTGCACCAGTAGCCCGCCATCATTTGTTGCGTTTGTAGGTTTTCTTTTCACTTCTGATAATGACTCATACGCTTTTTTTATATCTTTAGCGTCACTTGCACTGTTTCTAGACATGAAAAGCCCAATAAATGCACTGGCGAGAAGTATAATAATTATAAATACAGTAAACAATCCGAGAATTGTTTGCTTTTCTCTTTCATTCAATCTTTTCATTACAGCATCCATCTATCAAAATGGCTATCTGTTAACTTCAAAACAGATAGCCACTGCAGTTTAAAACTGTTGCTCTTCTACTTCAGCAGAACCAACTCCACGAACTATGCCAATGATGCGTATTCGGATCACAATTAGGATCCGTCGAACAATTTCCATGCGTGTCAACACATGGTGGCCTTTTAGAGGTCATACTTGCAGGTTGCGCAATCAAAGCCTGTAAACTGAGCAAATCCTTCATTTCCACTCCTTTGAACTTCCAGACTCTCATCACAGCGAAACAGATAGAAGTCCAGAAACATTTCTTCCACTGACGAAACCCAGTTTGACACTTTTCTCAATTTCGTGTCTTATTCACTCTCTTATGTCATCCCTTAGATGACATTTCAAGCCATATATGGATCTACCATTTTTGACATGTAACGGCTCGTTTTTCATGATGGGTTACAGACATCATTGTCTGTAACCCATCACATTGCGAAACGGCCATCAGAACCTAGAAATCAGCCCTAGAAAGGACTGGGCATACTCTCTTCACTTGTTGCCGTCCAAAATTGCCGATAGATCGACAACCCAAATAAGTGAATGCTGTCCATATACTGACGCTTTTCCGAAAATATCACTTTCCATACAAGGCAGAAACGTTCAGCAACGCCCCTCATACAAGAAGAAGGAAAGCGCGCCGTCTTCCAGACCGCCTTGCGTAAAGGAGTCCCTGCGTACAGTACGTTCCGCTTTACGCGTCAAACCACGGTAATCATAAAAACCGTAATCGCAGGTAGTGTCAGTGAAGAGGAAATACTCGTTCATTCCAGCATCACGAAACACGTCAAGCATGTGGTTGAACAGCTTACGACCGACGCCCATGCCCCTCGCTTCCGGGGAAACCACGAACAGCGTTACCTCAGCCTGATAGCTTTTGCCGGCATCTCGCTTCAACATTTCATCGGCCTGCAAAATCGCAATCTGATCGGCAAGTCCTCGACGGCCATCCTTGCTTGTCAACAAGGGCAACGCCAAGCAATTTCGCGTAATAGCATGACGTATCCTCTGCGCTGTGGTAACACGGGATCTCAACGAGCCCAATACCACGCCAAGCACCCGACCATCACGTTCAGCGACCGTAGCCTCGGTGGTGCGGGAAAGAAAATCATGCATGTCGATGGCCGCGAGTCGATGCATATTACGCAAGTGAATCGCCTTGCGCAGCTTATACTTACGCAACCCGCGCTCATCGTTCGGAACATTCCCATTATCATCCGACTCATCATCCACATACCAAGCCTGACGGACAAGCTCTTCAAGCGCGGGAAAATCCGTGCGACGCATCGGTCGGAGCATAATCATTTCTGAAGTCATGCTCCCCCATCCTAGCCGCAGCCATACCAAAACTCCGCTCACGGATGACATAATGCGCATGGTATTGAAATAACAGGAATGCGTAGGATTTGTTGGCATTGGCATGTGAAGCTTGGGGGTCTGGGGGTCACAAGTTTAGGATGAGACAGGATTGCGTGTGACGCGCAATGAATGAGAGGTTCATATGGCAACGTTGGTTAGACGAATTGCGGGCGCGCTATGCATAGTGCTCGCCGCGGTATGTGTTTGTTACGCTTTCGCAGTGCGTAACACGCATTCCGGCACAGTATTCTGGATTGTCTGGCTAGCATTCGCGGCGCTGTTCGCCGTGCTTGGATTCGGAGTGCTCTTCCAATGGTGGGCGATGCTGCCAAGACTGGTCAGAGGTGTGGCGATCGCAGTCGCATGCGTCGGTCTGGTCGCATTCGGCACGGTGGAAGGTTGCATCGTCAGTCAAATGCATGCGCAAGGCAAATCGGATCTTGATTATGTGGTGGTGCTCGGCGCCCAAGTGCGTAAGTCCGGCCCGAGCCTTGTACTTCGCTACCGTCTCGACAAGGCCATCGAATATTTGGATGAGAATCCGAATACCATCTGCATCGTTTCCGGCGGAAAAGGACCGAATGAACCGTTCCCCGAAGCCCAAGGCATGGCTGACTATCTTAAGGAACATGGCATTGCCGAACAGCGCATTCTTGAGGAGCCGGAGTCAAAAACCACTGAGGAAAACATTGTCAACAGCAAGAAGCTGATCAGTGACGATAATGCTTCCGTAGGGGTGATCACCAACAATTTCCACATGTTCCGCGCGTTGCAGATTGCCGACAAATATGGTTTGGACAACGCCCAAGGCATTGCGGCTGGCTCTCCCCCGAACATGCTCGTCAACAATATGGTTCGCGAGTTTTTCGCCGAAATCAAATTCCTGCTGTAACTCATGTTTCGGCAATCTCTGTCTTGCCCTGTTTAAGGATGCCGAAACCGAATACGAAATAAATTGAGGGGTGGAATCCCATATGGATTTCACCCCTCAACGCTTTAGAAAGATGACTCTCGCAAGTCAGGCATTAAGCGAGACTCACTCTTCGGAAGCGAGTTCGTCAGCCACAGCGGCGGCTGGGGGAGCGGCCTCCCAGCCCCCCGCGTGCTCGCC
>OGRE01002835.1_pt1 | contig 11427 bp, 9 predicted proteins | sample 1553421 | NCBI WGS metagenome assembly OGRE01 (sample SAMEA2580076, study PRJEB22360) | human gut metagenome | biome: human gut; feature: human-associated habitat; material: faeces | place: Denmark | collected 2008/2010 | reverse complement strand
GCGTTGGCATCAAAAGAGGTGCTGGCAAAGTGGTATTTTCCGTCCTCTCCCCGGACTGCCTTTTTCTGCCGGATGGCGGTCTGCAGCCGCTGAGCGTTGACCTCTTTCACCCTCTGAACGGCTTCAAACAGCCGTGCTCTGCCGGGTATCTTGTAGGCTTTCAGGGAGGGCGACACCGCAAGGCAGATGGTCTTTTCGGTGCGGGAGGCGTCCGCCACCACCAGATTGGTGGTCAGGGGGTCCAGATGACGGTCTACGCACTCCACCGAGGCATAGAAACTTTTCAGGTCGATTGCCAGATAGGTGCGCTGCGCTGCCATACTTCAGCCCTCCTTTGCAAAAGTCACAACCATTTATCTTATTATAATAAATCTTTACGCTGTTTTCAAGATGGAGTGGCTATTTCATCTGTGATTCAGACAACAAAAAAGAGTGGCAGCATTTCAAGCTGAAACGCTGTCACTCTGTAGGAACTGCGTAATGACTGACGATTATCCTTCTACTTTGACCGTAGCACGATCGCTCTTTGCGTTTCCATCCGCATCCAGCGTGATATGCACAAAATGTTCCGGCTTATCATAATCCTTTGTCTCGCCGTCATCGGTATAGTATTCATAGGATGCACCATCGGGAGCATAGGCAAGCAGGCGCAGATCTGCAAAGTCCACATCGGCAACGCTCTGGATCTTTTTGCCGTCCTTGGTAAGGGGCAGAAGGTGTCCCTTGCGCAAAAAGAACACCACTTCATCCAGCTCCACCGGAATGTAATGATGGCCTGCAGGCAGCACGCTGGTTTCGATGCGGTTGCTTTCGCTGCACTTTACCCGCACCTGCAGCATCTCCTCCGGCAGATAAACATACCGACCTCGGGCGTTTTGCTCATATACCGGGGCGATCAACAGGCTTTCACCGATCATCACCTCATCCTCCACCCGGCGGGCAAAGTCGTCCTCCGGGAAGGCGAACGCCAACGGCATACAGTACATGCCGTCGTGCAGGGCAGCTTTCATGTACTCGCTGTAAATGTAGGGCAGCAGCAGGTAGCGCAGCTGTAAAATACCGGCAAAGGCAGCCTTGTTCTTAAAGCGGTAGGGTTCCTGCCGGCGGGTATCCTTGGCAGAGTGGTTCCGCAGCAGCGGAGAGAAGATGCCCATGCCGTACCAGCGCAGCACCAGATCCTCCGTGGTATTGCTGCCAAAGCCGCCAATGTCGGGGCCTTCGTACAGGAAGCCGCACATATTCAGGGAGGGCATCATGCGCAGCGCAAGCAGAATGTGGCTCCACCAAGAATGGTTGTCGCCGGTCCAGATGCCGCCATACCGGTGCATCCCGATGCAGGCAGAACGGGAGTACATCAAAATGCGCTTGTCCGGCTCCAGCCGCTCAAAAGCCTCGCCTGCCGCACGGGTCATGTTATAACCAAAAAGATTATGTACCTTGTCGTGCCGCATACGCCCCTGCTTGGTGTTGTGGTAGAACAGCTTATAATCGTTTTCGTTATTGGAAAGCTCTCTCACCATGCCGGTAAAGGCAAAAAAGCTGGAAATATCCAGGCTCTGCTTGCTGTATTCCTCAATTTTGGCAAAGGTCTTTTTCAGCCTTTCCTCGGAGTAAAAGATCGCAGGCTCGTTCATATCATTCCAGAAGCCCTCGATTCCCTGATCCAGCAGAACTTTATATTGACTGCCAAACCAAGCACGGGCTTCCGGGTTGAGCATATCGGGGAAGTGTACCAGCCCCGGCCACACACCGGCTACAAAGGGGGTGCCATCCTGATTCGTACAGAAATAGCCTTTTTTCACGCCCTCCTCGTACACATCATATCCCTCTTCGACCTTGACTCCTGCATCGATGATGGGGACAAGACGGATGCCCTGCGCTTTCATCTCGGCGGCAAAGTCTGCAAAATGCGGGAAGCGCTGCGCATCCACCGTAAAGTCCTTGTAACGCTCCATGTAATCAATATCCAGAACCACAGCGTCCAGCGGCATATTATTGGCACGGTAATTTGCCACCACCTCGCGGACCTCGTCCTCGTTCATGTAGCTCCAGCGGCTCTGGGCGTTGCCAAAAGCCCATTTGGGCGGAATATAACTGCGCCCCACCAACTGACGGAACTGGTGCACAATATCGGTCAGGCTTTCGCCCTCAATGATGTAGAGATCGTAATTTTCCTCGGCCACCGTGATGCGTAAGGTATCCAGGTCGGTGTAGCCGCAGTCAAAGGTGACCTTGCCCGGGTAGTCGATAAAAAAGCCAAATGTATCCTTGCCGGACACGATCATAAAATTATAAGCACCGTACAGCGAGGATTTGCCCTCGGTATGGTTGCTGTCATCGGAGCATTTGCTTTCGTACACCCACCCGCGCTTGTTGATACCACGGACGTTTTCGCCAAGACCATACAGGACATCCTGCGGCTCCATGGCATAGGAGAAACCATCCGGCTCCTTGGTCAGATAGGGTATCGTTTCCATCATGGGCAAAAAAGAACCCACTACACTTTCGGTATCAAACGGTTGACCGTATTGCTTTTTGTAGATCATAGCAAAACACCTCTCCTTCGTTTTTTGAATCGTCACAGTGTAAAACGTACCAGCGTATTTTTGATGGACAATTAAGAAACTCTGACATTGGCTGGAGCAATTGGGGCTTCAGCCTTATCACGCGCCTTACGGCAATGCACAGATCACAGCCACTGTTTCAGTACATCGTTCAGCTTATTCAAATCAAGCGGTTTGGCGATATGCTCGTTCATGCCGGTGTTCTTTGCCAGCTGCACGTCCTCGGCAAAGGCATTTGCCGTCATGGCAATGATGGGCACTTTGCCCCGGCTGCCGGCAAGCGCACGGATCGCAGCAGTGGCTTCGTAACCATTCATGATGGGCATCTGGATGTCCATAAAAATGAGATCGTACCACTTTTCTGGCGCTTCCATCACCTTTTCGACTGCAATTTTTCCGTTTTCGGCAATGTCAATGGTCACGCCCGTCATGCCTATGATCTCGGTTGCGATCTCACGGTTCAGCTCGTTATCTTCCACAAGAAGGATCCGCTTACCCGCATAGTTTTCCTTCGCAAAGTCTTCCAGATAGTTCCGGGCGTTTTTCTCCTTCTTCCCGGATGTAAACTGCCGCAGAGTTGCCGTCAGACGGGAACGGAACAGCGGTTTTGCCATAAACGCATTTACGCCCACTGCTCTGGCTTCTTCTTCGATCTCGCTGAAATCAAAGGAAGTCAGGATGATGATCGTGACGTCCTCCCCGACGCATTCCCGAATCCTTCTGGCGGTTGCAATACCGTCCATCTCCGGCATTTTCCAGTCCAGGATCACTGCAAAATAGTCGCGGCCGGTCTTGTGCCGCGCCGCGCAGCGCTCCACGGCTTCCTTGCCGATCAGGACCCATTCGCCCGCTATGCCGATCTCCTGAAGGGTTGCAACGGTGCTTTCGCAGCAGGTCTTGTCATCGTCCACAACCAGTACCGGCAGATCGAGCAGTTCTTTTTCCTGTTCCTTCTCGTTCTCCTGAAGCTTCAGATAGACCGTGACCGTGATCTTCGTTCCCTTGTTGGGAGCGCTTTCGACCTGAATGTCACCATTCATCAGGTTGACGATGTTTCTTGCAATGGCCATGCCAAGACCGGTGCCCTGCACCTTGGTCGTCCGGTGATCGTCTGCCCGGCTGAACGGCTCGAACATGATCTTCTGGAATTCCGGCGTCATACCGATGCCGTTGTCCTCGATGGAAAACTCGTAGCAGCCAAGCTCCGAGAAGCCGTTCGGTTTTTCCTTGATCGTAAGGGTGATGTTTCCTCCATCCGGGGTATACTTGACGGCGTTGCTCATCAGGTTCACAAAGATCTGCTGGATGCGCAGGCTGTCGCCGCAGACAGCTTCGTGCTCGATGTGCTCAACATGGACTTCGAGCTGATGGTGGTGCTCGTCGATTGCCGGTTTTGTGAGGGTGAGCAGGTTATCGACCAGCTCCGGCAGGCTGAAATCCTCCTCGGCAAGGCTCATTCGCCCGCTCTCGATTCTGGCCATATCCAGCACTTCATTGATCAGTCCCAACAGATGACGGCTCGATTTTGTGATCTTGCCAAGGCACTCGACCACCCTGTCCTGACTCTCGATATTCGCACCCGCAATGGCAGTCAAGCCAATGATTGCATTCATCGGTGTACGGATATCATGGGACATATTGGAGAGGAATTCCGTCTTGGCGCGGCTTGCGTTTTCCGCCGCCCGGTACGCATCCTTCAGTGCCTTATGGGATTCGATCTCGGCCTTTTTCTCCTGTGACACATCCATAGATGCCAACAGTGCTTTGACCAGCTTTGTGCCATTCCACTCCAGCGGAATGAAGGAAGCGATCTTATAGGTGTTCTCATCTATGGAGCAGTATTCAAATTTGTAGATGTCGTTCTCATCCTGCAAATTCTTGCGGATATTTTCCGGTGAAATCAAAGCAGCCAATGCGTCCAGCGGTTCCAGTGTCTTATACTTTGCAGCCACCTGCTCCACAAAATCATGGTAGGTTCCCGTCGGCGCGTATATCATTTCACCTTGCAGATTATAGAACCGATACCGGTCATTTTCCAGATCGCAGACGACAAAGCGGTCCAGCAGACGCACCATGCTCTTGATCAAAAGATCCATCGATGCGTTATCTGAGGCCATCTGCATCCGCCGTGCCGTCTCTGCTTTGGACTCTGTGATGTCCCGCAGAAAAATCATCGCATATTCGGAATCTTCGATCTCACCGCGCATGACCACGTTGCTGACCCATCGTTCCTCTCCATCCAGAACGATGCGGCACTCCTGACGCAGCTCCGTCTCCAGCCCCTTTAGTTTTTCCGTGATGTAGGCGCGATTGTAGAAATTCGTTACAGACTTTTTGTCCTCTTCAACCACATAGTTGTCCACAAGGAATCGGACCAGTCCATCCCATGTGTGGCTCTGCTCAAAGGCCGTCATCAAAGAGGGCTCCACTTTGAAAGTATCAAAGGTGTTCTTTTCCAGATTTACATAGTATTCGCAGAGGTTTGCGCTGGTAAATGCACGGTGAAATGCCGCTGCCCGCTGCGCCTGCATCCGGCTTCTTTTTTCCGCGTCAATGTTGCTGATGATTCCGGCAATTCGTTTGGCCGAGCCATCCAGACGGCGTATCACCTCCGCCGATGCCCGGAACCAGTGGTATTGGCCATCCTGCATTTTCAGTCGGTACTCAACATTATATTTTGTAGTATTGGTTTTGTCCGCAATCGTTTCCAAAAGCAGCTGCATTACCCGGTCATAGTCCTCCGGGTGCAGGAGATTCGACCACGAATCCAGTTTGTTCGGAAAATCCAGAATGTCATGATATCCAAGGATCTGCCGGAACGCATGGCTCCAGTTTACATGAACGATCTCACCGTTTTCATTACACTCAAAATACCATAGTGCAGAATGGATGGATTCATTGACCAGCGCAAGGTTCTCATACGCCCAGTTCATCTGTACTGACATGAGCCAGATCGGTGTTCCATCCGTATCGACTGCATCTTTTTTGTAGAGACGCACATAGACGGGAGAGCCATCTGCTGTAAGGATCCGGCCTTCCCCTTCGCCTTGGAGCTGACGAAAGCGCACATTGTCGAGGAATGCGGCATCTCTCTTATAGAAAAGATTCTTCAGCGAACCCTTTGTCTGCTCCATCAGGGATGCATAGCTGTGGTTCAGATTATGCAGCAACAGATCACTGACCGACAGGATCGACAATTCGGCATCATAGTACCCGGTAATGGTTCCGACACCGCCATTATGATAGATCGTCTCCTGCATGGCCTGAAATGCATTTTTTCCCAGCCTTACCGTATCGGAAGTGTAGATTTCATCTGTAAGTCTTCTATCGAATTTCATTTTCATCCTCGTAGGGTTTTGATTCTGCCGCGCACTTCAATTCTGGTATGTCTTTTATGGTCAACTGGCATACTGATTTGTGATCAAGCTTGTACAGTATAACTAGTATAGTATACTTGCGCAGCATTTCGTTTTCAAGTGCTAATTGGCATTGGCTGTGTAAAAAAGAGAGGCCAATCTGCGTGAAAATTTACGCAAGTTGATCCCTGTACTTTTCCACGATCCGGCTATCAGTATAGACAGCCGCCCTGCGATACGGTATACTCGAACCAGATCAACATTTTCAGGAGGAAAATCATGGTGGGAGAAAACAACAAGGTCGTCATTGTTACCGGAGGAAGCTCCGGCATTGGACGGTGCACGGCATCCGCTCTGAAAGAGAACGGCTGCATCGTCTATGAGTTCAGCCGCAGAAGTATCCCTATGGAGGGCGTCACCCATCTGTCCGTCGATGTGACCAATGAAGATGCGGTCAACGCCGCTGTGCAGCAGGTCATCCAAAAAGAGACCAAAATTGATGCAGTGATCAACTGTGCAGGCTTTGGCATTTCCGGTGCGGTGGAGTTTACGTCCATGGAGCAAGCCAAAGCACAGTTCGATGTGAACTTTTTCGGGACAGTCACTGTAAATAAAGCAGTTCTCCCCTTCCTACGCCGTCAGGGAAAGGGGCATATTGTGAACATCAGCTCTGTTGCTGCCGTAGCGCACATTCCGTTCCAGACCTTCTACTCTGCAAGCAAAGCCGCTGTTTCTTCTTACTCTTACGCTCTGGCAAATGAAGTCAAGCCCTACGGCATCCATGTTACCGTCGTAGAATTGGGTGACATCTGCACCGGGTTTACAAAAGCACGTCAGAAAAGCATTCTCGGCGATGATGAATACGGTGGACGTATCTCCCGGAGCGTCAGTCAGATGGAGCACGACGAACAAAACGGCATGGACCCGGCACGCATTGGACGGTACATCGCCGGTATTGTGGAGAAAAAGAAGCCGGCAGTCGTTTATGTTGCCGGTGCACAGTATAAATTCCTGAGCCTTTTGTGCAAGCTTCTGCCCGCCGCAGCACGCGGAAAGATCGTGGGGAAAATATACGGGTAACAAAAGTAACGGGCAAGGATGAGATATTTTCAGTTTTACTTGGCATTTTGTCTTTTTTCAGATTTCAGCGTATAAAAAAGCGGACAACCGTTTTGGGGGTTTCCGCAGAAGGATGTATTGTTTTCGTCACTCGGTAAATGGGAAGTTGTCAATTACTCTTTGCCTCAGCGTAACGTTCCTTTCCCCACCAATTCGGCATAAGTTCTTTTAATGTTACAGTTTCTCGTTTTTCATAATCAACCATGATTTCCATATCTTCGTTCGCTTCATTTAATTGATAAAAGAATTCCTGACAAGCACCACATGGCATACCGCTCCCGCCTCCGTTTGGCGCGCTGTCGCGGAATGCTATAAATCTTTTTATTTTTGTCTGACCACTGTTAGCATACATATTCAGTGCAGCAAGTCTATCGGCACAAATATTCATCACTCCGCTGCAGCTTTCAATGCAGAAGCCTGTATAGACATCTCCGTTTTCAGCTTCTATTGCACAAACTACATTGTGCGCATATATAAAGGGAGATACTTCTTCTGGATGATATTGCTCTTTCGCCTTTTCATACATTCTTTCCCAAATATCCATTTGAATTTCCTCCACAACTTCCGAGTTATCCCCCTCAGTATACCACGCTTTTCCCTCGCAGAAAAGCTGCTGCGCACAAAAGGCTTCTCCGGCAACTATCCGCGCCCCGGCTCATACAATCTAACAACTATGTACCGGGAGGGATATCGTGTGCTGCTGACCTTACTGCAATTTTTCGCCACAAAATTTCTGTTTCTGGCGCTCCATCTGGAAAGCGGCTGCTTTCCGCGTCCGCTCACAGCCCGGGAAGAAGCCGCCGCTTTCAGCGCCCTGCGCGCCGGGGATGCCGCCGCCCGGGAAAAACTGATCCGGCACAATCTGCGGCTGGTGGCGCACATCGTAAAAAAATATTACGCCCTGCCGGGCGACCAAGAGGATCTTGTTTCCATCGGCACCATCGGGCTGATGAAAGCGGTAGATACCTTTGATGCCACACGCAAGGCGCGGTTTTCCACCTATGCCAGCCGCTGCATTGAAAATGCTATCCTCTCCCCAGCGCACTTTGGGATGGGAAAGAGAATCCATCTCTTTCACGCAATGACGCATCTACGTCAAAATGGATTTTTTGGAGCCGAGAGAGCGGTTCCTTTTTTCTGCTTCAGAGGGTGTCATGTGAGGGTTGTGGTCTAACCCCTCTATACATCTTGCAGGTAACTTTGGCAGGCCCCCGCACCACCGTAGAGGCGCAGGCGTTCTACCGTATGTACCATTCTTACGCCGACATCCCGAACCCATGGGACCGTCTGCGTTGGTGCCGCTATGGTCTTGACCTGCTGCAAAAAGAGGTTGCCGCCATGGTGGGCATGGAGGAATGGCTCTATCGGGATCTGGAAAGCGGCGCATTTCACCGCAGCTTCACGCCCGAACTTGCGGACAAGCTGGCCGCCCTTTACGGTATCCCGGTGGAGGATATTCTGGACGACTACACCCTGTTTCTGCACCGGGGCGAAGGAGCCTTCCTCCGCAGATACCGGGAGGTAAAAGGCTGGAGCCGTCAGCAGCTTGCCGACCATGCAAAGGTCAGCAGGACAAGCATCCGCTGCTGGGAAAGCGAGCAAAAGACCATCAGTCAGAGGTGCTTTTGCCATCTGGTGGAAAACCTTGGTTCCGATTTTCCATCTATGCTGCGTATGTGAGGGTAGGAGATTTTTCTCCGGCCAAACGAAAAAGCTCGTCTGCAAGCCACGATATGTGGCAGCGCAGACGGGCTTTCGTTATGGAATCATTCTGTTTCAATTATTCTGATATTCGCTCTGACTTACATGGCGTTCCGTAAAACACGCAGTCGTTCTTCAAACGTTGCTTTCCATGCCGGATGCTCGGAGAATACGGTGTGCTCCACCTGACGGACTTGGTTCAGTCCGATGTTCCGCACCGCTTCCACTGCAGCATCTTTTTGGCTCAGATGGCGTTTTCCCACAGTCAGACAGTTTGCGCCTTCTGGCGTGTCGTACTGCTGAAACGCCCGGTTGAAGTCCATCAGGTCATGCAGACGGATGGGCTGATTGGTTTCGTTGTCTACCAGCAGACCCCAATTTTCCCAATGACGGTCGGTATTGCCCACCAGATAATCCAGAATGTTCATCATATAGTAGCCGGGAGCATCCAACTCTAAGATCTTATCCAGCGTGTTCCAATCATGGTTCGTGCAGTAGACGTCATAGGCTGCATAGGTCACAAGACTGTATCGCTGAGATGTCATGATTTTGCCGATAGAAACCGGCTCATTTTCAAACATCCCCTGCTCATACAGTACCTGATGGCAGTCAAAGCACCGGCAGATTTTGCTTGCCAGCACTTCACGTTCCACCGCTTCCCTGCCGCCATCCTTGTAAAGATAGAAGCCATCCTCTTTGCGCACCCATGCTTTGGGGTACAAGCCGCCCGTAGACAGGTCATTTGCCAGAAGATGGGCGTTTGTCACCGTCATTTGGTGCCCCCGCAGCGCAATATCCACAAGCGCATTGCTTAAGGAGTGTGCAAAAAGGTTGATATCCTCGAATCGAATCTTCTCGTTTTCTTCTTTCACCCAGAACACATCCAGCAAAGACAGACAATGGTAGGATAATGCAATCTGTGCTCGTTCCCTGTCCGTAACACTCTGAGATGCACCGATACTGTTCAGGATTTCCTTGGCGTAGGTGCGATCCAACGTCAACATCCGGGAGGCGCACCAATAGTAAAAGTTCGTTACATTATTGATGCGCTCGTCAAAATCATCCGATTCCACCAGAACCAGATCATAGGGCATGAAATCCTCGAGGCAGACCCTGCATTCCCCTGTCGTGCTGAGTTGTGCCACACAGCTTTCCCGGTGCATGATCTCGTAAAACATGGTTTTCATCCCTCCCTGCGTTCTGTGTCTTGCTCTGTATTTATATTACCTTCTTTTTTCACGGGACGCAAGAGCTTTTACTTTTCAAAAAGCTTTTTCTGCTGCTCCATCAGGACGGTTTCGATACGCTCTTTCAGCAAAAAGCGGAACTGTTTTGGGTAATATGCAGCGTCAAATAATTTCCAGCCATTTGTGATCCTCCGCCATTCTTCCCTGCGTCTTTTCAACAAGCAGAACCGGGTCATATTCCGGAACGCCAACAGCATCCAGATAGTAATCCAAGCCCTTTCGTGTTTTCGGAATGCATCGGTCTGCCAGAAAGGCCAGGAAGTCTTCCCACGAGGGCGTTTCGTTCACACCAAACGCAGTATCCAGTATTTCGTCAACTTTGTTTTCGATGCAGATCTGCTCCGCTGTAAAATCTGCCAAAATCACGGTACACAACGTATCTCCGTCATAATACCGATATTCTTTCAGCTGATGTCCTTTCTGTTCGGCATTTCTGCGGAACAGTTCCGGGTCTGTTGATGCAAGCGGTCGGACGGTGATTTTTTCACCGTCAAAAGAAAGTTCCACACGATCCTCTTTTGAAAGCCCCATTGTATGAAGCCACCCTGCCGGGAGATTGACCGAATACTTTTCTGCATTCTTTCCTGCTGTTCCCCCTGCTTTTCTTCTCATAATTTTCACGCTGCGACGATTCATGCACTTCACCTTCCCTTACAAAAAGGATACCATATTGGCCGCCAACAATCAATGATTTTTTGTCAGCAAAATTCCAAAAACTTATGTAACACAAAAAGCCCCACGCTCAACACTGCCTCTGAATCTGACCGTCTCTGGTCAGAGCAGAAAAGCATATGTTGAGCGTGGGGCTTTGTTTATCGGCTCGGCTGCCAGCCGGGCTTTTGGTGTTCTTTGGGTTTGTAGGTTCCTTTGGTAGTATCGATCACCGCCTGCAGCAATTCGAGCTTCTGCCATGTGGGGCAGTTCAGACGGTCGATTTTTTCGATCACATAGTTGGCGTGGGCGGTTGCGACCCGTTTTCCGAGTTCGTCCCATCCCTCTTTCGTTTTGGGATAATGTACCACCACTTCAATGGGGGCACTCTTTCGCATGGCTCACTCACCTCCGATTACATCGCTATCACCTCATTTTTACGGGTTACTGGTTGTCCGCTATTCGCTGCGGTTTCCGCTCAGAACGTTCAGAGCCAGACTGACCAGCAAAGCCATATCAATGCGGAGCATTTCAGCCTTGCTGGCATAGCCCATAAAGCGTTCGATGCGGGATTTATCGATCGTGAAGATCTGCTCCAGAAGAATCATGGACGGTTCTTCAAACGCCGGGTTGGAATCCACCAGCACATGGGTGGGCTGGTTTTTCTTCTTTTCCGTCCGGGTGGTAACAGTTGCAACGATCAATGTAGGCGAATGACGGTTTCCAATGTTGTTCTGCAGAACTACCACAGGGCGTTTCCCTCCCTGTTCCGAGCCGATATGCGGCTCC
>OGRE01002834.1_pt1 | contig 11427 bp, 11 predicted proteins | sample 1553421 | NCBI WGS metagenome assembly OGRE01 (sample SAMEA2580076, study PRJEB22360) | human gut metagenome | biome: human gut; feature: human-associated habitat; material: faeces | place: Denmark | collected 2008/2010 | reverse complement strand
GGTGCGGGCGGGGGGGCGCTGGAGGAGCGACGGCACTGCACTGCTGCGCGGGTGGGCAGTACACCACTATAGGTGGGAGCCACGGAGCCATGAAGACTAAGGCAGTGTAAGCAAGCCGAGCCGGGGCGGGCGCTCTTCCTGCCGCTCTTCCCTGCTGTTCCGTGCGCCCGATCCGGCCGGCGCAGCGCTCCCTATGCCGCCTCTCTTGTTTGCTCAAGCTGGTTAGAACGGCACGTCGTTCTCCGTATATTCTCCATCTCGTACCATGCGGCGGATGATTGCTCTTGCGTATGCCCACGACGGGCGCGGCGCGTATGCGGTCTGCTGAAGTGCGCGGCTTACTTGCGTTGGCGTGATGTTGCCCTTTTCAAGCTGTTCTTTGACTTCCTTGATGATGAGTTGAACCGGGCGCGTGCCGATGGCGTCTTGATAGTCCTGCTCGAAGTGCTCCATAAACATTTGGGTTAGAAACTTTCGGAAGCTCTGGAGCTGTTCCTGACTGTTCCCCGTTGTCATGTGACTATCTGCGCTTGTCGTTTTCGTTTCTCTTCCAATAGTAGTAGTAGTAGTACTACTACTACTACTCGTGGTTGTACTACTACTGCGGTTGTAGTAGTCGTTGTTTTTGTCGTTTTGGTTAACGTGGTTGTAGTGCTGGTGCTCCATGTGGTATACTCCTTCCATAGTCGTTGACTACTACGGGAGGGAAAAAGCATGAAAGAGTATACGTTGGGTGAGTGGCTGGAGATTTGGCTGTTGCACTATGTTGAGCCTTCCGGGCTTGCTGTACACACAAAAATGTGTTACAATAGAGCTGTGCAGGCAGTTCCGGCAGAGTTGTCGCTGGTGGACATGAAATTTCTTTCGCCGCTGGACTGTCTGCTCTGGATCCAGGACGTGGCGCGGGTGTATCCGCGCGCCGCGCAGCTTGATCGGGTAATGCTTTCCCGCGCGCTGAAGGTGGCGGCAAAGCTACACCTTACTGATTGTGTACTTGATGCAGATACCTGCCCACAGGTTGTGCACAAGCCACAAAAGACAGCTGTTTTGACCCTGCCGGAATTGCGGCGTTATGTGATTGCCGCCGCTAATACCGATGTTGCCCCGGTGCTTCTTCTTTGCTGTTGCGGTTTACGCCGGGGCGAAGCCCTCGGCGCTCGTCGCTGTGACCTCTCTGCTGATGGCATCCTGACCGTTCAGGTGCAGCGTCTTGATGGGCTTACGCTTTCCCCTGTCAAGACGTGTGCATCTGTCCGGCGCATTGCGCTTCCGCCGATTGTGGCGGACTGTCTGCGCCGGCAGCCGCTGACCCTCTCCGGGCTTTTCTGTGAGGCTTCGCCCAATAGGGTCTACCGCGCGCACAGGGCGCTTCTGGAGCGCTTGCAGCTTCCTGCCGTTACCCTCCACGGGTTGCGGCATTCCGTCGCTTCTGCGGCTGTTCTGAGTGGCGTTCCGGTCAAATCTGTGCAAGGTTGGCTTGGTCATGCCTCGTATGCCATCACTGCTGACCTTTATGCAAATCACCTCCCTGATGTGTCGTCAGCTTGCGAACGTTTGTTCTGATGGCGCACGACTGGAAATCGTGTGTGGGCTTATACCCCACCTAGGGTTCAAATCCCTAACTCTCCGCCAGATTAGCATCGGTTCGATAGAATCGGTGCTTTTCTTTTGCCCTCGCAGCAAATCCCCCCCAGTCACCAAAAAGTGCCTCGCTAATAAAAAAGTGCGTACTTGCGCCCATATCAGAAATGGTGTATTCTTTCATCGTGGCCACAAGATAACCCCTTTCCCCGAACGCCCCACCTTGGAGGAACCCATGAGGAAACTGATTTCCCTGCTGGTGATGATTTTGCTGCTGCTGTCCGCTGCGCTGGCGAAAGTGAGCACCCCGACCTGCACCACCGTGACGCTTGCAACCGGCAGCGTCCGCGGCGGATTTCACCACGAAGATGTACGAGGTTTTCCCGGACTATGCGGGCGAAAACCATCTGGAAATGACGGCTGGATTCCTGTTCCCGGCGGAGTAAGTAAGAAAAGACAGGCTGTTCGAGCGTTTTGCCCGGACAGCCTGTTTTTTGTCAGTATCCCGCTTTCTGCAATTCGTCCAGCAGTGCGCACTTGCGCTTGTAGTCCCTGCGCCACTGTTCAGCAAGGTCAGCAATTGTCTGTCTTCCCTCGTCGGTGCCTTTCATGTGTTCCAGCTGCCGGATGACCTCGCAGTAGGCGGCGCGCGACGAAGCACCTTGCATAGCGCGATTCACCATGTTGCGGTAGAGTGCCAGCGTGCGGGCGGAATCCCATGCCATCAGCGGGTCAAAATAGGTACACAGTCCCTCAAAATTGCTGTGTTGCTGAATCCGCTGGAGCAGCTGCTCCCACTGCTCAATGGATGCCAGCAGGGGCAGGTGGATAATGCTTGTCGTCGGCAGTTTCAGCAAACGTTCCGCCTCGTCGCGCCACGCATCGGCGGGAAGCGTCGCTCGAAGCGCATCAATCTGCTCCATGCTGTACTGATTGTACTGCTCAATGTACTGCCGAATCGCCTGCTGCGCAAGGTCAGGCTGATTCGCGCGCTGATAGAGCAAAATCAGCTGTTCGCGGCGCTGCTTGCATGGCATATATTCCCTGGCGAACGTCTGCAAATCCGCCTTGACCTGCTCGATGGCGTCCGTCCACTTTTCCGCCACCATCAGCGTTTTCAGTGTCCGGTCATGCGCATACGGCACATCCCAATGCGAATGCCAGAAGCTGATGATGTCCTCCTGCGAAGCGTGCAGCTGCTGCATCGTTTTTTCACGCTGATTCAGCAGGTTCACCATCGCGCCTCCACCGCGTTCCTGCGCATTCGGCTTCCATTCGGCAATTTTCTCGTCGAGCAGCGCAAGATTCCGCTGATGAATCGCTTCGTCCCACGGATACGAAAACAAGAACGCCAGCGGCGCGGTGAAATACGGCATCGGCTTCCACGTCCGGAAGGCAGCGGCGAACCACTCGTACATTGCTGCCTGCTGGGCGGGTGCTGCGATGGCAAGAATCCGCATCCATGCATCGCGGCAAGCGTCTTCGATATCCTCCTGTTCAAGAATTTCATCGGCGGATTCAAACATCATTGCCGTGTCGCAAACGAGTTCAAACGCCAGCATCACATGTTCCGGTGTCAGCAAATCAGCCAATTCCGCATACATCAGCTCCAGCAGTTCCTGAACGGGTGATTCCTCTTCTTCGTCATATTCCGCGTATTCGTCATACTCGTTTTCGGAATAGCGTTCGGCGGCGTGAAGCGTCTGCGTCAGGGTGCGCTGCCAATTGAGGCGGCGTTCATCCGCACGGACAGGTTCGTCTCCCTTGCACAGCATCAGCCGATTTCGGAGTGCTTCGTCCTTTTTCAGCAGCGGGCGAAGAAAATCCCGAAGCGTTTCAGCGGACAGGCTGTTCAGCTTCTTCTCCCACTCCGGCGCGGGCAATTCCGCTTCCGGCAGATGGGTCGCCGCAAAGAGAGCCGCCGCCATATGCTTGCAGTTTGCGCCCTCTTTCGCAAAGGGGCAGGTGCAGGACATGGTTGCCACGGCATCGTCTGCCAGCGTAATCTCAACCCGATACAGCCGCGTCCCTTCTACATCAGCAGTGATTTTCTCCTGCGTGCAGTGCAGATTTTTCACTGCCCCGGCACGCCAGTAATCGCGCCCGCGCGTAATCATCTTCGAGATAAAATTCTCTTTCCAGTCAGTGATGTGCATCGGCATTCCACCTTTTGCAAAACAGGCTGCCCGTTTTTCTCGGACAGCCTGCTTGCTTATTCCTTCGTCTCAATCTCAATGCCGCGTTCTGCCAGCCAGTTCGGCCAGTAGTCGTCGGTGTAGAGCAGTGCCTCGCGGGTGGAGGGCATCGGGGGCAGCGAGCCGCCCGTAGCGTAAATCAGCGCGGAAATCGGCAGAACGGTGTAGCCCTGCTCCTCGTAGTAGGTCAGGACAGCATCAAGAATTTCCCAGCTGTGATTCGCGTCGAGATGGCAGAGCAAAATATTGCCGGGCGCGAGCTTGGCGCGCGTCGTACCGTTCTTGATGCACTCTTCCACCGTGTATTTGCCGATGGAGTCCTTCGTGCTCATGTTCCACAGCACGCACTCCATGCCTTCCGCGCGCGAAACGCTGATGACGTTGCTGTTCACGTCCCCGTACGGCGGGCGCATCAGGCGCGGCGAGACGCCCAGCGTTTCCGCCATGGTCTCCGCCGGGAAAACGATTTGGCGCATCATGCTGTAGGGCCGTTCCTTCGTCAGCTGCGGATGCGTGTTCGTGTGGTCGCCGATTTCATTGCCCGCCGCCAGCACGCGCTTGGATTCCTCCGGGAACGTGCGGACGAAATAGCCCGTCATGAAGAAGGTGATATTCGTGTTGTGCTTCGCCAGCACTTCCAGCACCTGATCGGTGTTCTTGCCGCCGAAACCGCAGTCCATGCCGATGCCGACAAGTTTCCGCTCCGTCTCCACGTTCTTGACGGCGCGCTGTCCCTTCGCAACGACGGTCAGGTAACCGCCATCCGCCACACAGCGGTCGCCCAGCCACACGCTCAGGCGGGTGTAGCCCTCCATATCAGCGGTTGGGGTGATAGAGAAGCTCATGTCGCCGCTCGGATTCGACCACTTCGCTTCCGCCAGCACTGTACCCTTGTCATCGCGCAGCTGGAAGGTGTTGTTGCCCTTGACGATGGTGGATGAATTCGTCACCGTCATGCGGACACTCATCTTCTTGCCCACCGTGCCAAAGTTAATGCCCAGATAGAACTGCACGTTCGGCAGGCGCTGGATAGTCAGCGTGTGCTTGCCTGCACCGGTGTAGCCGTCGCCGCTCTGCAGTTCAAAAACGACCTTGCCGCGTTCCTCCACCACCTGCGTCGGAACGGTCAGCGTGGTGCTCTTCTGCCCTGCCGGGATGGTCACGGAATACGCGCCGTCCAAGCCGTCGCAGGTCAGGGAAACCGTCAGGTCTTTGTCGCTTGCGGGCGACACGTTCAGCTTCATCGTATAATCATAGCCGCCGTTGATTTGCCCGTTTTTCTCGGCAAAGGTAACTTTCACGCCGTCCGCCAGCGCGACGGACATCAGCAGCGCCAGCATCATGCCCAGCGCACAGAACCATTTTTTCATGTGCAGCCTCCATTGGTCGTCGATCGTTGATATATCTGCTCGGACATACACGTCCACTTCTATTATACCATTGATTGAAAAGGAACACAAGTGCAAAAAAGCGCCGCTCCGCTTAACCATATTCAATCAGCGGGGCGGCGCGATGTGTCAGTGGATTACTGCTCTGCCAGCTTGTTCAGCATCTCAACGATGCCGCGGCTGTTCTCCAGCTGATTCTCCATGCCTTCGACAATCTGCTCTTCCGCAGTCGTCTCATCCGCATCCGCGTGCAGGACAACCGGCAGCTGCTTGCCGACGAACTGCTCCGCGAAGGCGTCCAGCATTTCCTGCGTCAGACCTTCGATTTCATTTTCCAGCGTCAGCTTCAACTCCGTCACCACATTGTTCGCATCCAGATGCAGTTCAACATCAAGCGTGTATTCGTCCGGCAGCATAGACGTGATGGTGGTGGTAAGAACTCTTCCTTCAGCGGTGGGTTCTTCCGTCGCTTCGGGCTCGACGGTGGGTTCTTCCGTCACGTCCGGTTCGACGGTGGGTTCTTCCGTCGCGTCAGGCTCAACAGCAGGTTCTTCCGTCACATCCGGCTCAGCGGTGGGTTCTTCCGTCGCTTCGGGCTCGACAGCGGGTTCTTCCGTCGCGTCCGGCTCGGCAACGGGTTCTTCCGTCGCGTCCGGTTCGGCGGTGGGTTCTTCCGTCGCGTCCGGCTCGGCGGCGGGTTCTTCCGTCGCTTCCGGCTCAGCGGCGGGTTCTTCCGTCGCTTCGGGTTCGGCGGTGGGTTCTTCCGTCGCTTCGGGCTCGACGGCGGGTTCTTCCGTCACAGCGGGCTCGACAGCGGGTTCTTCCGTCGCAGCGGGTTCAACAGCGGGTTCTTCCGTCACAGCGGGCTCAACAGCGGGTTCTTCCGTCGCTTCGCCGTTCAGCGCGCTCTGCGCCAAGCCGAGGTTCTGCATCAGCTCGTCCAGCTGCGCGGACACGTTGTCGAGGTAGCCCTGCGCCGCCGCCTGATTCGCCTTTGCGGTGTCCAGTTCAGCGGTCAGCGTTTCCACCTGCGCCTTGTTCGCTTCGTTTTCGTCGTTCAGCACAATCAGCTGGGCTTCCAGCTCCGCCACCTTTGCGGTGGATTCTTCCAGCACCAGCTGCGCTTCGCGGAGGTCATTCTGCGCGGTGGTCAGTTCCGCCTGCGCCGTCTCCTTGTCAGCAATGGTCTGCTGGAGTTCGGTGTTGCTGGCGGCCAGCTGACCGTTGACCTCATCCAGCTGACTGGACAGGTTATTCGACCGCACGAACAACGCGACCATCACGATGACCGCCACGACCAGCACGACGATGAGTGCAAACAGGGAAACTTTCTTCTTCTCGCTGTTTTCCGGCGTGTTCTGTGCCGGCGTCTGGGACTTGTTTTCGGACATGGGAACTTCCTCCTTGCTTTGTCAGTCGAATCTCAGGCTGTGAATAAATGCGGCTGGTATACTATTCCCAAATGCGAATGCGCAAGCAGATAGCGCAAGTGAATTGGGGAATAGGCTCACTCCTCTGCCTGCCCAAGGAGCTGCCGTGCGGCGTCCACCTGCGCCTGAAGGGATGAAAGCGTCTTTTGCAGCGTCTCCACCTCTCCGATCAGCTCACTGTCCGGGGTCCGAAGGAAAGCGAGCTGCTGCGTGAGCGTTTCCGCCTGCGCCGCTAATTCCGCATTCTCGCTGCGGAGCGCCTTGCGCTGGGCGCGGAGTTCCTGCTCGCGCGCGGACGCTGCATCCGCTTCGGGCTGCACCGCCTGCAATTGCGCCAGCGTTTCCGGCAGGTCAACGTCGATTTGCGCGCGCTGCGTCTGCTGGAGCTTCAACCGCGCCAGACTTGCATCCAGCTGCAATTGCGTCAGCCGAAGCTGCTCGCCCTGCTGTGTCAGCCGAACCGCCAGCACGCACAGCGCCACGCACACCACACACATCACCGCGACAAAAATGGCGCGGAATCCCTTGGAAACTTGCGGCAGCATACTGCTTCCTCCTCTTCCAGTCTCGCCAGCAGGGAGCCTTTCTATTCACTATTGTAGCATATTCCGGTACAAATTGCAAAGCAAAAACGCTGAAAAATGCCGTTTGTTCGGCAAATTGTTACAAATCATTCATTTTTTGAGCCGCGTCAGCGAGACTTTTGGCGAGATAGTCCAAATTTTCCTGTCGGCAGACGGTATCACGGGAAGTGTGGATGCGCCCGGTGATGAGTCCCACCCCCGCGCTGTGGTGGTATGCCGATACGCCCACCCCGCACACGAAGCGCCGATAATCGCCCGCGCCTTGCACACCCGCGCGTCCGAAGAACTGCGTCGACACGCCGGATGCCATTGCGTTTTCTTCAAGGGATTCGCGGACGGCGGCGTATTCCGGCTTATCCTGCGCCATTTTCGGAGCGCTGATGACGAAGGTGTCGCCATCCCCGACGCAGTTGAGGTCAACAAGCAGCTTCATCGTCTGCACTTCGACGTGCTGTGCGCCGTAGCTCTTTGCGCCGCGGCTGCCCGTCTCCTGATGGTCAAAGAGGATGAACGCCGTCTTTTCGCGCGCTTCAGGGGACAGGCGCTGCATCGTCTCCAGCAGGGCGGCAATGCCGGATGTGTTGTCATTGACGTTATGCTTGTTCGCCGCGCCGAACATCATCAGCAGCATCAGCACCAGATAGGCAAAAAAGAACGTCAGAATCAGCCAATCACCGCTCTTCGTCGCCAGCCCGACTGCCGTGCCAATCAGCAGGGAAATCAGCAGCATTCCCAGCAGCACCGCGCCCTGCGAGAGGATATACACCGGGAAATTCCGGGGAATGCGCAAATCGGGCACGCCGATGGTCGCCGCCGTATCGTAGTGGGCGCTGATGAGCAGTTCGGCATTTTGAGGGTCGCCGGCGACGATGTTGCGGTGGCGCAGCTTGTCCTTTCGGTTCATGCCGTCCACATAGGGGCGATACCCCATTTCGCGCATCTTCGCCATCACCCACTTCTCGAACGCCCGCTTCTGCGCCGTCGTTTTGCGGATGGGGAACTGCGCGTCGATTTCTTCGCGTATGGTCATGCTTGCTCCTTCCCGACGACCTGCCGGAGGACGGCTTCCACCGTGTCCGCCACGCCCTGCAGGGTGATTTCGTCGTACGTCGTGTCATGTTTGGTATGAATTTTGCTGCAGTACCAGCCTACATGCTTTTTCTTGCGGCAGGCGCAGATGCCCACGCCGAGCTTGAAGTGCTTCTGGTCGGAGGAGAAATTGCACTTCTCCATGTTGCCAAGGACGACCGGAATGCCGCTGCTTTTCCGCGCCGTCTCGCCCAGTGCCGGATACTTCTCCCGTGCCGCTTTCGGCACAAGCATCAGCATGGCTTCCCCCACGCCAATGCAGTCCAAGTTCAGCACAAGCGTCTCTTTTGCCGCCTGCTTGTGCGCTTTCGCCAGCCCCGATGCGCCGAGCAGCCCCTTCTCCTCGTTGTCGAACAGCACGAACGCAATCTCCTCCGGCTTTTCCGCCGCGAACGATTCCATCAGCGCCAGCACCCCGCACACGCCCGACGTGTTGTCATTGACGTTGTGCGGATTCGGCACGCCCGCCAGCAGCAGATACATCATCAGGCAGTACAGCCCAATCAGCGTCGCTTCCGTGCAGAAGATGCTGCCCGTGAGCTTTTTCACAATCCCCGTCGGTATGAAGATGAGCACCACCATCACCAGCGCAATCAGCGCCTGAACGAGGTAGAACATCGGGCGATTCATGGGCAGCATGACATTCGGCAGCCCGACGGTTGCGGGCGTGTCGTAATGCGCCGTAACAAGCACTTTCGCCTTGTCCACATCGCCCACGACGATATTGCGGTTCGTGCAGATTGCCTCGTTTTCCTCCATCCTCGCCGCATAGCCCATTTCCTGCGCCTTTTGCAGCACATACTGGCGGAACTGCGCCTTTTGTACCTTGCTTTTGCGCACCGGAAACCGCGCATTGACCTCCTGCATCCAGCGATTCGTATTCACTTTTCCTGCTCCTTTTCCGTGTACGGAACGACCTCCACCACCGTCAGCGTGTCGCCCTCGACGACAAAGCGAATATCCACCTCGCCATACGGCACGCCGTACACGCGCTTTCCGTCATGCTGATACGCCGGGCGCGGGTCTTGCGCGAGCAAGCCCATCACGGCGGGCAGATTCTGCTTGGGAACGTACTTTTTGAGCTTCTCTGGAAAATCCACCGTCAAGCGATGGCGTTCGGTCTGCTCGGTGAACCCGCCGACCGCGTCCGGCACGCTGTCCACATACGGCAGGTACGGCTTGATGTCCACAATTGGCGTGCCGTCCATCAAATCCGCGCCGGAGACGACGAGCGTGATGCGCCCGTTCTCCTCCTCCATGCGAATCAAGCGGACAACCGTCAGACCGATGCGGTTCGGGCGGAACGGCGAGCGCGTCGCGAACACGCCCAATCGGGTATTGCCGCCCAGCCGCGGCGGACGCACAGTCGGCCGCCAATCGTCCTGCTGCGCGCGGTCGAACTCCCAGAGCAGCCACAGGTGGGAGTAATCCTCAATGCCGCGGAACGCCTCGCGGACGCTGTACTTTTCCGCCATCACGACGCGGGAAATCACCTCCGGCACAAGCCCCGACTGCCGCGGCACGCCGAATTTCTCCCGAAAGCCGTTTTCGATTCGTGCAATGATTTCCATCCAGATTCCTCCCCTTTTCCATACGGGATAAGTATAGCCCACCCGCGCCCTCCCGTCAAGGGGCGGAAGCAGAAAGGAATTTCTGTCAGTTTTCGTTTGGCAAGAGGATTTTTCTTGGTTGATGGAGAATTATATTCGCAGGATTTCGCGCCCGCGGGCGCAAGGAGGTGAATCCCCTTGGTAGAAGCCCGCCACATTACGATGGATTTCCGCATCGACCAGAAACGCACCACCAACCTCAAGGAGTTTGTCGTCGACGCCCTCCGCCGCCAGACGCATGCCACCACCTTCCGCGCCCTCGATGATGTGTCCTTCACCGCCGAAAAGGGCAGTGTCACCGGGCTGATTGGCCATAACGGCGCGGGAAAATCCACCCTGCTCAAAATCATCAGCGGCATTTACCCGCCCACCAGCGGCAGCGTCGCCCTGCAGGGCACGCTTGTGCCCATGCTCGAACTCGGCAGCGGCTTCGACGCGGAACTCACCGGGCGGGAGAACATCTTCCTTAACGGCGCAATTCTCGGCTACCCGAAGGATTTTCTGCACGACAAAGCGCCGGAAATCATTGCGTACAGCGAACTCGATCGTTTCATCGACCGCCCGCTGAAAACGTACTCGTCCGGAATGCTCGCGCGTCTGGCGTTCTCCATCGCCACCGTCGTTCAGCCTGATATTCTGATTGTGGACGAAATTCTTGCCGTCGGCGACGAGCGTTTCCAGCGCAAGAGCCGCGCGCGGATGCTTGAGCTCATGTCCGGCGGCGCAACAGTGCTGTTTGTCAGCCATAATTTAAGCCAGATTCGCGAACTCTGCGACCGCGTGATTTGGCTGGAGCACGGTAGAATCCGCGCGCAGGGCGACGCAAAGTCCCTGTGCGACGCATACGAAAGGGAGGCAGCCCCATGAGTGAGCAGACGCCGCGCCGACGCCGGGCTGACCGGGTGTATACGCCGGAGGAAAACGAAGCCGCGCCCTGCCGCCGCCGCATGAATGCGGACGAACCCCCGCGCCGACGCCGAACGCGCGAGTATTATTCGCCTGAGGAGTTCATCCCGTACCCTGCAGAGGATTCGTTCGACACCATGCCGCCAGACATCCCGTTCGATATGCCTCCGGACACGCCGTCCGCGCCCCCGAAACGGAAATTCCGTCTGCCGCCGCTGGGCGAATCGCTGCGCAAGACGATGCAGCTGCTCCGTTCTGCGCGCCCGGATTTTCCCTTCCGCCGTCCGCATGGGGTCGGCGACTTGCTGAACATGCTGCTGGATGCGCTGCTGTGGGTGCCAAAACTGATAGTACATTTGACGCTGTATGCCTGCCGTTACCTGCGCGCATCCGTCCGCTATGCCGTGGAGGGCGCAACGCCGCTCTGGCAGGCGTTTCTGCTCCGCCCGTACAGCTGGGCGGGGTTCTATCTGCTGCTTGGGGGGCTGGCATTCAGCGGTGTTCATCTGATGTCGCGCGGGTCAACGGGCGCATCGTTCGCCGGATTCGTGCTGCTGCTCGCGCCGCTGGCGTGGGGCATCGTGCTGGGCTGGGCGGCGGCGAACGCGCTGCACCGGCATTGCTTCTTCTCCCGGTGGACGTTC